>WNGJ01006780.1_pt1 | contig 19425 bp, 15 predicted proteins | sample 5400611 | NCBI WGS metagenome assembly WNGJ01 (sample SAMN13153375, study PRJNA577476) | soil metagenome | isolation source: 40 cm soil or saprolite under Garry oak tree replicate 1 | place: USA:California | collected 2016-06-15 | reverse complement strand
GTTCTCGATTGCCGGCAACATGCTTGCCGGCGCAGGCGTGCTCGACGACACCGCCGCGAGCTACGTCGCCAACGAGGAGCTGCCGTTTGCGCGGCGGTTGATCGCGGCGATGCGATCCGGCGAAGCCGCAGGCGGCGACAAGCGCGGCAGACAATCGGCGGCACTGCTGATCCACGGCGAGGAGGAATGGTCCGCGCTCGATCTGCGTGTCGACGATCATGCCGATCCGCTCGCCGAACTTGAACGGCTCGAACAGGTCAGCCGCGAACGCTGGGTGCATTTCCGCCAATACCTCCCGACCCGGAAGAATCCGGCCGGGATTACCGACCGCACCACCATCGATTCCGGCATCGCCGCTGATATTGCGGGCCAGCGATGACGGTCGCTCCGCTGATCGAAATCGAAGGCTTGCGCGTGACCTTCCACGGCGACGACGGCCGCACCACACATGCGGTCGATCGCGTCGACCTCAGCGTCGCCAATGGCGCGACCTTGGGACTGGTCGGCGAATCCGGCTGCGGGAAAAGTGTGACCTCGCTCGCGATCATGGGGCTGTTGTCGAAACATACAGCCGAAGTCACCGGCTCGATCCGCTTCGATGGCTTCGACCTGCTTGAGGTGCCCGACCAGACCCTGCGCGACCTGCGCGGCAACCGGCTGGCGATGATCTTCCAGGAACCGATGACCTCGCTCAATCCGAGTTTCACGATCGGCGACCAGATCATCGAAACCATTTTGCGTCATCGCGGCGGCTCGCGGCGCGGCGCGCGGGACCGCGCGATCGAACTGCTGCGCCGGGTCCACATCCCCTCGCCCGAAAAGCGCATCGATGAATATCCGCACAAGCTGTCGGGCGGCATGCGCCAGCGTGTCATGATCGCGATGGCGCTGGCCTGCGATCCGATGCTGCTGATCGCCGACGAACCCACCACCGCGCTCGACGTCACCTTGCAGGCGCAAATTCTCGACCTGATGCGCGAGTTGAAGGCGGCGAGCGGTGCTGCCATCATTCTAATCACCCATGACCTCGGCGTGGTCGCCGAGGTCTGCGACGAGGTCGCGGTGATGTATGCCGGCGAGATCGTCGAACGTGCAACCGTCGACGAGTTGTTCGCGCAACCACAGCATCCCTACACCGTCGGCCTGCTCGGCTCGATCCCGCGGCTCGACCGCCGCGCTTCGCATCTGGCTACCATCGAGGGCATGGTGCCGAACATGGCGGCGCCGCCGACCGGCTGCCGCTTCGCCGCACGCTGTCCGTTCGCCAGTGATATCTGCCTTGAAGGGCCGCCACCGATGCTGGCTGTGAACCCCGGTCACTGGTCGCGTTGCGTCAAGGCGCCGCTGGAGAGGCTGGTGTCGTGATGGCGACGCGACCCGAATTCGTTCCCCGGGCGCGGTGCAGCACAACGCAGTGTTGCGCCGCTGAACCGGGGTCCAGAATTCCCCTGCAAGCTAGGTCCCGGTGCTGCAGCGCACCGCCTTGCGCTGCGCAGCGCCCGGGACACGATAGCCGTTGCCTTCGTGAGGCGAGAAGATGACCGCGCTGCTTGAGGCCGAAAATCTCGTCAAGCATTTCGTCGCCAAACGCTCGGCGTTCGGCCGGCCGACCGCGTTCATCAGGGCGATCGATGGCGTCAGTTTCAGCGTCGAGCGCGGCAAGACGCTGGCGCTGGTCGGTGAATCCGGCTGCGGCAAATCCACACTGAGCCGGCTGGTGCTGCGGCTGATCGAGCCGGATTCAGGTCACATCCGCTTCGAGGGCCGCAACCTCCTGGCATTGGATGCCAACCAATTGCGCGCCTTCCGAAAGCATGCGCAGATCATCTTTCAAGACCCCTATGCGTCGCTCAATCCGCGCATGACCGTCAGCCAGATCCTGACCGAACCCTTAGCGCTGCATGATCTGGTGCCGGCCTCGGGTCGCCGCGATCGCGTCGAGGAATTGCTGCGCCTGGTCGGGCTGGAGCCGCGCTTCGCGCGCCGCTACCCCCACGAATTCTCCGGCGGCCAGCGCCAGCGCATCGCCATTGCGCGGGCGCTGGCGGTTGAGCCCAAGCTTGTGATCTGCGACGAGCCGGTGTCGGCGCTGGATGTGTCGATCCGCTCGCAGATCCTGAACCTGCTGCGCGACCTGCAGGACCGGCTTGGCCTCGCCTACATCTTCGTCTCGCACGACCTTGCCGTGGTGAAGCACATCGCCGATCGCGTCGCCGTGATGAATCTCGGCGAGATCGTCGAGACCGCGGATACCCAGGGACTGTTCGCCTCGCCGCGTCACCCTTACAGCCGGGCGCTGTTGTCGGCGATTCCAGTCCCCAAGCCACAGGCGAGGCGCGGCCGCATTCTGTTGCAGGGCGAGATGCCGAGCGCGCTCAACCCGCCGTCCGGCTGCCGCTTTCATACCCGCTGCCCCTATGTGATCGAGCGCTGCCGGATCGAACGGCCGCAACTGCTCGGTGATGCGGCCGGGCACTTGACTGCCTGCCATCGCACGGCGGAGCTGCCGCCGCCGGACGCCATCGTTCCGATCGATGGCGCCTTCTCGCCCGCACTGGAACGATTGGTGGCGGCCTTCAGCGGGCGGGCGGAAGGTGCAGGTTGTTCCGGGGTTGATACAGTCGGGGCCATGCCGCCGGCGGCCGGGTGAAACGTTAATGAGGAGACCAGTCCGATGAAAATCTTACGCTTGGCGGCTACAGCGGCGGCGTTGTTGCTATCGATCGCAACCGGCGTCCATGCCCAGACCACCTTGCGCATCGGCCTTGCCGAAGATCCCGATATTCTCGATCCGACGCTGGCGCGCACCTATGTCGGTCGCATCGTATTTGCCTCGCTTTGCGACAAGCTGTTCGACATCGACGAGAAGCTCAATATCGTGCCGCAACTCGCATTGAGCCATGAGACATCCGCCGACGGCAAGGAAGTCGCGATCAAATTACGGCCGAACGTGAAATTCCACAATGGCGAGCCGTTCGACGCCGAAGCCGCAAAATTTTCGCTGGAACGGCATCTGACATTTCCAGGATCGTTCCGGAAACCGGAACTCGCCGCACTCGACCATGTCGACGTCGTCGATCCCCTCACCATCAAGCTGGTGCTCAAGTCGCCGTACTCGCCGCTGGTCGCGCAATTGACGGATCGCGCCGGTATGATGGTGTCGCCGAAGGCCGCCGAAGAGGCTGGCGACAAGTTCGGACTGCACCCGGTTTGTGCTGGTCCCTATAAATTCGTCGAACGCGTGCAGCAGGACCGCATTGTGGTCGAGAGGTTCAAGGACTATTGGAACAAGGACAACGTCTTTATCGATCGCGTGGTGTATCTGCCGATCGTCGACTCCACAGTGCGGCTCGCCAATCTGAAATCGGGTGGGCTCGATCTGATGGAGCGTCTGCTGGCGACCGACATCAAGGACGTGCGCGCCGATCCCCGCCTCAAACTCTCTAGTGCGCTTTGGCTGGGATATCAGGGCATCGACATCAATATCGGCAACGAGAAAACCAAAGGGCCTCTCAGCCAATCCGCCAGGGTGCGCCAGGCGCTCGACCTCTCGATCGATCGCGAGGCGATCAATCAGGTCGTTTACAACGGCGAGTTCACGCCCGGCAATCAATGGATCAATCCGGAACACCCCTTCTACCAGAAGGCCTTTCCGGTCCGTCCGCGCGATCTCGCCAAGGCCAAGGCGTTATTGAAAGAAGCTGGAATCACCGGGCGCATCAGCGTGGATTTCATGGTGCCGAAGGAGACCGAGAGGGAAGTCGTCGCGCAGGTGATCCAGTCCATGGCGGCCGAGGCCGGGTTCGATCTCAAGATCAGGGTCACCGAATTTGCCACTGCCTTGAAAGAGGCGGAAGCCGGCGCATATCAAGCCTTGCTGCTTGACTGGAGCGGCCGCATCGATCCCGACGGCAACTCCTATATCTTCCACAAGAGCAAGGCTCCGCAGAACTACAGCGCATACTCCAATCCCGACGTCGACAAGGCCCTCGACGATGCCCGCCTAGTCAGCGATTTCGCGGCGCGCAAGGCCATCTATGAAAAGATGACTAGGCAGATACTCGAGGATGAGCCGATCATTTATCTTTACCATCGCAACGTTCTGATCGCACACACTGCAAAACTCGAAGGCTACAAGCAGATGCCGGACGGGTTGGTGCGGGTGATCGGGCTGACGCTGAAGTGACGACGGTTCTCGCATTCTCGCGTCCCGGACGCGGTGCAGCGTCCTTGCGCTGCTCCACGGAGCCGGGAGCTATCGTCCCCACCAACCGGGTCCCGTGTCTGCAGCGCATCATTGCATGCTGCGCGGCGTCCGGGACACAAACCGCGCCATGCTGAATTTCCTCGCCAAGCGCATCGTCCAATTGATCCCGACGCTGTTCTTCGTGTCGATCCTGATCTTTTCGCTGCAGCAATTGCTGCCCGGAGATCCGGCGCTGGTGATGGCCGGCGAGGAGCGCGATCCCAATGTGATCGCGCAGATCCGCCAGCAATACCGGCTCGATCAGCCCATACCGGTGCAATATGTGTATTGGGTCAAGGGCGTCTTATCGGGCGACTTCGGCGAGTCGCTGCGCATCAAGGTGCCGGTGCGCGAGCTGATCGCGCAAAAACTCCCGGTGACGATGCAGCTGGCGTCGATGGCCATCGTGATCGCCTTCCTGATCGGCATTCCCGCCGGGATCGTGTCGGCGGTGAAAAAGGGCACGGCCTGGGACTACGGCGCCAATCTGTTTGCGCTCTGGGGCATCTCGACGCCGAATTTCTGGCTCGGCATCATGCTGATCTTCCTGTTCTCGATCGAGCTCGGCTGGCTGCCGGCGTCGGGCTATGTGCCGCTCTCCGAGAACTGGCGCGCCAGCCTTGCCTCCACCATCATGCCGGCGTTTGTGTTGGGCAATGCGATCGCAGCGATCCTGATGCGGCATACCCGCAGCGCCATGCTGCAGGTGCTGGAAAGCGATTATGTCCGCACCGCCCGCGCCAAGGGCCTTTTGGAACGCTCCGTCATCCTCAAGCACGCCATGCGCAACGCGCTGACCCCGGTCATCACCCTCGGCGCGCTCGAACTCGGCACGCTATTGTCGGGCGCGGTGCTGACCGAGCAGATCTTTTCGATTCCAGGTTTTGGCAAGCTGATCGTCGATGCGGTGTTCAATCGCGATTATGCCGTCGTGCAAGGCGTCGTGCTGGTGACGGCGACGATCTACATCACGCTCAATCTCGTCGCCGACATCGCCTATATCCTCGTCAATCCTCGGCTGCGGGTGTAAGCCGATGACCGACGCCACGCTCGCAACCCTCCCCCTTGCCGGCCGCGATGAGCTGGAAAGCCCGGCGCGGCGTGCGCTGCGCCGGCTGTTTCAGCGCAAGGGCGCGGTGGCCGGCCTCGCCGTGATCGGCGCCTTCATCATGCTCGCGCTGTTCGCCCCCTTGATCGTGCCCTATGACCCGATCGCGGCCAGCTGGACGCTGGTCCGCAAGCCGCCGTCGGCGCTGCACTGGTTCGGCACCGACGACCTCGGCCGCGACATTCTTGGCCGGGTGATCTACGGCGCCCGCGCCTCGCTGATGGCCGGCGCCATCTCGGTCGGAATTGCGCTTCTGATCGGCGTGCCCTTTGGATTGCTGTCGGGCTATCGCGGCGGGTTCATCGACGCCCTGATCAGCCGCATCACCGATGCCATGCTGGCCTGCCCGTTCCTGATCCTGGCCATCGCGCTGGCGGCGTTTCTGGGTCCGAGCCTGGGCAATGCCATGATCGCGATCGGCATTTCCGCGACGCCGATCTTCGTGCGACTGACGCGCGGCCAGGTCATGAGCGTCAAGGTCGAGGACTATGTCGAGGCCGCGCGCGCGATGGGCAATCCGCGCTGGCGCATCGCGCTGTTTCATATTCTGCCGAACATCATGCCGGCGCTGTTGGTGCAGGCGACGCTGTCGATCGCAGCCGCGATCATCGCCGAGGCGGCGCTGTCGTTCCTCGGGCTTGGGCAGCAACCGCCCGCGCCTTCGTGGGGCAGCATGCTGAACGCGGCGCAGCGCTTCCTGACCAACGCGCCGTGGATGGCGCTGTGGCCCGGCCTGGCGATCTTTCTGGTGGTGCTGTCGTTCAATCTGGTCGGCGACGGCCTGCGCGACGCGCTCGATCCGCGCGAGCGATGATATGCGATGAGAAATACCGCGGCGCTCTCCGATCACCTCGCCCCGCTTGCGGGCCAAGGTGACCCGCCGGCGCCGACACTCAGATCACCATCTCCCGCACCACCCTTCGACAATCCATCTCATATTCGAGATCGATCACCGGCGGGCGCGCGAAATGCCAGGTCAGGCCCGAACGCATGGCGCCGCGGCGGACCAGTTCCGCGGCTACGATTGGATGGAAGTCGTGCACGGTGTAGGCCTGCACCGCGGTGGTATCCTTCCATCCGAACCCGAGCGCGCCGAGGCGGCTCTCCATCGATGCGACCGTGAAGCGGACTTTCTCCTGCAACCCGTCCGGGCTGAGGTCGCGGTAGCGCACGGTGCGCTCGGGATAGCCGCCCGGCCCGTCGCGCAATTCAGCGCCGCCGGCGATCACGAAGGTCGGCGTCGTGGTTTGGCTCGGCCGCGTAAACGAGAATGCATGGAACGACGGCTCTGCCGGCGGATCGATCTCCGGACAGACATTGCTGCGCGCCACCGGATTGACTGACCCGTCGAACAGGCTCCACTCGGCGAGCGTCTTGACGTAGTGCTGATTGAAGATCCTAAATCCGTCTTCGGTAAAGGCAGCGGGCGAGCGCAGCTCGCAGGCGCAGAATGACGTCAGCGGCCGCCCCGCGGCTTGAATATATTTTGCGATTTGCGCAAAGCCCTCGGCCAGCGGCACCAGCCTGTCGAAGCGTACGCGCTCGACTTCAAAACCGGAATCGGCGGCGGCGCCGCTCGAATACTGAAACACTGCCGGAATGAACCGGTAATTGCCGGCCGGAAAATCACGTGTCATGTCTATTGTCCCTGGATGTCCTATTCCAGTTGCATGCGGACGCCTTTGGCGCCGTTGAGCAACCGTCTCAGATGGAAGCCGGCGAGCGTATCGTCGGCATGCAGCCCGACAATTGCTGCGAAGGCCGGCATTGCCGCGGCGTCCCCGGCTTCAAGCTTGGCGAAGGCTTCAAAATACTTCGCTGTCGTCGGTGCTTCGAACGCTGCTGCCGACAACGGCTCATAAGCACGAAGCGGCTCCCTGCGTCCGCGCAGCACAAGGTCGCCAACGGCACCAATGCGGGTCGCTCCGAATTTCACACCTTGGGACTTCCAGCGCTTGCGAAATTCCTCGGCCCAGGCATCGAGATCATGCGCGCAGGCAATCGCCCGTTTCGCATAATCCGGCTGGTCTCCGGGAGCGTTGAACAGAATATGGATCGAGTCGCCGATGATCTTCGCGACCGTACCTTCATGCCCGAACACAATGTCGGTCAATCCGCCCATATATTCCTTGAGCAGAATACCCAGCACGTCCGGCGCGGCGTTCTCCACCATCGACGTGAAGCTGGTGATGTCGGTGAAGATGGTCGCGACCTCACGCCAACGCACTTCCATGATGTTGCTTTCGCCATCGATGGCGAGCCTGCTGGCGATCTGCGGCGAAAAATACCGCGACAGCGATGCGTGCGCGCGCTCGGCTTCGGCCTGGCGGCGGCGCGAGTCGCGCATCATCTCGACATGGCGGATGGTCTTGTCGATCGTCAGTTCGAGATCGCCGAAATCGATCGGCTTGGTCAGGAAATCGAATGCGCCGCGGTTCATGGCGGTGCGGATGTTGCTCATGTCGCCGTAGGCGGAGACGATGATGGTCGATTTCTTGTCCTCGGCCTCCTGCAGCTTCTGCAGCAGCGACAGGCCATCCATCCGCGGCATGTTGATGTCGCACACCACCATGTCGACGTCAGGATGATCCTCGATCGATTGCAGCGCTTCGATCCCGTCGCGGGCGAATACAAACGTCACCTCACCATCGCGAATTTGCCTGCGGAATTTCTGCAGGACCAGAGCCTCGAGATCGGGCTCGTCATCGACGACGAGGATGGTTGCGGTCATGCGGCTTGCCCGAGCCTTGTATCGATTTCGTGGCGCAGCAGCGCGAAATCGATCGGCTTGGTCAAAAGACCTACTGCGCCGCGCTCGATTGCTTTGCGCCGTGTTTCAGCGTCGCCATAGGCGGTTATCATGATCACGGGGACATCAGGCCGCTCCGCGCGCACTTTCGGCAACATTTCGAGCCCGCTCATGCCGGGCATGTTGATGTCGGACAAGATCAGGATCAGCGACGGATCGCAATCGTTTGCGGCACGCGCCAGCGCCGCCGGCGCCGACGGGGCAAACTCCATCGTAAAGCGCCCGGAGCGCAGGTCGCGCCTGAATTGCTGACGGAACAGCGTCTCGACATCGGGCTCATCATCGACGACGAGTATGTAAACGCTCAATTTGTGCCTCCAGAATGTCCTTGTGCCGCCCCCGCCCGTGGCAGCGTAATGATGAATTCGGTAAATGTGCCCGGCTCGGTGTCGACCTCGATCTTGCCGCCGTGCTGTTTCACCACGATGTCGTGGCTCATCGACAGGCCAAGTCCGGTGCCCTCGCCCGCCGGCTTGGTGGTGAAGAAGGGATTGAACATTTTCTCCTTCACGTCCCAGGGGATCCCGGTACCGTTATCGCGAATCCTGATCTCCACCTTGTTGCCGAGGCTTTTCGTGGTCGCGCTCAATGTCGGTTCGAAGGTTTCGTCGCCGGCTTCCTTGCGTTTGGTGGCGGCGTAAAAGCCGTTTGAAATCAGATTGAGAAATACCCGTGTGATTTCCTGCGGGTACAGGTCGATCATGCCGGCCTCGGGGTCTAGATCGCGCTGCAGCGTGATATTGAACCCGGATTTCTCCGCACGCGCGCCATGATAGGCGAGATTGAGGCTCTCCTCGACGATCGCGTTGATATCGGCGGGACGACGCTCGCCCGATCCCTCGCGCGAATGCAACAGCATGTTCTTGACGATCGAATCGGCGCGCTTGCCGTGCTGCACCACCTTTTCGAGATTGCCCTTCAGCATATGCGCAAGCTCGTCGACCTCTTCCCGCGTTCTACCATCGAGCGAAGCGTCCTTGAGCACGTCGTTCAACTCGTCGATCAATTCCGCCGACAGCGCCGAGAAATTGTTGACGAAATTCAGCGGATTCTTGATTTCGTGGGCGATGCCGGCGGTGAGCTGGCCGAGCGAAGCGAGCTTTTCGGTCTGCACCAGGCGGTCCTGCGCCGTGCGCAATTCTTCGAGCGAGCGCGATAGCTCCGTCGTGCGTTCGCGTAATTCGTTAAGCAGGCGGGCGTTCTCGATGGCGATGACGGCCTGGTTGGCGAAGTTGGCCACGACATCCGTCTGTTTTTCGGTGAAGGGCTTCACCTCCTGACGGAAAATCGTGATCGTGCCGATCAGTTCTGCTTCCTTGAGCATAGGCACGATGACGATCGTGCGGGCGCCGGCGATATCGGCGAGCGCGACAACAGCGGGATTACCTTCGAGATAAGGCGGCTGTGTCCTGATGTCGTCGATATGGACGGTTTGATGGGTCCGCTTGACGGTGCTGAGTCCGCCCTCCGGATGCGGACGAATGAGCTTGTAGAGCTGGGTGTCGACATAGGCCCGCGGCGCGTTGTACAGCGCGACGATCCGAAAGCCCGCTTCTTCATAAAGGGTCATGGTACCAAAGTCAGCGCCGCAGACGCGCGTGGCATTCTCGAGCATTTTCTGGAACACCGGTTCCAGCTCGCCGGCCGAAGAGCTGATGGTTTCGAGAACCTCGGAAGTCGCAGTTTGCTGCTGCAGCGATTCGGTCAGATCCTCGGTACGTTCGCGTAGAGCCTTGAGCAGGCGCGTATTCTCGATGGCGATCACTGCCTGCTTGGTGAAGGTCTCGACCAGCGCGATCTGCTTGTCGGAAAACGGCCGAACCTCCTGGCGAAAGATCGTAATTGTGCCGATCAGTTCGTTTTCCTTCAACATCGGCACAATGACGATTGTGCGGGCACCGGCGATATCGGCAATTCCGACCACGTTACGGGCACCGGCAAGGTAAGCCGTACTGCTTCGTACATCGTGAATGTGTACAACCTGATGGGTCGTGGCAACGGTGGCGAGACCGCTTTCCGGATGAGGACGGAGCTGCGTGCGTTGCCGCGAAGCCGTGAACGCAGGCGGGACGTTGTAATCCGCAGCGATATTGAAACTGTCCCCGTCCCACAGATTCATCACGCCGAAATTAGCCCCGCAGACACGCGTAGCGTTCTCCAGCATCTTCTGAAACACCGGCTCCAGTTCGCCCGGGGATGAGCTGATGACCTGCATAACTTCCGATGTCGCGGTCTGCTGCTCGAGCGACTCGGTCAATTCGGCCGTGCGCACCTCGACCTTCTTTTCCAAATCCGCGTAGGATTCCTGCAGCCGTGCGCCCATGTCGTTGAACTGGTTGGCGAGGCCCTCGAGTTCATCGCCGGTATCGATCGCGATCCGTTGGGCGAAATCGCCGCTACCGATGCGTTCCGCACCGGCGCGCAAGGCCTGGATCGGGCCGACCATGCGCCGGGCCAGGAATATCCCAGCCAGCACCGCGAAGATTGATGCAGCCAGCAGCACAATGGCCATCCGCTGCAGCGCGGCGTACAATGATGCATAGGCTTCCTTGACCGGAAGCTCGACCAACATGGTCCAGCCGAGCGGCGCGATCGGCGCAGACGCCGTCAGCACCTCCTGGCCCTGGATATTCAGCGTGCCCTGCAGCGCGTCGGACATTGCGTCGGTGCTGCCGCCCTGCGCGGCCTGCACCTGCACCAGCTTCGACATGTCGGTGTTGCGCAGCACCAGACTGAGGTCCGGGTGTGCGATCAGCCGTCCCTCGGCGCCGACCACATAGGCGTGACCGCCCTCGCCGACCTTGATCTGCGACACCACGTCCCAGATCAGCTTCAGATTGACCTCTGCAATGCTGACGCCGGCATCCCTGCGGTTGCCGGCCAGCGACAGCGTCATATACGGCTCGGACTCGCGGCGGAAATACACCGGCCCGTAGTAGACTTTGTGAGCGACGGCTTCGGTGAATTTCGGATCCTTGGACAGGTCGCGCCCCGAGTCCATGACGTCCATGTCGAAGCGTGAGACCCGCAAGCGCTCCTTGCCGGTGGAATCAAGCTGCGCCAGTTCGTTGATCGCCGGCACCTGCTTCAAAAGTCGCAGGGCGTCGAGCCGCCGGTTCTCCAGCGAGCCGGCAGACCAGGGCAACTGGGTGGTCCAACCGAGCTGGCTTTCGATCTCCTTGACGAACTGGCCGATCTTCGCCGCCGCCGCCTCGGCCTGTTCGCGCTGAATCCGGATCAGCGCCGCCTTGTGCTCACGGTAATAGAAGAAAACCTCGAAAATCCCGTTGGATAGCAGCGCGACACCGACCACCGCGACGAACAGCACGACGTATTTGGTGAACAGTCGGCTGCGGATTCTTGTAGCGGATGGCGCCGCCCCGGGCGCCTCGGGCGCTGCTGCCAGCGTTCGGCCTTGGGGCGCGTCGGGGTTGAGGGATATGCTCATCCGCTTCAAGTTAGCAAGAACAGCAGCCGCTGTCTCTTGCCGCAGTGCGGGAGGATTGTTCGATGACCCCGAGACAAGCCAAAACGACAGCGGCGATCAGCGCCGCCGTCGCTTAAGGTAACACCCGGCCATTGCTCGCTCAGGTCGGCTTGAGAGCCTGCGGACCCAGATCGAAATCCGCGATCTCCTTGGTGCGCTGGGAACCGGCCTTCGCCCTGTGATCGGTGGCGATTGCCACATAGACCGCGGGTAACACGAATAGCGTGAACAGCGTACCGATCGACATGCCCGCGACCACGACCAGGCCGATCGAGAACCGGCTCGCCGCGCCCGCGCCCGTCGCCGTCAAGAGCGGCAGCAAGCCGGTGACCATCGCCGCGGTCGTCATCAGGATGGGGCGAAGCCGGACCCGGGCCGCCATCTCGATCGCGGAACGCCGGTCGAGGCCTTCATTGAGCTGTAGCTCGTTGGCGAACTCGACCATCAGGATGCCGTGCTTGCTGATCAATCCAACCAGCGTCAGCAACCCGACCTGGGTGTAGATGTTCATGGTGGCGGCGCCGAAGAACAGCGGAATCATCGCGCCCACAATCGCCATGGGAACGCTGATCATGATCACCAGCGGATCGCGCAGGCTTTCGAATTGCGCCGCCAGCACCAGGAAGATGATGATCAGCGCGAAGCCGAAGGTGATCGCGAGCTGATTACCTTCCTGCACATACTGGCGCGAGTCGGCCAGATAGTCGTGGCTGAAGCCGGCCGGCAGCTTCTTTGCCTCGCCCTCGAGGAAGTCGACCGCCTGCCCAACCGTCACGCCGGGCATCGGCACCGCCTGGAAGGTCGCGGCGTTCAACTGATTGTAATGGGTCAGCGAATTCGGATCGGTGCCGGTCTCGATCGACACGATCGTCGACAGCGGCACCTGTTGACCGGTATTGGTCGGGACATAGTAACTGCCGAGCGACTCCGGCGACAGCCGCATGCCGCGAGGCACCTGCGGGATCACTTGATACGAACGGCCCTCAAGATTGAAACGGTTGACATAATTGCCGCCAAGCAGCGTTGCCAGCGAACTGCCGACCTGCGCCATGTTGATGCCGAGGTCGCTCGCTTTCGAACGGTCGACCTTGACCCGCACCACCGGCTGATTGAAGTCGAGGTCGCTGTCTGACACGATGAACAGGCCGCTCTTGCGCGCGGCGTCCTTCAGCTTCGCCATCTGCTCATAGACGGCCCGGAAGTCCGCGGTCGAGTTGATCACCATCTGCACCGGCAAACCGCCGGGACCGCCGGGCAATGGCGGCAGGTTGAACGCGAACGCATTGACACCTTCGATCTTCGAGAGCTGCGCCTGCACCAGCGGCTTGAGCTTGATCGAGGAACGCTCGCGCTCGTCCCAGGGCTTGAGCAACATGCCGGCGATGCCGTTTTGCGGGCCGTTGATGCCGTTCAGAGCGAAGCGAAGATCGGTCTCGGGAAAGCTCGCGAACGCCCTGTCGAGCTTTTCGCCGTAGAAATCGAGGTAATCGATGTTGGCATATTTGGGCCCCTTGATCACCGAGAACACGATGCCCTGATCTTCCTCCGGCGCCAGTTCCTTTGAGGTGTGCATATAGAGGAAGCCGACAAGGCCAAGAATAGTCAGCGCGAACAGCGCGGTGATCGGACGATAGTCGAGCGAGCGATCGAGCCGGCGCCCGTACCAGCGCGTTATCGCGCCGAATACCCGGTTCACGAGCCTGGCGAAGCGTCCCTCTTCGGCGCTCTTGAGGAAGACCGAGCACATCATCGGCGACAGCGTCAGCGCGATCACGCCCGACACGATCACTGATCCGGCGAGCGTGAAGGCGAATTCGCGGAACAGCGAACCGGTCAACCCGCCGAGGAAGCCGATCGGCGCGTACACTGCGGCGAGCGTGATTGTCATCGAGATCACGGGCCCGACGATTTCGCGGGCGCCTTGCAGCGAGGCCTGCACCGGCGATTTGCCCTCTTCGAGGTGCCGATGGATATTTTCCACCACCACGATGGCGTCGTCGACCACAAGCCCGATCGCCAGCACCATCGCCAGCAGCGTCAGAAGATTGAAGGTGAACCCCATCATCAGCATCAGAGAGCAAACGCCGATCAGCGACAAGGGGATGGTGACCACGGGAATGACGACGGAACGGAGCGAGGCCAGGAACAGGAAGATCACCACGACGACGATGAGGACGGCTTCGCCAAGGGTCTTTTCGACCTCATCGATCGACGACTGGATGAATCTGGTGGAATCATAAGCCACCTTCATCTTCATCGACGGCGGAAGATTGCGCTCGAGCTCCGGAAACAGCCCGCGAACGCCCTTGACCAGCGTCAGCGGATTGCCTTGCGGCGTCGCCTGGATACCGATGAAGATCGCATGCTCGCCGTTGAACGCAACGCTGGCGTCGGTGCTTTGGGCGGCGAGTTCCACGGTCGCGATGTCCTCGACCCGCACAAAGCCGCCGTCCTTGGCCTTGACGATCATGCGCTTGAACTGATCGAGGTTCCTCAGGTCGGTATTGGTCGAGACGTTGGAGACGATGAAGTAACCCTTGGCCTGGCCGGCCGCAGCCTGGAAATTGTTGGCAGCGATGGCCGCCGACACGTCGCTCGGCGATACCCCCCGCCCCGCCATCCGGACCGGATCGAGCCACAGCCGCATCGCAAAGGTCTGGCCGCCGAGAATGTCCGCCGACGCGACGCCGTCGACGGTCGACAGCACCGGCTGTACCACGCGGGTCAAATAGTCGGAGATCGCCGATCCCGAGAGTTCCTCGCTGGAGAAGCCGAGATACATCACCGCGGTGGTCTGGCCGGTCGTCTTGGTGACGACCGGGTCGTTCGATTCCTTCGGGATCAGGTATTTAACCGAATTCACCTTGGCGAGAACTTCGGTCAACGCCTGGTTCGGATCGAAGTTCAGCTTGATGTAGACCTGAATGGTGCTGGTCCCCAGCACCGACGACGAGGTGATGTAGTCGACGCCCTCGGCGGAAGCCACCGCCTGCTCAATCGGTGTGGTGATGAAGCCCTGGATCAGGCTGGCCGACGCGCCGGGATAGACGGTCGTGACGTTCACGACCGTATTCGACAATTTCGGATACTGCCGGATCGGCAGCACGGTCGCCGCCCTCAAGCCGATCAGGAGGATCAGCAGGCTGACGACCACCGACAGCACGGGGCGTTTGATAAAAATATCAGTCCAGGACATCGCAATGGTCTCGACTTGTTAGCGGAGCATGAACTTTTTCTGGAAAGCCGCTGCCCAGTTTGCGCTGGCGCGGCCCTCCGGGTCCGGATCACGCCCTAATAGCGCGGCGGCTGCGCGGGAATCGGCGGCGGCGGATCGGCCGAAATCGCGACAGCCGATCCCGATTGCAGCTTGAGCTGCCCCACCGCCACGATGCGGTCTCCGGGCTTCAAACCTTTGAGGATTTCGGCGCGCCCCTCGATCCGGTTTCCGGCCTGCACGAAACTGCGCACCGCCGTCAGGCTGGTCTTGCCGTCATCTTCTTTCTTCTCGGTGATGAGGAACACCGAATCTCCGTAGAGCGTGTAGTCGACCGCCGTTTCCGGAACGGTGACGACTGGCGGCTTGTCCGGCAGCACCACGGTGGTGGTCGCGAACATGCCAGGTTTCAAGATGTGATCCGGATTGGCGATCGTCGCCTGCACGCGGATGTTGCGGGTATCGGTCGAGATCTGAGGCTCGATGGTCGTGACCTTGCCTTCGAACTTGCGGCCGGGATAGGCGTCGACCGCAACCCGCACGGTCTGGCCGACCTTGAGCTGCGCGCTGTCCTTTTCCGTCACCGTGAAGTTGGCGTAGAGCGCCGACAAATCTGTCAGCGACACGATCTGCGTACCCGCAGTGAGGAACTGGCCGACTTCGACATGACGCACGCCAAGCTCGCCGTCGAACGGCGCCCGAACCAGCTTCTGCGAAATGATCGCCTCGGTCTTGGAGATACCGGCATTGGCCTGATCGAACGCCGCCTGCGCCTGATCGACGGTCGCCTGCGGGCCGAACTGGCGTGCGGCAAGCTGCTTGGCGCGATCCAGCGACAGCTGCGCCACCGTGGCCTGCGCCTTGAAGCTTGCGAGATCGCCCTGCTCCGGGCCGTCGAACAATTGCACCAGCGGCGCGCCGACCTTCACCTCGGCGCCGGCCGTGAACATGATATCGGTGATACGACCGCTGACATCGGAAGTGACATTGACCTGGTGCACGGCGGCGAGGTCGCCAACCGCGCTCAGCAAATTGGGGATCACTTCGGCCTTCGCTTCGGCAACGGTCACCGAGGCCGGCGGCGGTTTGTTGTTGGCGAAGAACTGCGCGATCATCTTGCCGCGGAAGTAATTGAAATAGACGAGCCCGCCCACCAGCAGCGCCAGCAGCAACCCGACGATGATGAACCAGCGCACCATCCGGACCGGACGCTTGCGCGGCTGCTCGGTGATTGGCTTGCCCGCGAGATGGGGTTCGGTGACAATATTCATCTCATGCACTTTCCACTGTTACCTGCTGTCCCGGCGCTTGCGAGATTTCGCGATCCAGATGGGCCGCAACCGCGGCTTCGTTTAAACCAATTCCACGCAGAATGAATTGGCAAAGCTGCCGTTCGAGATCGGCGGCATTGCCGTAAGCGAGACAGGGCACGGCCGGAAGCCTCGACAGCGCCGCCATCAGCACGGTGTGATGCGCGAACCAGAACAGATTGAGCGGCTCGCTTCCGATCCGCGAAGCCTCGCCGGCGGCGACGGCGCGATCGAGCGATGCGGTAAATACCGGGCCGATCAGATCTGCAACTTTCGCATAAAGCAGCCGGGCGAATTCTCCGTCGTCGAGATGACTGGTCGTCATCAGGCGGAGGCGTTGGGCCTCCTGCTCGTCCGGGACGTCCCGTATCTGCATGAAATGCCCGACCATGCCCCGGACCAGTTCGATCAGCGTTTGGGTCGACGGCTCCTGGCCAAGCAGGTGCGTCAAATCCGGATCGGCCTCACATTCTTCCGCCAAAATCTCAGCGTACAGCGCCCCCTTGGATGGAAAGTGCTTGAACAGCAGCCCTTCCGAGATCGCGGCCGCCGCCGCCACGCTTTTGGTCGTGGTCCCGGCAAAGCCGTTGCGGGCAAAGCAACGTCTGGCGGCACTGAGGATCAGTTGCCGCCTGAGGTCACTGGTCATGCGCAAGGTGGACATGGCGCGTGAGTAATCACTCACCTTACGAAATGTCAAGGATATATTGCGGCGCACCAATGGCGGTTGCGGGCTAAATCGGCTTGAAACCCAGCGCCCCGCGGATCCGCGTCACGGTGAAGTTACCGTCGCGGCTGGAGAGCACGCGCTCCAGGTTAGCGCTGTCGATCTTGATACTGGCAAAGCGCGGCCCGCTTGAGACGTCCTGCATACCGGCGGCAAAGGCCTCGATATCGCCCATGGTCGCGATCGCGCGGGCATCGGCGATCCCGCAACTCCTGGCCACGCCAACGAGGTCCACGGTCGCTGCGGTGTGGCTCGCCTGCCCGCCGGTCTCGCCATAGACCTCATTGTCGAGCACGACGATGGTAAGGTTTGCCGGCCTTTGCAGGCCGACGGTCGCGAGACTCCCGATCCCCATCAGCATCTCGCCATCGCCCGTGATCACCACCACCGGCACCTTGGGCTGCGCGAGGGCTATGCCCAGCCCGATCATGACGGCGCCGCCCATGGCGCCCCACAGATAGAAATTGCGGTCGTGATCGCCGGCAGCGGCGATATCGTAGGTCGAGGCGCCAAGGCCGCCGACCACGATGGCGTCCTTGCGGTCCGCCAGCAGGCTGGCCACAACGCTGCGCCGTTCGAGAAGATTTGCCTTGATCATTTGGTGAAAACCTTTGCCCCGATCAGGCGTTGCGACAACAGAACGGCGGTCGGCGTGCAGGCATTGTAGACCTGCCCGGCCGCGGCCTCGACCACCTCGCGCACTTCCTGCGGGTGAAAGGCCCGCAACACCTTGGTCCCCGACAATTCCAACACGCCTGCGGTGGCCGATCCCATCGGCACCTGCCAGGGATTGAATTCGCCCCACTCGCCGCGCATCGTCACCAGTGTCAAGAAGGGAAAGCGGAGGATTTGCGTCAGCGACAGCATGTTAACGCAATTGCCGACACCGCTCGACTGCATCAAGAGCACGCCGCGCTGGCCCCCGGCCCAGGCGCCGGCCAGCAGCGCCACGCCTTCCTCTTCCGTCGTCAGCGGCACCGCGCGCATCGAAGACGCGCCCAGCACGCGCTCGATCAGCTGCGAATGCCCGGCATCCGGCACGTAGGGCACCTGGCGGACGTCGAAGCGCTGCAAAATCGCAAAAATCTCCTCCGGCCAGGATGGCAGTATTTCGGAGGTCGCATCGGCGCGGGCGTGCATTTTCATTTCCACGGGGTTGACGGGGCAGTATTCCGGGCGGGACTGTAGAGAGCCCAGCGTTTTCGAAACAGAGTGAAAACGGCATATCGGTCTTTCCCTGAGAGTATGGCAGCATGAATGCGAATGCGCGAGAGCTCGCGGCCGATTTCGACCTCGAGAGACTGACGCCGGAATTCTACGCTGATCCCTACCCAACCTATCGGGCGCTGCGGGAGCATGAACCGGTCAAGCGGATGCCCAATGGCTCGTATTTTCTGACGCGCTATGACGATCTGGTCAGCGCCTACAAGAACACAAGACTTTTCTCTTCCGACAAGAAGAAGGAGTTTTTGCCGAAATACGGCGCCTCCCTGCTCTACCAGCACCACACCACGAGCCTCGTCTTCAATGACCCTCCTGCCCATACAAGGGTGCGCCGGCTGATCATGGGCGCGCTGTCGCCGCGCGCGATCGCGGAGATGGAGCCTGACCTGACCGCGCTGGTGGATCGGCTGCTCGACGCGCTCGCGGCAAAGGGCGACGTCGATCTGATCGATGATTTTGCCGCCGCCATCCCGATCGAGGTGATCGGCAATCTGCTCAACGTGCCGCAGGAGGAACGCGAACCCTTGCGCGACTGGTCGCTGGCGATCTTGGGCGCGCTCGAGCCTGTCATCGGTGCCGAGGCTTTTGCGCGCGGCAACAAGGCTGTGAAGGATTTTCTTGCCTATCTCGAAGTGCTGGTCGAGCGGCGGCGGGCAAAACCCGGCAACCCTGACCGAGATGTGCTGACCCGCCTCATCCTGGGCGAGGACAATGGCGAGCGGTTGACGGAAAAGGAATTGCTGCACAACTGCATCTTCCTGCTCAACGCCGGGCATGAGACGACTACCAATCTGATCGGCAACGGGCTGGTGGCGTTGTCGGGCAACGCTTCGCAGAAGATGCGGCTGATCGAGCGTCCCGATCTGATCAAGACGGCGGTGGAGGAAATTCTCCGATTCGAAAGCTCGAACCAGCTCGGCAACCGCATGACCACGGATCAGGTGGAGTTCGGCGGCGTCACGCTCGCAGCCGGCACGCCGGTGACGCTGTGCATCGGCGCTGCCAACCGCGATCCCAAACAATTCACTGACCCCGAAAATTTCGACATCGGCCGCACCCCGAACCGGCATCTCGCGTTTGCCACCGGCGCGCATCAATGCGCCGGCATGGCGCTGGCGCGGCTCGAAGGCGCGATTGCGATTTCGCGATTCTTGACGCGGTTTCCGGGATACGCGCTGAAGGGTGCGCCGGTGCGCGGCGGCCGCGTCCGGTTTCGCGGATTTTTGAGCGTGCCGGGTACGATTGTGGGATAAGACCCGCCCGAGGACAGGCTCCGCGAAGCAACCCATGGCGCCACGCA
>WNGJ01002239.1_pt1 | contig 19428 bp, 16 predicted proteins | sample 5400611 | NCBI WGS metagenome assembly WNGJ01 (sample SAMN13153375, study PRJNA577476) | soil metagenome | isolation source: 40 cm soil or saprolite under Garry oak tree replicate 1 | place: USA:California | collected 2016-06-15 | reverse complement strand
AGTGGCCGGGTGCATCTCGCGGCGACCGACATGGAGCTCTCGCTGCAGTCCTCGCTCGAGGCGCAGGTCGAGGGAGAGGGCTCGGTCGTCGTGCCCGGCCGGCTGCTTGTCGATCTCGTGCGGTTGCTTCCGGACAACGAGGTGACGATCGAGCACCGGGCGGAGGAGAGCGTCGTCCATGTGACATCCGGTTCGTCGACGTCGACACTCCACACGTATGCCGCGGACGACTTTCCGCGACTGCCCGACCTGGACGCGGTCGGCACATTCACAGTCGATCGCGAATCGCTGCTCGACACGGTCTCGCGAGTCGCCCGCTCCGCGTCGCGCGACGAGTCGCGTCCGGTGTTGACCGGGATCCTCGTTCGCTTCGAGGCCGGCAAGCTCGTCATGGCGGCGACCGACTCGTACCGGCTGTCGGTGAAGGAGACCGAGTTGAGCGGCGCGGTGCCCGAGCTCGAGGCGATCATCCCAGCGCGTGCACTTGGCGAGCTCGGCCGGATTGCCCAGACCGGCGAGAGCGTGGAGCTCGGCGTGCACGAGAACCAGGTGGTCTTCGCCGCTGACGACGTCTGGCTGACAACGCGCCGCATCGACGGACAGTTCCCGAACTACAAGCAGCTTCTTCCGGAGGCCTTCGAGCACGACGTGACGCTGCCGCGCAACGAACTGCTCGACGTCGTTCGCCGTGTCGGCGTGATGGTGCAGCGCACGTCGCCGATCCAGCTTCGTTTCGCCGAAGGAGAGCTGACCGTGTTCGCGCGCACGCAGGACGTCGGGGAGGCAAAGGAGTCGCTGCCCGTGCAGTTCTCGGGCGACCCGCTCGAGATCGGTTTCAACGCCGAGTTTCTCCGTGAGGGCATCGAGACGATGGCCGAAGACGAGATCCGTCTGCGTTTGATCTCGCCGCTCCGGCCCGCCGTCATCGAAGGCGGCGCCGACGATCCGACGTACCTGATCATGCCCATCAGGCTGCCTGGTTAGAGCGGATTCGGGCGACGCCGCGGGGTGCGGGTGCAGTTGCAAGGCAAACAGGCGCGCGGGCCAAGCCCGCACGCCCTCTATGGTCGGCGTCGCAACGCGACGCCTTAGTGATCATCCAGACGGTCTCTCTGCGGAACATCAGGTCGTACGCTCGCCTCGACCTCGACCTCGAGCCAGGTCTCGTGCTCGTAGTTGGCGCCAACGGCGCAGGCAAGACGAACCTGCTCGAGTCGTTGCATGTCGGGACGCAGGGCTTCTCTCCCCGTACTCGCGCCGATGCGCAGCTCGTGCGGTTCGGCGAGCAGGGGGGACGAATCGCGCTGCGGGGCCCTCGGGGCGCCACGAACGTCGAGCTGGAAGTGACGGTCGAGCTCCGGGAGGGCAAGCGGGCGAAGCTGAACGGCGCCCCTCTTCGCGCGGCGGAGCAGTTGCGGTCCGAGGTTGCGACGCTCGTGTTCACGCCGGACCGACTTGCGGTCGTCAAAGGCGGTCCTGCCGTTCGTCGTGCGTACTTCGACCGAGTGCTCGGAAGGCTGACACCTTCGCGAGCCGCGATTTCAGTGGAGTACGCAGCCGCGATTGCTCAGCGCAATGCCGCGCTACGCCGCACAGCTGCCGGCTACTCGTCGCGTGACGCGATCGCTCCCTGGACGGAACAGGTCGCGGCTCTCGGCAGCAAGCTGGTCGAGTCGCGCACCGAAGTCGTCGCCTTGCTTGCGCCGGGCTTCGCCGAGCGCGCAGACGAGCTGGGGCTTCCGTCTGCCCGCATGACGTACGAAGGGGTGTCTCCGACGATCGCCGCGCTCGAGGCCCGACTCGAGCGTGATCTCGAACGCGGTGCGACGGGCCTCGGCCCACATCTAGACGATGTTCTGCTGACGAGTGGCACCCGCGACCTGCGGAGCTTCGGCTCGCAGGGGGAACAACGTCTGACCGTGCTCGCACTGTTGCTCGCCGAGGCAACGTTGATCGCCGATCGCCGTGGCTTCGCACCGCTGTTGTTGCTCGACGACGTGCTCTCCGAGCTCGACCCGGCCCGCCGGAGCATCCTCGCCGAGCGGGTGCTGGGGACGGGCCAGACGTTGATCACCGCGACGGAGGCGTCCTCGCTTCCGGTCGACGCGGCCCAGCTCCTGGAGGTCTCTCCCGGGACCGTCAGGGTGGTCTGATGGACCGCGTCGGCAGTGACGTCGAACGCGAGCTTGCCCGGTTCGGCCCGGCGTCCGGAATGGCGCCTCTCGTCGAGGCCTGGCCGGCTGCGGTGGGACCCCAGATCGCTCGCAACGCGTGGCCGGCACGTCTCGCTCGCGATGGAACGCTGCACGTCCATACACAGGATTCGATCTGGGCGTTCGAGCTGACGACGCGCGCGGAGGAGATTCGCGCGCGTCTCGGCAAGGTCGCACCGCGCCGCATGGCGTTCGCACCGGGGCCTTTGCCGGAGCCTACGCTCGACCTTCCGGACGAGGTCCGCGACCGGCCCCCGGAGCCGACCCCGGAACACGTTGCGAAAGCCGACTCACTCACACGAGTGATTCGTGACGAAGAGCTCCGCAAAGTGGTCTCAAAAGCTGTTGCGATGAGCCTTTCTCGCGACGATAACGACCGCTCGTTTTGCTAGAATTCAGAACGCCCGCAAGTAGGGAATTTGCAGGGCTTTTTTCATGACTGAAACCACCTATACCGCCAAGGACATCACAGTGCTCGAAGGCCTCGAGCCGGTACGCCTGCGCCCGGGCATGTACATCGGTTCGACCGGCCCCCGCGGGCTCCACCATCTCGTGTACGAGGTGGTCGACAACAGCGTCGACGAGGCTCTCGCCGGCCGCAACGACAGGATCGAAGTGACGCTCCATCCGGACAACTCGGTCACGGTCAGGGACAACGGTTCGGGCATCCCCGTCGACCAGATGGAGGACCAGGGAACCTCTGCGCTGACCGTCGTCTTGACCAAGCTGCACGCGGGCGGAAAGTTCGGTGCTGACGGTTCCCCGTACAAGGTCTCGGGCGGATTGCACGGTGTCGGCGTCTCCGTCGTGAACGCCCTCTCCGAATGGCTGATCGCAGAAGTGCGACGCGACGGCAAGCTCTATCGGCAGGAGTTCACTCGCGGCGTGCCCAACGCGGAACTGACCGTCGCCGGCAAGGTCGAGAAGGGCGACACCGGAACCACGATCTCGTATCTGCCCGACGCGGAGATCTTCGAGGAGCTCGAGCTTTCGGCCGAGACGCTGCAGCAGCGACTGCGCGAGACAGCGTTCCTCACGCGCGGCCTGCGCATCGTCCTGACCGACGAGCGCGCCGGCGGAGAGGTCGTCGAGTTCCACTACGAGGGTGGAATCAGAGACTTCGTCGCGCACGTCAACGGCGCGAAGGACTCGATCCACAAGAGCATCGCGTATTTCGAAGCAGAGAACGAGCAGGGCAAGGTCGAGGTCGCGATGCAGTGGAACGCGTCGTACCAGGAGTCGGTTTACACGTTCGCCAACAACATCAACACGCACGAGGGCGGTTCCCACCTTTCGGGGTTCAACGCGGCGCTCACCCGCACGCTGAACAAGGTCGCACGCGACATGGGCCTGCTCAAGGAGAAGGAGGACAACCTCGAAGGTGAGGACGTGCGCGAAGGGCTAGCGGCGGTCGTATCGGTGAAGTTGCAGGACCCGCAGTTCGAAGGTCAGACCAAGACGAAGCTCGGCAATCCGTGGGTCAAGGGATTCGTCGAGTCGAGCGTCAACTCGAAGCTCTCCGAGTTCCTGGAGGAGAACCCGACCGACGCCAAGCAGATCATCCAGAAGGCGATCTCCGCGGCCCGCGCGCGTCAGGCGGCCCGCAAGGCGCGTGACCTGACGCGTCGCAAGGGCGCATTCGGCGGCGAGATCGCGAAGAAGTTCGCGGACTGCCAGGTTCGCGACCCCGAGCTTGCCGAGATGTTCATCGTCGAGGGCAACTCGGCCGGCGGCGCGGCAAAGGATGCGCGCGACAAGTCGAACCAGGCGATCCTGCCGCTGCGCGGGAAGATCATCAACTCGGAGAAGAACCGCATCGACAAGGTGCTTTCGAACTCCGAGGTGCAGTTGCTCGTCCAGGTGATCGGAACCGGCATCGGCGAGGAGTTCGACATCGCGAAGCTGCGCTACAACCGCGTCATCGTCATGACGGACGCCGACGTCGACGGCGCTCACATCCGGACGCTCGTGCTCACGTTTCTGTACCGCCACATGCCGGAGCTCTTCGAGCGCGGGCACGTATACATCGCCGTGCCGCCGCTCTACCTCGCGCGCTTCGGCAACCAATCGAACTATCTGGAGAAGGACTCGCAGCTCGAGGAGCTGCTCGTGCGTGAGCGCTTCGGCGACCTGAAGATCCAGGCGAGGGGCGGGGCCGAGGTCAAGCTCACTCAGGCCCGCTATGCGCGCTTCGCACGCACCTTGACCGAGTACCAGGGGTGGGCGGCCCGCCTGCGCGCTGATTTCGGGCCCCAGGCGGCGGACTTCGTGCTCGCGCATCGTCTGGTCGAGAGCGAGGCGTCGACTCCTGCGGAGGCCGTCACCGCGATCGACGCCGCAGCCGCGAACGGCTACACGCTGCAGCCGGAAGCCGGCGCGGAAGCGCTCCGGATTCAGGTGATCGAGATCGAGACGAGTGCGATGCAGAACATCGTCGTGCCGGCGGAGCTGTTCGCGTCACCGATCTACGACCGCGTGCGGAAGACCTACGGCAAGCTCGGCGAAATCGTCGGTGGTCTGCCGCCCTTCTCTCTGAAGCACGGGAAGCAAAATCTGGAGGCGCTCACCTTCGAAGAGCTGCGCGACGGCGCGATCACCCTGGCGAAGAGCGGGCTCCAGATCACGCGCTTCAAGGGTCTCAGCGAGATGAACGCGCCGGAGCTCTGGGCGACCACGATGGATCCCGCGCGGCGCATGCTCATTCGCGTCGACGTCGAGGACGCCGCCGCGGCAGACCTCTGGTTCTCGCGGCTGATGGGCGACGAGGTCGAGCCACGGCGCGTCTTCATCGAGCAGAACGCACTCGAAGTACGAAATCTTGACGTTTAGATGTCAGATCTGACCAACGAACCACTGGGCGCTGGACGCGTCGAGACGCGGGAGCTCGACCAGGAGGTCCGCACGAGCTTCCTCGACTACGCGATGAGCGTGATCGTCAGCCGCGCCCTGCCCGACGTGCGCGATGGGCTCAAGCCAGTGCACCGGCGCGTGCTCTACGCGATGCACGAGGCCGGCCTGCAGCCGAACCGACCCACGCGCAAGTCCGCACGCGTCGTCGGCGACGTGATGGGCAACTACCACCCTCACGGCGACTCCGCGATTTACGACGCGCTCGTCCGGCTTGCCCAGCCGTTCTCGATGCGCTACCCGCTCATCGACGGTCAGGGCTATTTCGGCTCGGTCGACGGTGATCCCGCTGGAGCGATGCGGTACTGTGTCGCCGGCGACACGCGCGTAGCAACGGCGCGTGGCACAGTTCGAATCGACTCGATCATTTCTGATGCCGAGCCCGAGTCGGAGCGCGACATCGACCTCGACGTACTTGATCGCCTTGGTCGCCCGGTGCGGGCGACGAAGTTCTTCCACTCCGGCGAGCATCCGGCGCTGCGGCTTCGAACCCGCGAGGGATATGAGCTTGTTGGCACGGTCAACCACCCGGTGCTCTGCCTCGTCGACATGGTCGGCGTTCCGCTCTTGATGTGGAAGCTGCTCGACGAGGTCTCGACGGGTGACCGCGTAGTGATCTCGCGCAAGCGGCGCGAGGACGGCCGGCGGATCTCGGACTCGAACCGGCGGTTGGCGGTTCTGCTCGGCGCCTTTGTCTCCGAAGGATGGTTCGGCGAGCGCCGTGGTGGGTTCAGCAATTGTGACCGGGAGTACTTCGATTCAGTTCTCGAGGCATACGACGAGCATGTGGGCGGCCCGCGCTACGTCTACGAGCGCATGATCCGGTCGGGCAGCCTTCTTTACGAACTGGACGTCCAGGACCTCGCAGCCGTTCGCACGAGCCCGCTGGCCTTCCAGATCGCCAAGGCGAGCGCCGAAAAGGAGATTCCGGAGATTGTCTGGCGTGCGCCTCTCGCCCTCAAGCGTGTGTTCCTCCAGTCGCTGTTCGAGGGAGACGGCTCTTCCTCGCTTCTGCCTCGAAACAGCATTCAGATCTCCTACTCGACGTACAGCGATTCGCTTGCCAGGGGCGTCAGCAGCTTCTACTCGAGTTCGGCGTGGTGGCTCGGCTCTGCCGGTATGCAAAGGGAGAGATCAAGGTCGTGATCGGGAATCGTCGAGACGCGCGACTTTTTGCTGCGCACGTCGGTTTCTTCGGAGCGAAGCAGAGGAAGCTCGAGGTTGCGTTGGCTTCCCTTCCCGTGGCGCCCTCCACACGCAGCCGCGACTTCGTTCCTTATCTCACGGACTACGTCCGCTCGGAGAGTGATTCCGGGTGGTTGCGGCGGCACAACATCGATCGCACGGAGCGCTGGGAGCGTGGCGGGACCGCGATCCTCGAGCGGATCGAGAGCGAAGAAGTTCGCTCCGTGGTCGAGCCGCTCGTGTCCGCCGATTACTTCTACGCGGAGGTCGAGTCCGTCACGCTCGGCGGTGTCCAGCCGGTGTACTCACTTCGCGTCGAGACAGACGACCACTCGTTTGTCACCAACGGATTCGTCAGTCACAACACCGAGTGCCGGCTCTCGCGCATGGCGACGGAGCTGTTGCGGGACATCGACGCCGACACCGTCGACTTCGAGCCCAACTACGACGAGTCGCGGCGTCAGCCGACCGTCCTTCCGGCGCGGTTCCCGAACCTCCTCGTCAACGGCTCGTCCGGGATCGCCGTCGGCATGGCGACGAACATTCCGCCGCACAACCTCGGCGAGGTCGTCGACGGGATCATCGCGATGATCGAGGACCCGGCGATCGACGTCGAGCGGCTCTCGCAGCACATCAAGGGCCCAGACTTTCCGACCGGGGGGTCGATCGTCGGCCGCGGCGGTATCCGCGACGCATACCGCTCCGGGCGTGGGCGCATCTACGTTCGCGGCCGTGCTCATATCGAGCAGCTACGCGGCGGCAAGAGCGCGATCATCATCACCGAGCTGCCATACGGCGTCCGCAAGGCCGGCGAGGGAGGCGTGATCGAGAAGATCGCCGACCTGGTCAAGGCCGGAACGCTCACCGAGGTCCCGATGTCAGACGACGCGCTGCAGGACCACTCCGACAAGGAGGGGATGCGCATCTATGTCGAGCTGAAGCGCGAGGCCGTCCCGCAGGTCGCGCTCAACAAGCTCTTCAAGCTGACGCCGCTGCAGACGACGTTCGGCTACAACGCGGTCGCGCTCGTCGACGGCGTCCCAAAGACCCTCTCTCTGCTCGAGCTGATCCGGCACTACCTGGTTTACCAACGCGATGTCGTCACCCGCCGCTCGAAGTACGAGCTGCGTCAAGCCGAGAAGCGCGCGCACGTCCTCGAGGGTTACCGCAAGGCGCTCGATTCGCTCGACGCCGTCATCGCGCTCATCCGCGCCGCCTCCGACACGGACGACGCGCGCACGGGGCTCATGCGTGATTTCGACCTGTCCGAGATCCAGGCCCAGGCGATCCTCGACCTACGCCTCTCGCGGTTGACGAAGCTTGCGCGTGAGGAGATCCAGGCCGAGTTCAATGACCTGCAGGAGCGGATCACGGAGCTCCGCGCGATCCTCGGCGATCCGGCGCGGATCGACGGCGTGATCAAGGAGGAGTTGCTCGAGCTGAAGGAGATCTACGGGAAGTCCGACGACCGCCGCACGGAGATCGTGCAGGCCGAAGACGAGCTCGAGCTCGAGGACCTGATCGCAGAAGAGGACATGGTGATCGCGATCACCCGCTCGAACTACATCAAGCGGCTACCGGTGACGACGTATCGAGAGCAACGCCGCGGCGGCATCGGCGTCATGGGCATGGACCTGAAGGACGAGGACTACATCGAGCACCTCTTCGTCGCATCGACGCACGACTACATCCTCTTCTTCACGAACGTCGGCAAGGTCTACCGGCTGAAGGTGCACGAGTTGCCGCTCGGCTCCCGCCAATCGAAGGGCCGTGCGATCCAGAACCTGCTGCCTTTCCGGCAGGACGAGCAGGTGCGTGCGGTCGTGCAGACGCGTGACTTCAAGGAGGCCGAGTACCTCGTCTTCGCGACCAAGAACGGCGTCGTGAAGAAGACGCGGATGTCCGCGTACAACACACCGCTTCGCTCCGACGGGATCATCGCGATCAAGATGCGCGACGGCGACGAGCTTGTCGGCGTCCGACACGCCTCGGGAACGGACGACGTCCTGATGGTGTCGCGCAAAGGGCAGGCGATCCGCTTCCACGAGACTGACGTGCGACCGATGGGCAGGGACGCCTCCGGCGTTCAGGGGATGCGGCTACGTGCCGGCGACGAGGTGATCGCGGTCGGCGTTGCGCACGACGACTCCGACGTTCTGGTCGTGACCGAGAACGGCTACGGCAAGAGGACGCCCGTTCGCGACTACCCCGTCAAAGGCCGCGGAGGGCTCGGAGTCAAGACGGTGCAGCTGACCGAGGCGAAGGGGCAACTTGCGGGCTCGCGTGTCGTGCGCGACGGCTACCAGGTGATGCTCATCTCCGACGGCGGCACGGTCATCAAGATGCCGGTCGACGACATCAAGCGATCCGGGCGCTCGACACAAGGGGTCATCGTGATGCGGCTGCGCGAAGGGGAGCACGTCTCCACCCTGGCGCCGGTCGTCGAGTCCGCGGAGGACAAGAGCGACGCCACGAACAGCCCCGAAGCCGTCCCGCAGGCGTAGGCTCACACTTCACACTCGACGCTCCTCGCAGCCGGTACCCCGAAAGGGGGAGATTTTGAATCAACCCCTTCCCGATCAGGAAAAAGAGTTGTATACCTTTGAAACAGGGGGCCCCAGCGCACAGGAAGGCGAGGACGACATGGTTGTCAGCAGGCAGGTGGACCTTCTCGAGCCGATCGATCTCGCCGAGCACCTGGGCAAGGTGGAGCTCTATCTCGGCCAGGTCTGCCAGATCGCCGGCATCTCCAAGATGCAGCTCGACTACTGGACGAACAAGGCGCAGATCCCCACGAAGGGAAAGAAGCAGCGCATCTACGACATCGACGCGCTCGAGACGGTCATGCTGATCAAGCAGGCGAAGGACAAGGGCCTCAACCTGGGTGCTGCAATCGACGCCGCACGGCGGTTCCGCGAACGAGCGGCCGAAAACCCGTCGGCACGCGCTGAGGTCTAGGCCGAGCCCAGCCTCGCCGCCGCCTCCTCCGGGGGCAACGTATTGACGTGAATCCCTGCTCCGAGCTCGAGCCCGGCCAGGATCGTCAGACGCGGGAAGAGCACGAGTCGCCAGTCTCCTTCGCCCTGCTCGATCCAGGCGTTCAGCGGGACGGGCCCTTCAAGGCGATGAAGCCGGCGGATCACGTCGGCGAGTACCTCGAGCGTTGGTCCGAGCCAGGCGCTCGCGAACGGATCGGTGTCCAGTTCGACCGGTGCGATCACGGTCTCATAGGGAACGCGGCTCGCCCATGGAGAGCTGACCGTCACCTGGTCGCTCTCGAGCACGAGCTCGCCGCGCGGGCTTGCCCGACGGGGCGGCGGCTCGGGTAGCCAGACGAGCTGTGAGTGGCTGTGCGGGAGGCTCGCCCCGGCCTCGCGGCCCTCGTTGATCAGTGCGATCACGTTGCCCGGCTCGTCGGCGGCGCGCCGACGCCAAGCTTCAGCGACGAGCTCGAGCTCGTCGCTGCCGGCCTCAGCGATCGAGCGGATGTGGCGTCGGCTGTGCACGACTACCTCCTGGCGGTCGAGGGCGGGATACAGGTTCGGGACGACCCGAACCTTCCAGTCGCCTTGCTCGGGAAGGACGAGCGTCTGCGGCGGCGTCATGTCCTCGTGGCCGGCGCAGAACGGGCACGAAACCAGCTCGTCGGGACTCGGCGGGTCGAGCGGCGGCCGGGCTGCGCCGGGTCGCTTCGCCCTGCCGGGAGCGATCACCGCGACGCGCCCCGAATCCGGATCGCGTCGGAGCTCGCCGCTCAGTTCGGCTCGCCGGCCTTCTTTTCCAGGAAAGGCCGGATCAGATCGACGGGGAACACGATCGTCGTCGCCTGCGAGGAGCCGAGCTCGAGCAACGTCTGCAGGTAGCGCAGTTGCAAGGCCACCGGCTGCTCACCGATCACCGCAGCCGCGTCCTTGAGTCGCTCCGCTGCCTGGAACTCGCCTTCGGCGTTGATGATCTTCGCGCGCCGCTCGCGTTCCGCCTCCGCCTGTCGCGCCATCGCACGTTGCATCGAGGACGGAATCTCGACGTCCTTCACCTCGACGATGGACACCTTGATGCCCCAGGGTGCCGTCGACTCGTCGATGATCCCCTGCAGGATCCCGTTGATCTTTTCGCGCTCCGAGAGCAGCTCGTCCAGCACGTGCTGTCCGAGCACAGATCGCAGAGTCGTCTGCGCGATCTGCGACGTCGCGACCATGAAGTTCTCGATCTGCACGATCGCGTCCTTCGGGGCGACGATGCGGAAGTAAGCCACGGCGTTCACACGAACGGGGACGTTGTCCTTCGTGATCACTTCCTGCGGCGGGATCGTCAGCGTGATCGTGCGCAGGTCGACCTTGACCATCCGATCGACGACCGGGATGAGCAGGAAGAGCCCCGGCCCCTTCGGCTCGGGCAGCAGTCGCCCCAGGCGGAAGATGATGCCTCGCTCGTACTCGCGTGCGACCTTGATCGCGGAGAAGAGGAACAGGATCACCAGGAAGACCAGTACGGCGATGATGATCAGCGCGGCGTTCATGGACTGGATCCTACGGGATGTACGCGGTCCGGCTGTGGCAGGGGTCGGTCAGTGCAGACGGGCGTGCGGGCCGAGCCCGCACGCCCTGAAGCGGCGTCGCATGCGACGCCTCAGGTCCCTTCGGGACGAACTGTCAGAACTAATCCGTCTAGGGACTCGACCCGGACGCGCTCGCCCCGATGAAGCTCTTGTCCGTCTGGAGTCCGCGCCTGCCAGAGCTCGCCGTTGACGTAGACGAGGCCGTCGCCGCGCACCTCGCCGATGGAGCCGGCGATCAACTGCGGTCCGACTTCGACGGGACTGTGGCGGACCTGCACAGCCTTGCTGATCGCGAAGACCCACACCGCTCCGAGCGCGACCGCGATGCTGATCACCAGAGGTTTCGACGTGTGAAAGCCCGGGGCGTTCTGGAAGAGCATGATCGAGCCCACCGCGAGGCTGATCAGCCCGGCGACGGTGAGTGCACCGTGTGTCGTCACGTGGACGTCGACCACCAGCAGCGCAACACCGAGGAGCATCAGGAGTAGGCCGCCCCAGCTGATCGGCAGGACCGAGAATCCGAAGAGCGCGGTGACGAGCGCGACCGCGCCGAGTGCGCCGGGCAGGACCACGCCCGGATGGAAGATCTCGAAGCCGATCCCGGCGAGGCCCGCCAGGAAGAGCAGGGGAAGGATGTTCGGATCGATCAGCGTGTTCAGGATTCGGGTGAAGAAGCCAAGGTGTACGTTGTGGATCGCTGCGCCGGCGAGGTGAAGGGTGTAGCCACGCGGCTTGGTTTTCACGCCGTCGGCCTGCTCGAGCAGGGACGGCAGGGTCGGGGCCACTGCGTCGATCACGTGCATCCGCAACGCTTCGAGAGCAGTTGCGTTGGTGGCCACGCGAACTGCACGGTCGGCCCACTGGACGTTGCGCCCATGACTCTGTGCGAGGGCACGCAGAGTTGCGGCCTCGTGGTTGATGAGCTTCCGGCGGAGATCGGAGCCGATGTTTCCTCCTCCCGAGTCGATCGGAGTCGACGACCCGATGTTCGTCTGCGGCGCCATGCCCAGGAAGTCGGCCGCCTGCGCGATCCAAACGCCCGCCGAGCCTGCGGTGGCGCCGTTCGGCCCGACCCACACGAGCACCGGCAGCTTTGCGTTCAACTCGCAGAGCACGATCTTGTCCTTCGACTGCAGGAGCCCGCCTGGTGTGTCGAGCACGATCACGGCTGCGGAGTAACCATCCTTCGCGGCCTGGCTGAGGTTGTGACAGAGGTAGTTCTGCGTGACGGGATTCACCTCCGTGTCGAAATGGATCGCCAAGACGCGTGGTGTGGAGGTGGCAGCCGAACCCGAAGAGGCAAAGGCGAGGAACGCCCCGACGAGCAAAAGTCCCCGCAAACAGGCGCTCTTCAACTCGTAAGGATTCTATCAGGGAAGGGCGTGCGCACTTGAGGCCGAAGCCGGGTACAGGCACCCTGCACAAGAGGCCGTCCGTCGCCATGAAACCTCTCCTCGTCGCCATGCTCCTGTTCTTCGTCGCTCCTACCGCGGCATTCGGGGGCGCAACCCTGACCATGCGCGAGGTGCCGCTGCACGGTGAACGCGTGCTTGCAGCGACGAGCACACAGTTCGACATGGTGGGGTTGCACTGGCAAGGCCCGGGCACAGTGCAATTCCGCACCCGCTCGCTCGCAGGAAGGTGGAGCGCCTGGCGGCGTGCGGACCCGGAGGGCGAGGACCTCCCGAACGCGGGGACCGCCGAAGCGCGCGCCGCGGTCGGCTGGCACGTGGGCAACCCGTACTGGACCGGCTCTTCCGATCGGATCGAGTATCGATTGCGTGGAAAGGTGCAGCGACTGCGCGCCTACTTCGTGCGCAGCCCTGAGGTGCGTATCCCGCTGCGCCGCGTTTCGCTGACTGGCTCGCCCCTCCTCATCGATCGCGAAGCCTGGGGTGCGAACGAGGCGATTCGTCGCGCCCCGCCGAGCTTCGCCACGGCTCTTCAGTTCGCGCTCGTGCATCACACGGCCGGAACGAACTCCTACACCGCCTCGCAGTCCGCCGCGATCGTGCGTGGCATCGAGGTCTACCACGTGAAGGGGAACGGCTGGAACGACATCGGCTACAACTTTCTCGTCGACAAGTACGGGCAGGTCTTCGAGGGGCGTTACGGCGGCATCGACAAACCAGTGATCGGTGCGCATGCCGAGGGGTTCAACACCGGCTCCGTCGGGGTCGCAGTGCTCGGGACGTACACCTCGACCCCTCCAACGGCCGCATCACGCACCGCGCTCGCCCATCTGCTCGCCTGGCGCCTCGACATCGCGCACGTCGATCCCAAGTCGACGCTGACCTGGGTCTCCGGTGGAAACGCGCGCTTCGCCTCCGGCGTCCCGGTCTTCATCCGTGCCGTCTCGGGGCATCGCGACACGGGCTTCACGACCTGTCCGGGAGCCGCGCTCTACTCCCAACTCGACGCCATCGCGCAGCAGGCGCAGAGCGACGGTCTGCCGAAGCTCTACGCGCCCTTTGTTCGCGGCGCCCTCGGCGGCCAGGTGCGTTTTCGTGCGCGCCTCAGTGAGCCGCTCCCCTGGACCGTGACCGTCGCCGACGCAACAGGGACCGCCGTTGCCACCGGCACCGGAACGAGCCAGGACGTGGACTGGACTTGGGACGCTGCAACTGCCGTTCCGGGGTCCTACAGCTGGACGATTTCGGCGGGCGACAACGTCCGTCCCGCCAGCGGGACGATCGGAGGAAAGCCTGTCTCGCTCGCGATCACGTCGGCGACCGCGCTGCCGCGCACGATCACCCCGAACGGCGATGGGCAGACCGACTCCAGCAAGATCTCCTACACGCTCACCGCACCGGCGACCGTGACCGCCACCTTGCGCGGGCCGGCCGGACAGGATCTCTCCGTCCTTTTCTCGCAGGCACGGCGCGCCGGCAAGCAATCGTTCAGCTTCACCGCCGCCGGTATCGCCGACGGGCGCTACGAGATCGTGCTCAGCGCAAGTGACGGCCGTACGACCGTGAGCTCCGTGGTGCCTGTCCTGGTCGACCGAACCGTCGGGGGCTTCACCGCGTCGCCGTTGGCCGTCTCCCCGAATGGCGACGGCGTCGCGGACACGATCACGTTCGGCTTCCAGCTCGCGCAGGCTGCGTCGGTGAAGCTCGAGATCGCGCAGGCGGGGAAGACGCTGGCTTCTGTCTACTCCGCGGACCTAGCTCCGGGCGCTCAAACTGTCCCGTGGGGTCCCACCGGACTGAAAGACGGCAAGTACGCCGGAGTACTCACGGCAACGAACGACGTCGGTACCGTCACGCACACCGTGCTTTTCCGAATCGACACGGTTGCTCCCGAACTTCGTGCCCTCTCGTTTCGCGGCCTCCGTTTTCGGGTGAGCGAGCCGGCGACAATTCGGCTGACGCTCAACGGCAGGGTCGTGATCCGTACGGTTCGCGCTGGCGCGTTCTCGTTCCGTGCGTCCTCGGTGCGGAGCGTGCGTGTCGTCGCGCAGGATGCGGCCGGGAACGTCAGCCGGACGCTGAAGTTCCCGTAGCGACCCAGTCGTCGTACGCGCGCTCGAGCTGAAGGAGGATCGCAGCGAGAAGCTGCACGCGGTTCACGGGCTCGCCCAGCTCGAGGCGGAGCGACGTCGGCTCCGTCTGCGCGTCGTCAGGGAGCTGCTCGCGGGTCTGGTTGGCATTGATGCCGATGCCGAGCACCACGCGTCCCTCGCTCGACTCGGCGAGGATCCCGGCAACCTTGCGGCCGCCGATGAGGACGTCGTTCGGGAACTTGATCGTGGGCTCGATCCCTGTCACCTCGACGATTGCCTCTGCGACCGCGTTGCCGGCGACGAGGGAGAGCTCCGGGAGCTTCGCCGGCTCCACGTCCGGGAGCAGGAGAACGGAGACCAGCACGCTCGTTCCTGCGGGAGCCTGCCAGCTACGCCCCAGACGACCTCGCCCCGCGGTCTGTTCCTCGGCGACCGCGACCGCGCCCTCCGCCTCGTCGGCCGCCAGCATCCGCTGGGTCGAGGGGGTGACCTCTGCGTAGCGGTAAGCGCGACCGAACCGGCCACGAAGGAGAGGTTTCACGGCGTCCGGGGCGAGTGAATCCGCCACGCTCCTACACTAGAGCGCAGAGATGCAACTGCCACGTGGCCGCCGGCGTCAAATCTCGCAGTCCTCCCGTCCGGAAGGACCACTTGCCTATGCGCGGCTGAGCGATCCGATCCTGGTGAAAAGAGCGAAAGACGGGGACGCGAGGGCCCTCGAGGCTCTCTGCGAAAGGCACGCACCGCGCGTGGAGAAGCTCGCTGGCCATCTGCTTCGCGATCCGGAAGATGCTCGGGACGCAGCACAGGAAGCCCTGGCGAAGCTCTGCATGAAGATCAGGCAGTTTCGCGGCGAGTCGCAGTTCGCGACCTGGTTGCACCGGCTGACGATCAACGCCTGCCGAGATGTCGGGAATCGTCAGCGGGCCCGGGCGTGCGAGCCGCTGCTCGAGGACCGGCGGGCCGCCACCGACGGGGATCCTGCGGGAGAGGCTGACAGGGCGGAACTGCGGGGCGAGCTCAACCGCTGTCTCGCGGAGATCGCGCCCGAGCAGGCCCGCGTCGTCGTCCTCAAGGATGCGCTTGGGTTTTCGTTCGAAGAGATCTCCGTTGCGGCGGACATGCCGGTCGGGACGGCGAAGTGTTATGCGCACCGTGGCCGCAGCCGTCTGCGCGACAAGCTTTCGGACGTCGCGTGATCTTCGCACCGCCGTTCGGCCGCGAGGCGATCGAGGAGATCCTCCCTCACCGCGAGCCGTTTCTCTTGATCGACGAGGTGATCGAGCTCCGCCCCGGAGAGGGAGCGGTCGCGCGAAAGACGGTACGCGCGGACGAGTGGTATCTCAGTGGACACTTCCCGGGCCGGCCGGTGATGCCCGGCGTGCTGATCGTGGAAGCGCTCGCGCAAACGGGCGCGGTGGCCGTTCTGAGCGAAGAGGAGAACCGGGGGAAGCTCGCCCTCTTCGCAGGTATCGATGACTGTCGCTTCAAGCGCATCGTCGAACCGGGTGACGTCCTCGAGTTGCGCTGCGACCTCGAGCGCGTTCGCGGTCCGATCGGACGCGGCAAGGCGGAGGCTCGTGTCGGGGGCGAGCTCGCGTGTCGCGCGACGCTCACGTTTGCGGTGGAACGATGATCGGGAAGGCGCAGGGCCCGCCGGTCTCGATCACCGGCGTCGGCGCGTACGTGCCCGACCGCGTGCTGACGAACGACGAGCTCTCGACGCTCGTCGACACGTCGGACGAATGGATCATGGAACGCACCGGCATCCGCGAGCGGCGAATCGCGGCGCCCGAACAGGCGCTCACCGACCTCGCGCTCCCGGCGGCCAAGGCCGCGATCGCGCAGGCCGGGATCGAAGGCAAGGATCTCGACCTCCTGCTCTGCGCCACGGTGACGCCCGACATGATGTTCCCGACGTCGAGCGCACTGCTCGCCGACACGCTGGGCGCGAATGAAGCCGCGGCCTATGACCTCCTCGCGGGTTGCACGGGCTTCATGTACGCGCTCGCGCAGGCCTACGGGATGCTTGTCGCCGGGCTGGCCGAACGGGCGCTCGTCGTCGGCGGGGACGTCCTGTCCAGAATCCTCGACTGGACCGACCGGTCGACGCTCGTGTTGTTCGGCGACGGCGCCGGCGCCGTTGTGCTCGAGAAGGTCGAGAAGCCGGGCTTCCTCGGCTTCGAGCTGGGCGCGGACGGAGGCGGCGGAATCCACCTCTCTCTCCCCGGTAGCGGCTCGCGCAGCATGGAGGAGGCCACCGGGAACGGGTACGTCCACATGAACGGCCGCGAGGTCTTCAAGTTCGCCACGCGCGTGCTCGTGTCGTCCGCCGAGGCGGTCCTGGAGCGGTGCGGAGCAGCGGTCGAGGACGTCGACGTCTACATTCCCCACCAGGCAAACGTGCGGATCCTGGATCACGCGGTCCAGAAACTCGGTATCCCGCGCGAGAGGATGATCGTTAACGTTGATCGGTACGGCAATACCTCTTCCGGTTCGATCCCGCTTGCTCTGGCGGAGGCGCAGGCGGACGGGCGGCTCAAAAAAGGAGATCTCGTGTTGATGACCGGCATGGGAGCAGGGCTCACCTGGGGCTCGGCTCTGATGGAGTGGACGCAATGAAGGCCGGTCGGATTGCCTTCTGTTTCCCTGGACAGGGATCGCTCGAGGTCGGCATGGGCCGGGAGATCGCGGCGGCCTACCCCGAGGCGCTCGACGTCTTCGAGCGCAGCAGCCTCGCGGCTGGGCTCGACCTGAAGCACCTCTGCTTCGAGGGGCCGGAAGAAGAGCTCGTCGAGACGGAGATCCAGCAGCCGGCCCTCGTCGCAACGAGTCTCGCCGTCTGCGCGGCCGTGCGGGCGCGCGGGATCAAGCCGGACTTCGTCGTCGGGCACTCGGTGGGCGAGTTCGCCGCACTGGCGGCAGCGGGAGCGCTGAAGGTCGAAGAGGCGATTGCGCTCGTGCGCGAACGCGGACTTGCGATGGCGGAGGCGGCTCGCAAGAACCCGGGCTCGATGGCCGCGATCCTCGGCCTCGACGATGAGGTCGTGGAACGGATCTGCCGGCGCATCTTCAACGTGTGGCCGGCGAACTACAACTGTCCCGGGCAGATCGTCGTCTCGGGAGAGAATCCTGCGGTCGACGAGGCCTGCGCCGCTGCCGAGGAGGCGGGCGCTCGCCGCGCGGTGAAGCTGCGCGTGTCGGGCGCGTTCCACAGCCCACTCGTCGCGCGCGCGGCGGACCGTCTCCGGCCCGCACTCGACAAGGCGAAATTCGTCGAGCCGACCTCGCCCTTCATGTCCACGGTGACAGCGCGCATCGAGTCGGCGAAGAGGATGGCCCCGCTGCTCGTGGAGCAGCTCACCGCCCCGGTGCGCTTTACGCACGCGGGCCAGGCCCTGATCAAGGAGGGCGTCCACACCTTCGTCGAGGTCGGCCCGGGCAACGTTCTCTCCGGGCTGATCAAGCGGATCGACCGCAGCGTGAAGACGATCTCCGTCTCCACACCGGAAGAGGTCGACAAGCTCGAGGAGACACTCCTCTCTGCCTGAACCTTTTCCTTTTGCGTCGCTGGAGGGGAAGACCGCCCTCGTCACGGGCGGGTCACGGGGCATCGGGCGTGCGATTGCGCTCGAGCTCGCGCGTGCCGGTGCGTCCGTCACGCTGAGCTACCGCTCGGGCAAGGACGAGGCGGAAGCGGTGGCACGGGAGGCGGGAGCGCGCGCCGTCGAGGCGGACGTTGCCGACCCCGAACAGGCCAAGGCCCTCGTCGATGCGGCTGGCGACCTGGACATCCTGGTCAACAACGCAGGCGTGACCCGCGATGGTCTGATCGCACGCATGTCGGACGAGGATTGGCGCATCGTCATCGAGACGAATCTCAACGGCGTCTTTCACACCTGTCGTGCTGCGGCGCGCGGGATGATGAAGCGCCGCGCCGGCTCGATCGTGAACATCTCCAGCATCGTCGGGGTGCACGGGAATCCCGGCCAGACGAATTACTCGGCCTCGAAGGCGGGGATCATCGGCTTCACGAAGGCCCTTGCGCGCGAGCTCGGCAACCGCGGCGTCCGCGCGAACGTGATCGCGCCGGGTTACATCGACACCCGGTTGACACAGGTCATTGCCGGGGAGATGAGAGAGTTGATGCTCGCCAACACGCCTCTCGGCCGCTTCGGCAAGCCCGAGGACGTCGCCGGGGCGGTACGTTTCCTCTGCTCCGAGGAGGCGTCGTTCATAACGGGCGAGGTCGTGCTCGTCGACGGCGGATTGGGGATGTAGATGGCAGGCAACGGACAGAGACGAGTTGTCATCACCGGCATCGGGGCGGTAACGCCGCTCGGCAACGATGCGGAGACGAGCTGGCAGCGGTTGGTCGCCGGCGAATCGGGCGCGGGTCCGATCACCCAGTTCGACGCGACGGACTACTACGTCCACTTCGCCTGCGAGGTCAAGGACTTCGACCCTGCGAACTGGATCGAGCGAAAGCAGGCCCGGCGCATGGATCGCTTTGCGCAGCTCATCCTCGCCGCGGCGCGACAAGCGGAGGCCGACTCCGGTGTCGATGTCAAGGCCGACGGCGATCGAGTCGGCGCCTCCATTGCGACGGGGATCGGCGGACTGAAGTCTTTCCAGGACTGCTACGACACGTTGAAGGAGCGCGGCCCCGACCGTGTCAATCCCTTCGCGATTCCCTGCATCATCCCGAACATGGGTGCGGGCTGGGTCTCGATGGAACTCGGGACGCGTGGTCCGCTCTCGTCGGAGTGCACGGCCTGCGCCGCGTCGAACATGGCGATCGGACAAGGCCTCGACGACATCAGGCTCGGCCGTGCCGACGTGATGTTCTGCGGGGGGACCGAGTCTGCGATCAACCAGGTCGGCATCGCCGGCTTTGGTGCCATGCGTGCCCTCTCCCGGCGGAACGACGACCCGGCCGGTGCGAGCCGGCCGTTCGACGCCGGACGCGACGGGTTCGTCATGGGTGAGGCGGGCGCCGTCCTCGTCCTCGAGGAGCTCGAGCGCGCGCAGGCGCGCGGCGCCAAGATCTACTCGGAAGT
>WNGJ01011679.1_pt1 | contig 19430 bp, 24 predicted proteins | sample 5400611 | NCBI WGS metagenome assembly WNGJ01 (sample SAMN13153375, study PRJNA577476) | soil metagenome | isolation source: 40 cm soil or saprolite under Garry oak tree replicate 1 | place: USA:California | collected 2016-06-15 | reverse complement strand
GATCCAGCTGCCGCCGCCTCCTCTCATCAACGCCAGATCCAGGAAGTACATGGGAATCGCCAATAGCCCGAGAAACAGACAAATGATCAGATGTTTGCGCCAAACGGACTGCATAAGCGATTCGGTTCCCCAAATCCCCACTCAGCACGTGCAATGCAGGATGGCGTACGCCTGGCCCTTCTTCACTTCCTTCAGCAGCTGACAAACTTCCAACGTGGGTGCGGAATTTCTTCCTCGGTCGAAAGCGGCGTGTGGCCAAACTTTTCGCGGAATTGCTTAGAAAGTCCTTTCTTCCGTTTCCGCACTTTACCGCCGTCGATCAAAACATCATGAGTATAGCGCTTTCCCTCCACCTCGATCTCCCCAAATTTGACCAGTCGCGCTTTCATATCTCAATCCTCCTCTGGTTGGAGTTCCAAGGCAATAGAGATAGGGATTCGGAGACAAACTTACCCCGATCTTGGTCTATTCATGCAACCGAATCGGTGGCGACGTGAGATCGAGTTTTTCTGACGACATGACTCGCTCGATGAAGCCGGTATCGTAATTTCCGGCCCGGAATTCTCCGTTGCGCATGATGGCAGCATGGAACGGCACTGTAGTCTTGATGCCGGTGATGTAATATTCATCCAGGGCGCGTCTCATGCGCTCGATGGCATTGATCCGAGTCGCGCCCACCGTGATGATTTTTGCGATCAACGAATCGTAATAAGGTGGCACGGTGTAACCGGTGTAAACATGCGAATCGATTCGAACGCCGCGACCGCCAGGCGCATAATAAAAATCAATTCGTCCCGGCGTCGGCTGAAAATCCTTTGCCGGATCCTCCGCGTTGATACGGCATTCAATCGCGTGAAGTCGGGGCGTTGCATGCGCGACGTGCTCTGAAAGCGGTTCGCCCGCAGCGATACGGATTTGCTCCTTCACTAAATCGCATCCGTAAACTTCCTCCGTGATCGTGTGTTCGACCTGGATGCGGGTATTCATCTCGATAAAATAAAAATGCCTGTCCTGATCGACCAGGAACTCGATCGTGCCTGCGTTTTCGTATCCGACAGATTTGGCCAGCTTAACGGCGGCATGTCCCATTTTTTTGCGCAGACTCGCCGTCATCAGCGGCGACGGGCATTCCTCGATCACTTTCTGATTGCGTCGCTGAATGGAACAATCGCGCTCACCCAAATGGACCATGTGGCCATGACTATCAGCAACGATCTGAAATTCGACATGATGCGGATTGACGATGAGCTTCTCGAGATAAACCTGATCGTTTCCGAAAGCTTTCTCGGCTTCGTGACGCGCACTATGAAAGGCTGATTGAAGGCTCGGTTCATTGTGCGCCATGCGCATTCCGCGTCCGCCCCCGCCAGCGGTCGCTTTGATCATTACAGGATAACCGATTTTCTTTGCGATTTTGATCGCGTCGCTCTCGGTCTCGACAATTCCATCGCTGCCTGGCGTCACGGGCACGCCGGCTTTTCGCGCCGCAGCGCGCGCTGCGTTCTTATCGCCCATGGCCTGCATGGCCTGCGAAGAAGGCCCAATGAACTTGATATTGCAGCTTTCACAGACTTCCGCGAAATGGGGGTTCTCGGCGAGAAATCCATAGCCGGGATGAATCGCATCGACATCGCCAATTTCAGCGGCGCTCATGATGCGATCGATTTTAAGGTAGCTCTCCGTGCTGGGCGCCGCGCCAATGCAAATGGATTCGTCTGCAAGCTGCACGTGAAGCGAATCGACGTCGGCTTCGGAATAGACCGCAAGGGTCCGGATGCCGAGCTCCTTGCAGGCGCGAATCACGCGCAGCGCGATCTCACCGCGATTGGCAACCAAGACTTTCTCGAACATAAGGTCGCGCGATTCCGGCGCGCCCGGCGGTCGCGCCCAACCATGTTGTCCTAACGGACTTTAAAAAGCGCCTGGCCAAACTGTACCGGCTTGCCGTTTTCAGCCACGACTTCGGCGATGATACCGCTGGTTTCTGCCTTGATTTCATTCATCACTTTCATCGCCTCGATAATGCAAACCACTGTTTCCTCCGTAACCGTTTTTCCGACATCAACAAAGGGCGACCCGTCCGGCGACGCAGCGCGATAGAATGTGCCCACCATGGGTGAAACGATTTCCTTAAGCGGAACGCTTTCGATCGCCTTGGGCAAAGCAGGCGTAGATTCAGTGAGCGCTGTGGCTGTTTTGGCCGGAACCGCCATCGGAAGCGGCGCACCCGCGGCTGCCTGGCCCGAAGGACCTCTTTCAAGCTTTAAGCGAAACCCCTCCTTCTCGATCTCGAAAACCGAAAGATCGTTCTTCTTCATCAAATCGATGATGGTTTTGATTTCTTTGAAGTCCTTGGGCTCCACCACGTGCTCCTGTAAAAAGTTAAAGACGCTAGGTAAAACAGTTTTGCGAATGAGGTCAAGGCAATCGTGGCTATTGTTGCCACCGAATGATTGAGTCGGCTCCGTCGCTTGATTTCAAAATCATTGATGAAACCGACGATTATGCTGCGGTCGATAAACCCCCGTTTCTCCTGATTCATCCCACGAAACCGGATGGCACGCGAACTTTGTGGCAGGAATTACGCGGACTCTTCGCGTTCGAAATCGCCGACGGTGGCCAGGTATCCATTGTGAACCGGCTCGATCGCGAGACCAGCGGCCTGGTCCTGGTGGCGAAGAAAGCCGATGTCGCGCGCCGGTTTGGGCTGCTAATGCAACGGCGACAACTAAAAAAAGAAGTGCGATCCCCCGGCAGGGCGCGACCGGAACTTGCTCGCTGCGGCGAGAACGCGCCGCCCGAGCGTGTGCGCGGTGCCGAAAAATTTAGCGTAATCCGTGCAATTCCACGCACGGGACGCACCCACCAAATTCGAGTGCATCTAGCGTCTCTTGGTCATCCTATTGTTGGTGACAAGATTTACGGACCTGACGAACAGCTTTACTTGCGGTTTATCGAGACCGGATGGACCGCTGAGCTCGAACGCCACCTGCTTCTCCCACGGCATGCTTTGCACTCGGCGAAACTCGCAATCGAAGGCGAGCATGAATGGGCCAGTCCATTGCCTCCGGATCTCGTGGAATTTATTAGGTAGGAATGCCGCGCCGCGGCGTTGAGGCAGCGCAGGGCGCTGTCCCTATCAATTGCAATCCGATCAAGCCTCCTTATCGTAGCCGCGCCGAATGAAACCGCTTCGCGCTTTCGCTGCTTTTGCAATTGTTCTCGCCCACTCGCAAACATTCGGCGGCACGGAACCGCCACGTGCCGCTGCGACAACCGAAGAATTGAACCCGCAACGATTCGAGTTGGCAATCGAGTCCGGATATCTATTTGGCGCGTTCAACCCGCCACAGGATTACCAAATCGGCGCGGAATTTCTAACCGCCCGTGTCCGGTGGGGCGTTGTGCAGCGCGACATCTGGCTGCGCGGCTACAACCAATTCTATATTAGTGCGATCGCGGAACCGATTTTTCGCGGAATCGAGAACCATTACTTCGGGCTCAACCTCGGAATGCGTTACAACTTTGTTCGACCAGGCAGCCGCTTCGTTCCCTACATTTCAGGTGGGCTCGGTTTGGGATGGATCGACAGTCACCCCGAAGTTCCCGGCGGCCAGGGCCAGGATTTTACGTTCAATATTTTATCAGCGGCCGGGATTTCCTATCTTGTGGACGATCACTGGAAGATAAGTGTGGGAGCGCTTTATCAACATCTCTCGAACGGCGGGCAAACCGATCCCAATCCCAGCTTGAATCTTTTCGGTCCACAAGTGGGTATGAGCTATTCGTTTTAGCGCGTCCTCGTCATGTCGAGCGAAGTTAAGAAATCTCCGGCCAGTGGGATGGACGTGGCGGTAACAAATAATCAGAGATTCTTCGCTACACTCAGAATGACAGAAATGGTAAATTGATGAGTAACCCGCCAAACGAGAACGTCCTGGTCGTTAAGCGAGAACTCTTTGATGAACTCGGCAGTTTTCAGGGATTAAGTTTCGAGCCAGAAAAATATTTGAAGGCGATACTCTCGCGCGGAAGCAATTTCTTCATTCCGCGCCCTGAAGCTGAGAACGACCCAGCCTACAAGCAAATCATTCCTTATGCACTGATCGCCTTTGGAGAGACGGTGCTACATTACGTGCGCGGCAAAAAGGCAGGTGAACAGCGGCTGGTGGCAAAAGGCTCGATCGGCATTGGCGGTCACATGAACGAAAGCGACGAATCGCTCTTTGCACTGGATGAACAGGCTTACCGTGCGGGCGTCGAGCGCGAAGTGAACGAGGAAATCAAGATCGACGCTCCGTTTGAAGATCGAATCGTCGCGCTCTTAAATGACGACTCAACCGAAGTAGGACGCGTTCACCTGGGGATCGTACATATCTTCAAATTGAAAGAGCCCAACGTGCAGAAGCGTGAGGCAATGATCACCGGCCTTACATTTCTGACAAAGGAGGAATTGATGGCCCGCCGCGAATCGTTGGAGAGCTGGTCGCAAATTTGTCTCGATTCACTGGAACGTCTATTGAGCTAACAACTTTCATCCTTCGGTAGGATTTGACGATTCATTGAAGCGAAGCCTATCGCGGCGTCTCCGCCGTGAATATTAGCTCGTCGATTTGCCAACGACCGACTGGATGGGACACGGCTACGTTTATGTCAGCTCCCCTAGCTGGATAATTGATTTTGGCGTGGAAGTTGCCGTTTGGATCGAAAAAGTGTGATTGGAACACAATATCACCCTCCACGTCCGGGGGAGACAGCGGCGTTCCAAGCTTGGCCATCTGAGTCAGGAGATCCTGTTGCGCTGATGGCGGATACTGGAGACGCATTGCGGGACTCAAATGATCCGCAAAAAATTTAATATTGCGTTGCATGACGAGCTCCTGGATGACTTGCCTCCCGAATTGGCGGCCCTCCTGCGTCATTTGTTGCTTGTTTGAAAAAAGCCACCAAAAGCCGATGCCGATCAACACTAGAACGATGATGACGACAACCAGAATCTGTCCTGATGATTTCGATTGCTGATTTATTTTCATTTTGTTTAAGATTAATTGTTAATAACCGAAACCCAGGCCTTTAATCACCTCGCCATTACGGATCAAGGCTCCATGGCTTTGCATTCCCGTGTAAGCGCCAAAGCGATTTCGAGCGTTTACTTTGAAGTTGACCAGATAGCCGTAAACAGGTTTGTCTGCTGTCCCCAGATTCGCCGGTTTTGGATCGCCACCCCACTCGATGCGCGCACTCCCGGCGTCGATCAATTGCTTGTCTAGCCATTTCATCACGATCTCCTTGTAATTAGCGGGATAGGGCCCACAGCGCTCTGCATCGGCTGATTGCGTTTCCGCGCATAAATTGGTAACTACGCACGCTCCCATAAACGACGCGCAAACCAGCGACACAAGCTTTTTCATATTTGCATCTTCTGCTTCGCGTGGCAGCTAGTCCAGCTTATTGGACGGCTGTGACAACACTGCCTCTCCGTTGAGTTCATGCTTGTTATGGGTGCACTGATGACCAGGCCTTCGATTTTTATATCGCTCGTTGTCACATCGGCAATCACATTGATGCCTGCTCCAGCGCAGGTAACCCGGTCACAAACTCCCTCGCCCGCAATCTCTGAGAATATTAGCCCTTTCGAACGGGCTGCCGGGGGCGACGATTCCGGCAACAGCACAACCGCGGCCGCGCGGGCCGTAAAGCCATTCGATCCGGCTGCGGCGACACAAGAATGGCTGGATAGCGTCCCGCGGAATCAACGAGAAAAATCCAACGCCTACTTCGAAGGCGGGTACTGGCTGATCCTGTGGGATTTTGTTCTCGCGGCCGCAATTTCCATCGTTCTTCTGACCTCGCGGTTTTCGGCGCGACTGCGCGATTTTTCGGGACGTGTCACGAAGATCCGAAATGTACAAATCGCCTGCTATGCCATCCCATATCTGCTTATCGTGTACGCACTGAGTTTTCCACTCAACCTATACGAAAACTTTTTTCGCGAGCATCAATATGCTCTGTCGACCCAGAGTTTCGCCCCATGGTTTCGGGAACAATTACTCGGTCTGGCGCTAACTTTAGCCTGCGGAACCTTGCTGGTGGTGATTCTCTACGCCGTCTTTCGGCGTGCCCCGCGCACGTGGTGGATTTGGGGAACTGTCGTTATGATTATTTTTTCGGGAACCCTTGTCCTTATCGCACCGGTTTACATCGAACCGCTATTTAACAGCTATAAGCCGATAACCAATCCGAAGATTCGAGATCCAATTCTTGCGATGGCTCGAGCGAATGAAATTCCTGTAAAACAAGTTTTCGAAGTGGATGCCTCGCGTCAGACGACACGCGTCAGCGCCAATGTCTCGGGGTTGCTCGGCACGACGCGTGTTGCGCTCAACGACAATCTACTCAGGCAATGCACGCTTCCAGAAATTCGGGCTGTGATGGCGCACGAGATGGGGCATTACGTCCTCAATCACGGTGCCAAGCTGCTCACCTACCTTGGAATCCTTATTCTCATCGGCTTCGCGCTTACTCGAATTCTCTTCGAGGTCGCGGTAAAACGATGGGGAGAAAAATGGGGCGTGCGCGGAATCAGCGACCCAGCGGGGCTTCCATTGCTCGTCCTGATTTTGAGTGCGTTGCTCTTCATCGCTACCCCGTTTTTCAATACGGTGGTACGCATCACGGAACGAGAAGCAGATGCTTTTGGAATCAACACTTCGCGCGAGCCGGACGGTATGGCAAAAGTCACGCTGAAACTCGGCGTTTATCGCAAACTCGATCCAACGCCGCTCGAAGAGTTCATCTTTTTCGACCATCCCAGCGGTCGCGCACGGATCCGCATGGCCATGGATTGGAAAGCGGCCAATTTGCCGGCTGGGGAATCGCATGCATCCGACAGCCAACCTGCCAATCACTAATCAGCTATCCCCATTCGAAGCCGTCCGTGTCCCTATCCCGTTTCACGCGGGTGCTGCGAAGGCGCCGCGGCAGTAAAGGCGAATTTGCGCTTCCGAATCAACATCAAGTTACGAATGTAGATAAGCGAATTCGGGAGATACGCGAGAATTCCAACCGGATCGCGTCGGAAAATAAAATAAATGCACATGAGCACGCTTCCAGCAATGCTCCAGTACCAGAACGAGACTGGGATAATGCTTTCGCCCTGTCGTTCAGAGGCGAGCCACTGGACGAGAAAACGCATCGAGAAAAGAGCGTTCCCAATGAAACCAAGGACCATGAGATAACTCCAATCCAGTCCAAAAAATCGGTATTCCTTCCCGATCCAAGTAATAGCGATGAGTGCAAATGTGTTCATAGGCAATATTTCCTTAAAGTGAAGATACTAGAACTCATCTCATAAGCGCCCATTCCCGCTGCTTTAAGCGCGTCGATCTTACCAGCTGCAGTTCCTTTGCCGCCCGAAACAATCGCCCCGGCGTGACCCATGCGTCGCCCGGGCGGAGCTGTCACCCCCGCGATGAAAGCCGCGACCGGTTTCTTGCAATTCTTCTTGATCCACTCGGCAGCCTCTTCCTCTGCGGAGCCACCAATTTCACCGATCAAGATCATCGCATCCGTGCCGGGATCTTCGTTGAACAGTTTCACGCAATCCAGATGCGACAGACCGCCAATCGGATCGCCGCCGATCCCAATGCAGGTTGATTGACCGTACCCACGCGAAGTGAGTTGCCAAACCGCTTCGTAAGTAAGTGTGCCCGAACGCGAGATGACGCCAATGTTACCTGGATTGTGAATATACCCCGGCATGATCCCGATCTTGCAAGCTCCTGGAGTGATGATTCCCGGACAATTCGGCCCGATCAGTCGCGATTGCTTTCCACGCATCAGGGCTTTTACCCGCATCATGTCCATCACTGGAATTCCCTCTGTGATGCAAACAACCAGTTCCACCCCGGCATCCACGGCTTCAAGAATTGAATCAGCAGCCGCCGGCGCAGGCACAAAAACCATTGAGGCATTGCAGTCGGTCTTTTGTCGTGCCTCCCACACCGTATCGAACACCGGCACCTTGCCATCGAACATCTGTCCGCCTTTGCCCGGAGTTACACCTGCAACAACGTTCGTGCCGTAATCCATGCACTGCCGTGTGTGGAATGCCCCTGCGCTCCCAGTGATCCCCTGGACGACGAGCCGCGTGCTCTTATCGACAAGGATGGACATGACTAACCAGCCTTGCGCTTGTGGATCACAACCTTGTTTCTATCAGGATCGTAAATAATCGCGGTCCAGCAGACTGGTGTCTCGCTTTTGTCCAAGAAAAACTTCGCTCCGCTTTTCTTCAATTTGCCAATTGTCGCATCCATGTCGTCCACCTCAAAGGCAATAGCTGTGCCCTGATCAATCGGCGTCCATTCTGGATCAATGTTTGTAATTGCGAAGGTTCCGCCGCCTACTTCGTACTCGATCCATTTTCCTCCTGCCATCTCTTCGCTCGGATTGAGACCAAGAACATCTTCATAAAATGCGCGCGCGCGCTTCATATCTGTCACTGATGAACCTGTAAATGCTATCCCTTTGATCATTTGCCTCAGCTCCTCAGGAAGACTTTCGTTTGTGAACGACCAGCTTGTTCCCGTCTGGATCGCGAAATTGCGCCATCCAACACACCGGCGTTTCCATCTTTTCCATATCGAAGGTGACACCGCGTCCTTTAAGTTTGTCGATCGCGGAATCGATATCTTCTACTTCAAAAGCGATCGTCGTACCGTCGCGTGACGGTTTCCAAGCCGGATGACAGCCAACACCGATTGTGGTTGGGCCAAGATCGTATTCGACCCATGCGCCGTCCATTTGGGTTCGCGCAGGTTTTAGCTCAAGTGTCTCCTGATAAAACTTCCGTGCCCGCTCCTTGTCTGAAACAGCGACGGCGACAAATGCAACTTCCTTGATCATGATGTTATGCCTTTTTTAGTTTGTGGATAATAATCTTATTGCCGTCCGGATCCTGCACCACGGCCATCCAGCAGACCGGACTCTCGATTCCTTCGGCGGCAAATCGAGCCTTCGCTTGTTTCAGGCTCTTAATGGCGGCATCAAAGTCTTCGACTTCAATGGCGACGCTGGTGCCGTCTTCGGATGGCTTCCATTGGTCGCCCACGCTGCCGATCGCCAGCGTGTCGGGACCAATCTCGTATTCAATCCAAACACCTTCGCCAAATTCACCCGAGACTTTGAGTCCGAGCACTCCTTCATAAAACGCTCGTGCGCGCTTTATGTCCGTTACCGGGATTCCAGTAAATGCAATTTTTTTCGGTTTCATTTTTTTCCTGCTGCCGCTTTCACGGCCTTTTGCGCGGCATCGGCCAGATCATCGGCCGCGATAACGGCCAGACCCGAGTCCGCGATCAATTTTTTTCCTGCTTCGACATTCGTTCCCTCGAGTCGAACGACCAGTGGCATTGATAACTTTACTGTCTTTGCTGCGTTGACGATTCCCTGCGCAATGATGTCGCATTTCATGATACCGCCAAAAATGTTTACCAGGATCGCTTTGACCTTCTTATCGGCGATCAAAATCTTGAATGCTTCGGTGACCTGCTCTTCTGTGGCGCCACCGCCTACATCGAGGAAGTTGGCTGGCTCGCCGCCATAGAACTTGATGATGTCCATTGTGGCCATCGCCAGACCGGCTCCGTTCACCAGACAGGCAATGTTTCCGTCGAGACCGATGTAATTAAGACCATGCTTCGAAGCTTCCACTTCTCGCGGGTCTTCCTCGGCGATATCACGCAGCGCCGCGATTTCTGGATGCCGATACAGCGCGTTATCGTCGAAGTTAAATTTCGCATCGAGCGCCAGCACATCGCCTTTGCCTGTCACAACGAGCGGGTTCACTTCCACCATCGAACAATCGTACGCGAGGAACGTGCGGTAGAGCCCTTCAAATAATTTCGAAGCGCTTTTCAACTGTGACGATTCGAAGCCCAGCTGCTTCGCCAGTTTCCGAGTCTGAAATGGCTGCAGACCTGCCAATGGATCGATTGGTTCACGAATAATTTTCTCGGGCGATTTCGCCGCGACGGCTTCAATCGTCTTACGAACATGCACTCCTCCTTTGAATCCGTTCGCGAATGTGCCCTTGCCGCGTCCGCCGGCATGAATCTGCGCTTTGACGACGACATCGACATCGCCGAGTTCGCGCGCGATTTGCTCCGCCTGGTCAAGGGTCGCCGCGACTCTTCCTGGTGTCGTCGCTACGTCGAATTTTTGCAGCAGTTCTTTGGCTTGGTATTCGTGAATATTCATCGGCAACGAGCGGCGGTCTCCGGTGCGCTATCGATTTCGCGAAAAGCAATTAGCCCGCGGCGCGCGGATCAGCAACGGTTTTCTCATAATGTGCTTGCCTTGCCCAAATCAAGCCCCATACGCTCACATTTATGAACAATCTCGCGAGAATCAGCATCTTAGCTTCTACCGTGCTCATCACAGCTTCACTTTCGCTTCACGCTGGCACCTCCCCGCAAGAAAAAACGTTTGTCGACAAATACAAGACTGCCTTCGAAGGGAAGGACACGGCTACATTGGAATCGTTCCTCTACACCCAAGGCGCCGACCCGGCGATTCTCGGTTTCTACAAAATGATGCAATCAGGAGAAGCCGGCGAGAAAATATCCAGCATCGAGCTTGTCGATCTTACGCCCGACGACGCGAAGAAAGCGGCGACGCCAATGGATTCGCCGACCGGCGGCAAGGTTTGCCTAACACTTAAACCAACGAAGAAACTCATCATCAAGGTCGAGAAGAAAGACGCCAACGGCAGCTCAACCAGCACAAGCGAGAACTTTATCGCTGAGAAGGACGGCAAGTTTCTCATTCCTGTGCCGGGCCCGTGTAAGTAACCGCCTCGTCAGATTTGCAATGCGTAAAGCGATGCGAGCACGCATCGCACTCCAAGAGCCATCAGCCGAGCCGAGATCGATCTACAACCTTTGCCTTAGGTTTTCGCAGCCCTTTGGCGACAAGATCGTAGGAGTGGTCGATCATTTTTCGCAGCTCGGCATCGGCAATAGCGCTCTCAATCTCGACGGTATTCCAGTGTTTCTTGTTCATGTGATAACCCGGCGTGACTTGCTCGTAACGATCGCGCAACTCAAGCGCCAAATCAGGATCGCATTTTAAATTCACGGTAGTCGGAACTGCGTTGAGCGCTGCCAACGCGAACATTTTTGCGCCGACCTTGAACACGAGAACATCGAGTCCGAATGGCGTGCTCTCAGTTGCGTGAGATTTACTCAGGCAATATTCGCGAAACCGCGCGAGATCCATCAGCCAATCCGTTCGCGTAACATCGCCGGTAGGTTTTGAATCGCGACCCGCTCCTGTTTCATCGAATCGCGATCGCGTAACGTGACTGTATCACGCAGCCCAGGATCCTTCTCCCCGAGCGTTTCAAAATCAACGGTCACTCCAAACGGGGTGCCAATTTCATCCTGACGCCGATACCGACGGCCGATGGCGCCGCTCTCGTCATAGAAAACGGTCATGTCTGGCCGCAAAAGACTGACAATCTCTTTTGCTTTCGCGACCAACTGAGAGTTGTTCTTTAGCAGTGGGAATACACCGCACTTAACGGGAGCAATCCGCGGCTGAAAACGCAGCACGATACGCGTTTCCATTTTTCCTTTTTCATCTGGCGCCTGGTCTTCCGAATACGCCTCACAGATCAGTGCCAGGACTGTGCGATCCACTCCCGCGCTCGGCTCGACAACATGCGGCACGAATCGTTGTTTCGTTTCCTCATCAAAGTACTCGAGGGATTTCCCGCTGGCTTTCTGATGCTGCGACAAATCGTAATCAGTGCGATAGGCGACACCCTCTAGCTCCTGCCGTCCAAAAGGAAAATCGTATTCGATATCGTAAGTCCCTTTTGAGTAAAAGGCGCGCTCGTCGTCGGGAACTGTCAACACGTGAAGTTTGCTGCGGGGGATCCCGATGTTTTCGTAAAACCTCAGGCGTTCTTCTTTCCAATATTCGAGCAATTCCATCCCCTGGTCCGCACGGCAGAAATACTCGATTTCCATTTGCTCGAACTCACGTGAGCGAAACGTGAAATTCCGTGGATTAATTTCGTTACGAAACGCCTTACCAATCTGCGCGATGCCAAATGGCAGTTTCTTGCGCGATACTTCGAGGATGTTTTTGAACTGAACAAAGATGGATTGCGCTGTCTCAGGACGCAGGTAAGCGATCGATGATTCGTCCTCCATCGCCCCGACATTCGTCTTGAACATTAGATTGAATGGCCGCGGTTGAGTAAGTTCAGCGCCGTTTTCTGGATTGAAATCTCGTGTGTTCTCGATTGGTTGCGTCGATAGAAGATCGACAACAGGAAACCGTAGTCCTCGTTTTCTATAAAATTCCTGCGCCAGTTTCTTAGCCTTCTTGCGAGCCTTCGCTTCATTTTCTGAGTCTCCTATTAGAACGCGAAATTGATCGCCGGAGACAATTGGGTTTGACGCGTAATTTGTGCCGAACTCTTCCCCAAGCTCAGCCACAGAAACATCTGACGACGTTGACAGTTTGTGTCCGAGATCCAGAAAGAACTTTAGGACCGATTCTGGGTCGTTCGCTGGAGTCTGTAATCCGAGATTAGTTCGCTCGTTAACTAGAAGAGCAATTTTGAGAGCATCGTCGAGCGATACTGACTTGTCGGCTTGCAAATGTGGGGCCGCGATGTGAACCAGCGCGCTAAAGGACTCTGGAGGCGGAATAGCATCGCGTGCGAACTGGAATGAAAAAATTGTACCGCTTTGCGTTGGAATTTGATCTGCGCGAAATCGTTTGCCAGTTAAGCGGCAATCGACCATCGGATCAGAAAATCCTTCGACATGACCGGACGCCTGCAGCACCGCAGGATGGGTCAGAATCGAGCCATCCATGCCAACCACATCGTCGCGCTCATGCACGGTCACGTGCCACCAGTAATTCTTAAGGTTTCGCTTTAACTCGACGCCGAGTGGCCCGTAATCCCAAGCGCCATTCAACCCGCCGTAAATCTCGCTCGATTGGAAAATGAAACCTCGTCGTTTGCACAAGCTGACGATTTTTTCCATGCGCTGGGCGTCGGTTGGCGGGCTCATGTTTTCGACAAACGATTAATGCAGCTTCTTGTCATTCCGAGCGAAGTCGAGGAATCTCTCACTATTTCGGAAATGTCGAGAGATGTCTCGACTCCGCTCGACATGACAATAGACAAACGGCGCTGCGTGAAGCGCGGGCGGTTTACGTCTGCGTTTCGACCGTGACCTCGGTCTTCACCGAATTGGCAATGAAACATTGCTCGTGTGCAGCATGATTCATTTCCTCGATTTCCTGCGCGGTGGGTTGTTTATCGCCAGAGAACTTCAATCGCTGGTTTAGAGTCACACGCGTAATAGCGAGCCTGCCTTCCGGATTTTTTTCCATGTGGCCGACCGCATCGTCGATATACTCGTCCAGCACGAATTTTTTTTTCGCGGCGATCGCAAGGAAAGTCAGCATGTGGCAACTCGAGAGCGATGCAACAAACGCTTCCTCCGGATCGACAAGCTTTGGGTTTCCGAGATAAGCAGGAGCAGCCGATGCTTGCATTTCGTGCCCGCCCTCAAATTTCCAGGTGTGATCGCGTGGATATTTCTGATACTCGAACGGCGTGTCGCCGCGCTTCCATGTGAGAGTAATCTTATGTTCTGACATGCTTTTAGATAAAATGGCATCCGCTGCAGGGCAAGCCCGGCAGCCAGGAACATGCGCGATGCTGGTATCGAACCAGCGACCCCTTGCGTGTGAAGCAAGTGCTCTACCACTGAGCTAATCGCGCGTATGGAGATAGCAATTAGAAACAAGGAATTGGAAATTACAAGTGCGACGGATCGCAACGGGGAGGTTTCGTAAGCCGTCGCACGGGGAGACAAGTCAGAGGGTCGAATCCTGAATCATGAATTCTCAGAAGCTCTTTTATTGACACCAACGGTGCAACCCTTCACGCTCTCGGGCAGCCGCGACTTTGGTAGTCCCTTATGAAGCGTACCGTCTACATCGTCTGGGGTGTGGGCCTTGCAGTAATCCTCGTTGTCTGGGGGTTCATTTGGTTGAAGGAAAGCCGCCGCGCTTCGGACCAGGTGAACACTCCGCCAAACAGAGTGCGAAGCTACGGAACCCAAAAGTACGTAACCGATATCCGGATTGGCTGGTGTAATAACGATGGTCACATAATCGAAAGCAACCTGTTTACAGATTCGCTGACCGTAACGGTTTTTCTGCAGAATTTTGATGGCTGGTTATTAAGTAAAGCTCGCGTTGACCAGCGATTGTTGCCCGAAGATTTGAAGCCAGAGGAGCTCAAAAACTACTTATCGTTGGCGGACTTAAGGAAGTCGTCCCGCCTGTCTCCGGAGCAAGAGATGGCCCTCCAATCACTGCAGGTCAAAATTAATCACTGGATGCTTCAGGAACGATCAAATCTGCGCTTAATGATTGCAGGCCAAGTATTCGAGACAATTCCGCCTTTTGACGCTACTTCGCCCCCAACGTATGGCTCGGGAGAATTCGAAGGCGAAACGTACAATCGTGTTGTGTACCATCTCGCCGCTCCAACCGATGCAAAAGAGCTCGAAAAATGGCGTGCGATTATTCGCGCTGTTGGTCCGACTTGTGACGCTCAAATCTCCCTCGCCCGACCCATTGTCGGGGCTGCCGACGCCCTAAGAATGCCGACTTTAGTGAACGCGGAGGCAATATACACCTCAGGAGCCAAGCCAGTATATCGCAGTTTGCCCATGGTGCCTCCGATGCGGCAAGGTGCGGCTATCACTGCGGTCGTCTTCACAATTTGCGCCGTCTTCGCAGCCGCTTTGGGGACATCGGCCCTTCGTGACGCGCGTGGTGCAGGGCTACAGCCCGATCAGGATGCGCCGTGGAGTTTGTCGCGTGTTGTCTTTTCGTGGTGGCTGACGATCTGTGTTGGCTGTTTCGCCTATCTTTGGGCGTTGATGGGAGAGCATCGCAATATTTTGAGTGGAAGCGCGCCCCTATTGCTTGGACTTCAAGGAGCGACTCTCCTGGTCGCTACAGGATTTGGACGGAGCCAGGCTACTCGCAGGCCTTCGCAAGGCTTCTTTAATGATCTCATTTCGGAAGGTGGTGAACCTGAGATAGCTCGTCTCCAGATGCTGGTTTGGAATTTCATTCTTGGGCTGGTCTTCATCTGGCAGTCCATCTTCCAATGGACGATGCCTACGTTTGATCCAACCTTAATGACGTTGCTTGGGATTAGCTCGGCAACTTATGTGGGTTTCAAATTGACCCCGAAGCGTCGCGCTAAGGCGTCTTAGATCTTCATCACTTAATCTCGGCGAGCTCGGCGCTGTCCCGGATTTCTTGTGCGTCGATTTGTCAGTCTGTTAACGTAACCGCCCCATGTCCATCAGGGCTCGTAAGGTTCAAACCTTGCATTCACGCAGTATCGTTTTTGTTTGCCTAGGAGGAAAATAACCGGCAGAAGTAACAGCCTTATGGGCCTGGTGCAGCAAGTTCTCGAAATCGTTAAGAAGCGTAACCCCAACGAGCCTGAGTTCCTTCAGGCGGTGACTGAAGTGCTGGAATCGATCCGGCCGGTCATCCAGCGTAACAAGAAATATCGGGACGGAAAAATTCTTGAGCGCTTGGTGGAACCGGAGCGCGTGATCCAGTTTCGTGTTCCGTGGATTGACGACAAAGGTCAGATTCAAGTCAATCGCGGGTTCCGCGTCCAGATGAACAGCGCGCTCGGTCCGTACAAAGGAGGTCTGCGTTTTCATCCGACTGTCTGCGCCAGCATCATTAAGTTCCTGGCGTTCGAACAAGTCTTTAAGAATTCGCTCACGGGCCTGCCGATGGGCGGTGGCAAGGGCGGCGCGGATTTCGATCCCAAGGGGAAAACCGACACGGAAGTCATGCGTTTTTGCCAATCGTTCATGACCGAACTATTCCGGCACGTTGGCGCCAATACTGATGTGCCGGCAGGCGACATCGGCGTGGGTGGTCGCGAGATCGGATATCTCTTTGGCCAATACAAACGCCTGGCAAACGAATTCACAGGAGTGTTGACCGGTAAAAGGCTTAATTGGGGCGGCTCCCTGATACGGCCCGAAGCGACCGGATACGGCGCAGTTTATTTCGCCCAGGAAATGCTCAAGACGCGCAACGAAACAATTGAAGGGAAAATTTGTACCGTCTCAGGTGCTGGCAACGCTGCGCAATTTACCGTGGAAAAATTGATCGAGTGCGGCGCGAAACCCATCACCATGTCCGATTCGAGCGGCTTCATTTACGACAAGAACGGGATCACCGAAGAAAAACTGGCCTGGGTCAAAAGCGTCAAGAACGTGCGGCGAGGGCGCATCGCGGAATATGCGAAAAAGTTTCGCGCGAAATATGTGGCTGGCCAGCGGCCCTGGAGGATCAAATGCGATTGTGCGTTTCCCTGCGCAACCCAGAACGAAATTACCGCCGAAGACGCCAGGAATCTAATCGAGAACGGTTGCTATCTGGTTTCCGAAGCGGCCAACATGCCGACCGTGCCGGCAGGCGTCGATCTTTTTCTGGACAAGAAAATTCTCTTTGGTCCAGGCAAAGCGGCGAATGCAGGCGGTGTAGCGACTTCGGGTCTGGAAATGAGCCAAAACTCGATGCGCTTACCATGGCCGCGCGAGGAAGTGGATTCACGCTTGCGTCACATCATGTTCACGATTTTCAAAAACTCGTGGGAAACCGCCGAGGAGTATGGGCATCCCGGCAATCTTGTCGTCGGCGCCAACATTGCCGGATTTGTGAAAGTGGCTGACGCAATGCTCGATCAGGGTGTTGTATAAGTTCTCAGCCACAAAAGACGACGTCTCGCTGTGGCAAATGCAGGCGCGTAAAACTCTGCCGAAACCGAATATGATTATATGAAGATGAGCACTGTTTATCTCGGAAAGGCGAATGGGAACGAAACGGAAACCAAACCGCGGAGGGGGATTCTGTTGGTTCTCTTGCTTTCAGCTCTGTTCTGGGCCGGAGGCTGTGAAGGCTATTACAGCGCTTACCCAGGTTATTACGGACCTAACTATGGTTACGGTCCGGGGCCATATTATGGAGGAGGCTCGGTCGTAGTCGCGGTTGAGGATCGGCCGTATTATGTTCGTGGTCCCGGTTACTGGTCGGGCCGCGTGTATTACGTTTGGAGGCCGGGACATTGGAGGTATCGATACGGCCAGAGAGTCTGGATACACGGCCATTACGTCGCGCGAGGATACTAATCCTCTTCCTGTGGCGGGGCGCCGCCGCGTCAGCGGGTTACCAAGCCGTGACCAAGCCACCCAGCAAACCGAGAAAAGTGCCGACGAGCGTTTCAAGGAAATCATGGCGCCTTAGATAAAGGCGTGACCAGAAAACGAGTAGAGCCAGCGCGAAGGCTACCGCGCCGACGACCGGATTGACCACAAACAAAATGACCCCGCTATAGAAAGCGAAAAGCGCGTGCAACGACAGCTTGATCCGAAAATTGATTAGCGCAGCCATAATCAGCAGAAACAATGTCACCGTCGCCCCACGCAATGCGAAAGCTGGCGCATGCGAGAGCAGAAGTGCAATCACGGCTACTGCCGAAATTGAAATCGCCCGGGGGTAAAATCGAACGCGTTCAGCACGAACCGAAACATCTGGATCGCTCCACCGGCCTGATTGGAACCCGCGAAAAAGTAAAAGCGCCATCGGCAAAATCACCGTCGCTAACAAAGTCAGCGAAAGCGCCAGACCGGTCCGATTAGCGAGACGCAAGGCAATGATAATGCCAACGGAAAGACTGATGAAAACCAGCGGATGCCCAATCCAGGAAACCCATCGTGCAAAGACGACAGCCGGCTTGAGCTCGATCTTGTCACGATTCACTTGTCACTTGCCGCTCCCAACAATGCGCCCACTCACTTCACCAAAGCCGACTCGATAACCGTCGCCCTGGCACCAGCCGGTAATGGTCAGTCGGTCACGGTCTTCGATCCATTTGCGTGTTTCGCCGTTGGGCAGCTTTAAGGGATTCGCGCCGCGCCAGGTCAGCTCTAACATGCAACCGCGCGATTCTTCAGTTGGTCCGCTGATGGTACCGCTGGCCAGCAAGTCGCCAGGTTGCAGGTTGCATCCGTTCACTGTGTGATGCGCAAGCTGTTGCGCAATACTCCAGTAAAGATTTTGAAAGTTCGTACGCGTGATGACGTGCGGAGAATTCAGTGACGCCGCTTGAAGAGAGGCTTCGAGGTGAATGTCGTACGTGAAATCATCCTTTGCTCGCAAGTATGGCATCGGCTCGGGATCCTGAGTCGGGAGCGGTCTCCGGAAAGGCTCAAGTGCCTCCAGTGTCACCACCCATGGTGACATGCTGGTGCTAAAATTCTTCGCTAGGAACGGACCGAGCGGCTGGTACTCCCATGCCTGAACGTCACGCGCGCTCCAATCGTTCATTAGAACCAAGCCGAAGATATGATCGACCGCGCGATCAATCGGCACCGGTTCGCCTAACGAGTTTCCCGGGCCAATCAGGAATGCCATTTCAAGTTCGTAATCGAGGCTCTTTGTGGGACCGAAATTCGGCGCCGACGCATCGTGCGGTTTGACTTGGCCCTGTGGCCGCCGCACACCCGTTCCGCTGATCACAACCGAGCTGGCGCGTCCGTGATAGGCTACAGGCAACCATTTCCAATTCGGCATCAGCGCGTTTTCCGGCCCACGCAACATCGTGCCCACATTGTGCGCATGGTGATACGACGAATAGAAATCGGTGTAATTCGCGATGCGTACGGGCAATTTCATGGTGACACTCTTCTGCGCATGAAAGATCCGCGCCCGCAGCCTCGCGTTGTCACGCAGAATCGGCGTTCTGGACGAGAGAAGACGCTGAAGCACCGCGCGCGCCTTGCGCCATGCCGGACGACCAAGCGCGAGAAACGCATTCAGCGAATCCTCTGAAAAGGGTTTTCGGCCCTGAAATTCCGGTGAGCGGAAATGGCCGAGTTCTTCGAGAACAGAAAGGTCGACAATCAAATCGCCGATGGCGACTGCGGCGCGCGGCTTGCCTCCTTTCGGCTGAAAGATGCCGAATGGAAGATTCTGAATGGGGAAATGCGAATCAGTCGAAACGTCGATGAATGATTTCAGTGACATTCGTGGAATTGTAGGGCGTTTCTGTGAAACGCCAACCGGATGGCGTCTGGCACAGACGCCGCTACAACCAATTCAGCGCGCGCAAATCATCACGCGGCTCATCGAAGCTGCAACTGCCAAGCGATGCAACGAATCGGCGGCGATATTGCAGCCGTTTGGTGTCGATCCGCCACTCGCGCCACGCAAAAAAATCGTCGGCGAACGAAAACGAATCCGGATTTTCATCGTCGAGCATGATCGCGGTTTGATTCGCGTCCCAC
>WNGJ01006648.1_pt1 | contig 19430 bp, 24 predicted proteins | sample 5400611 | NCBI WGS metagenome assembly WNGJ01 (sample SAMN13153375, study PRJNA577476) | soil metagenome | isolation source: 40 cm soil or saprolite under Garry oak tree replicate 1 | place: USA:California | collected 2016-06-15 | reverse complement strand
CGTGGCCGCTTCAATTTCTGCAGGGTTACGCTGCGGCTGAGCCGCCGGTTTCGGATGAGCTCCCGATTTTTTGCGGGCCTCCGCCGGGACGGCGACCGTCGCGACAATTGCGGCGACGAGCGCGAGCCAAAGAAGAATCTTCACACAGTTGCATCGTCCTTCTCATGCTTGGCGGCTGTCTCCCTGATTTTTCTGTCGCTTGTGGGCGCGTGGCCGTGTTATCCGTTTCTGCTGTCGGTATTCTATTTAAAGGAGGAAACATCATGCTTCATCTACTTTGGTACATCATCGTTGGTTTAATCGCCGGGTGGGCTGCGAAATCGGTCATGCACATGCACATGTCACTTCTGTGGACGATCGTGCTCGGGATTGTCGGTTCAATTGTCGGGGGACTAGTGACGCACATCTTTTCCCGTCCAGGGCCGGGCGCGCGGTTTCATCCAGCCGGGATAATCTTTTCGATCCTTGGCGCGCTACTGGTGTTGTGGCTCTGGCACAAATTCAAGCTCCACATTCCCGCTGGATAATTGGGCAAAACCTTGATAGCGCACTCCTTCATCGCGCCATAGCCTTGGTGAAGGAGGATGTTCCATGTGTGGCCCACACTTTTGCAGCATGAAGATAACGGAGGGCGTGCGGAAATATGCGGCGGAGCAAGGCGTCTCCGAATAGGAAGCTCTTCAAAAGGGAATGGAAGAAAAATCCCGCGAGTTCCAAGAAAAGGGTGCGGTGCTTTACGCGAGAACAAAATGAAAACCAAAACAGAGAAGAACCAAACGAACCATCCGAAAGCGGTGTCACGTGAAGAGTCGCTCGCAGAGCGGCTCGAGCTTCTCGCCATCGCCACCACGGCCGGCCCGGCGCCGGCCGGCGACGTCGTCGCAACCGTGTACAAGGACAGCAGCGGGAGCAATATCTATGTCGAGCCGTTGCCGCCACAGTCGCTCGCGTGCGTCAAGCCTTTGGGGCAGCCCGGGTGCCCGGTGTCGCGGGTCTATTACGGTTTCGCCAACATCACGCCCCAGCAGCAAGCCGACGCCGAGTGGTTTTACCGCAGCGCCGACCTCGACCGGAACTGGGTCCTCGTCGTGGGACACCTGGCGACGGTGACCGTGAGGGATCATAGGACCGGCATCACCAGCCAGCAAACCTGGTTCATGGTCGACAAGCTCTACCTGACCCCCAACCGGGGACGTGTCATCGAGTCCCACTCGACGCAGTTCTTCTATGCCACGGGAACCACGAGCAACGCCCAAGTCGTCGCGATCAGCCGCGGCGAGCAGTCGCCCCGCGCCGCGTACATCGCCTGGACAGGCCTGGCCGCGTACGGCAGCGGCGGCCCCAGCAGCGTCGAAGACATGTTCGTGACGGGCCAGGCCGACTTCACGCGCTCTCCCCTGCCCGTCAGTGCAGACGAGTACTTCGTCCGGCAGACCCGCTAGCTAGACAAATTGCCCAGGCAAATCGTCCGATCCCCGCGCGGACTGGACGGCCTTTTGGGGCATGCACCAGTGGCTCGATCGCGCGCCCAAAGGGCGCAGCGAGACGGGCGTCTGGTGGCGCCGCCACGGCGAGTACAACAGCGAATCCCAATACAAAGGCGCGTCAAAAGACTGCTGCGCTCTTGAAAAGCGCAACGCGTTCGTCAAGATGTCTCGAACTACCCGCAATCCGGTCGGAGGTTTACCCACTGCGGCGGGCAATCCGAAATTGTTTTGACGTTCGTAAATTTGCCGCCGAACAAAAGATTGCCGAAGAGCAAGTGCTGCAGCTCGGATTGCAACAAAAAGCGAAAGAATTTATTCAGAAGTGCGGAAGTGTACGCGCAGGCTTAGATCAGTGTCGGGCGTACAAATCCGCAAAATCTTCATACGCCTGGAGAAAGATCTCAAAGTAACTTTACATCGCCGTGATGCTTACCACCGTCTTTGCCCCGGGTGCCATGTAGACGCGAACTTCGGCTTCACTGCCGTCCGTGGCGATGTAACCGTTGGGGATAAGCTCCTCAATTCTGGTCGAGCGAGCCGGTTGACCTTCTGGGGTAACGCGGTGAAGAAATATCGCGGGACGACACCGCCAGGATAACTTCCGGCTGCGACGGGAAACGTTGCTCGATCTTCTTGGATTGCCCGAATCCGGGATCGCTGGTGGAAAAGAAAAAATTCTCGTCCACCACCGGCTTAAGATCGACAAATACCGCGACCAGCACGAACAACACGGCCGTGATCGCGAGCATCTCCCAGTGTGCGTCCAACCGGGTCAGCTTGTTAGGCAACGGGAGTTTCATCGCTTCAATTTCCCGCGGTCACGCAATTGTATCGGCGCTCGATGCCGCCTTTCGTGCAGCGTTGCGGAGAAAATCTAAACGATTTCCACCGGACATTTCGGAAGCGCCTGCATAAAGGCGCGACCGTAAGGTTTGGTCACGATTCGATTGTCGAGAATGACAATGATTCCGTGGTCGCTCTTGGTCCGGATCAAACGACCGACTCCCTGTCGAAGCTTTAGAATCGCTTCGGGCAGAGAAAATTCCGTGAAAGCATCGCCGCCGCGTTCCTGAACGAGTTCCAGCTTCGCTTCGATCAGAGGAGTGTCCGGCACCGCGAACGGTAATCGGGTGATGATCACATTCGCGAGCGCTTCGCCTGGAACATCGACACCGCCCCAAAAACTGTCGGTGCCGAAAAGCACGCTGCGCGGCGTGGTCTTGAATTGTTCCAGAAGTTTGCCGCGCGGCGCGCCGCCCCCTTGCACGAGCAGATTCATTTTCTTCTCAACAAAAAACTTCTGCATCTCCCCGGCCACTTGCTGCATATCGCGATAGCTCGTGAACAGAACGAAAGCGCAGCCGCCGGTTTTTTCGACGAAATGCGCGATCCAGCGCTCCAGCTCTTTCTGATAAGTGGCGTCGCGCGGGTCGGGCATTTTCTTTATCACGAACATTTTCATCTGCTTCTGGAAATCGAATGGACTGCCGAGTTGCAGCGGTTCGGCTTCAGTCGCGCCGATGCGATCGCGGAAATAAGCGAGGTCGGCACGCCCCACCGCCAATGTCGCGCTGGTCATGACGCAGCAGCAATTGTCCCGGAAGATCATCCGCCGCAGAACCGGCGCGAGATCAATCGGCGCGGCGTTGAGAGACAGAAATTGCGCGGTCTTGCCGGTGCGCTCGACCCAGTAGACATGTTGGGGCGCGCTTTGCTCCAGAAAACTGCTGATGCCGTCCCGCGCATCGCGAACGCGCCGGCCAAATTCCTGGAGCTCCGCTTTTAGAATTTCGTCATCGGCGCGTTTGACCACTTCAGCAATACGCGCCTGGAGCGCGACCAATCGGCCGGTGATCGTGTCCGGGACAAGATCGACATCGCGCACCCGAAATTCGCGGCCTTTTCGAAAGTCCGATTTCGATTCCACGGCGGCGAAGAATTTCTCGAGGTCATCGATCAACTCGGCCGCGAGCCGGACACCGGCCGCATCTCGCATGACAGTGAAGAGCCCTTTCCGCGTCCGCGCATTGTAGAGCCGTTGGATTGTCGATCTTAGGCCGTATTGCGAAACGCCGATGCCGATCTGCTTGGACGCGACTTGCTCGACCGTGTGCGCTTCGTCGAATATGATGAAGTCATTCGGGAACAAAAAACCGCTCTCACGTTCTTCCTGCCCCTTGGGATCGCCAAGAAGCACGAAGAGCAGAGTGTGATTGAGCACGATCACATCCGCCACGAGCAATTTCTTGCGCGCCTGTTGATAAAAACAGCGCGGATTCTGGCCGCAAGTTTTTTGGGTGCAGATGTGCGCTTCGCTGCAAACTTGCGCCCACACTTTCGGATCAGGTTCAATCGATAAATCGCTGAGCGAACCGTCGCGGGTCTTGCTCGCCCATTCGGCGATTCGGTTCAGCTCGTTATCCTCGGGTCCGGTGAAAAGTTCCTTTGAACTTTGCAATGCGCGCTCCAGCCGGCGCGGGCAAAGATAATTTTGCCGGCCTTTCATCAGAGCCGCGTCAAACTCGACCGGCAGCACTTTTTTCAAAATCGGAATGTCTTTGTAGAGGAGCTGCTCCTGAAGATTGATCGTGTGCGTCGAAATGATCGCTTTCTTGTGCTGTTCGAGCGCGAACAGGATCGCTGGGACGAGATAAGCGAGCGATTTGCCGACGCCGGTGCCGGCCTCAACCACCAGATGTCGATCTTCCTCCAGCGCCCGCGCCACTGCCACCGCCATCTCCTGTTGTTGCGGGCGAAACTCGAAGTTTTGGGCTTTCGAAAGGAGTCCGTTTTCCGAAAAGATTGTCCGAACTCGTTCGACAAATTCGGTTCCCAAAGAATCTTTCAGCGCGATCATCGAAATTTGATTTAATCTACTCCGTGAGACTGCTCGACCGCTACGTCATTCGCAATTTTTTGCAGGTCTACCTTTACTGCATCGCCGGCTTTCTCTCCATCTGGCTCATCTTCGACGTGAGCGACAACATCTCGACCTTTATCGACGAACATTTCGGGTTCGCCCTGACGGTTCGCTACTATTCCACGCAAGTGCCCGAGGTTTTCGTGATCCTGCTCCCGGTCTCGTTGTTGCTCGCGCTTCTTTTTGCACTCGGCCGGATGTCGCGGGCGAATGAAATTGTCTCGATGTTGACCGCCGGCGTAAGCATTCCGCGTGTGCTGGCGCCGTTGATCGGCATGGGGCTGCTGACGGTCGCCACCAGTCTCGCGCTCAACTATTCGCTCGCGCCGCACGCCGAGATGGCCAAGAAAAATTTTATCGCCACGGCGCGTTCGCACCAATACTCGGTGCAGGGCCAGATTTTTCGCAATCGGACTGACGCGCGCACCTGGTTCATCCAGAGTTTTCGACCCGGGCACGACCTGTTCAATAACGTGCAAGTGCTGCAACAGGACGAGCACGACAACATCGTTACAAATTTTCTCGCCGCGCGCGCCGTATATCATCCTGAAACAAAAACATGGGAACTCGAGCAAGTGAAAGTGGTCCACTACGACGCGGCCGGGAACATCACCGACGAGAAAATGTATCCCTCGCTCAAGATCGACAATTGGAGCGAAACGCCCTTTCGCCTTGGCAGCGCCAATGTTCGGGCCGAATACCTCAGCTTCCCGGAACTGCGCCAGTATCTCCATTTCAATTCCGATTTTCCCGTTACGCTGCTCGCGCCGTTCCGGACGCATTTGCAATATCGGCTCGCCCTGCCGTGGACCTGTTTGGTGGTGGTATGTATCGCCGCGCCGCTTGGGATCGGGTATTCGCGCCGGGGAGTTCTGGCCAGCGTTGCCAGTGCGGTCGTACTTGTTTTTTCAATCCATCTTTTTCTCGCGCTCGGAGAGGGCGACCGCATCTCGCCGCTGGTCGCCGCCTGGACGCCGAATCTGATTTTCACCCTGATCGGGCTTTACCTGCTTTACCTGCGCGCGACCAACCGCGAAGGGCTGCGCTTTCAACTTGCCGGCGGGCGGCGTATATTCGCCTGATGAATCCGTTGCCAAACGATTGGGCAATCAAGCACCGCGCTGACGCCTGTGCCGCGACCCAACGTCCATTCGAACCCGGGGAATATTTTTACACCTTGCTCTTTCGCGACGCCGATGGTTTCCGCCGGGAAGATTTGAGCGAGGAAGCATGGAAGAACCGGAATGAAAACATCCAGCCGTTCTCTTTCTGGAAAACACGCTATGAACCGCTGCCCGACTCCGCGCCCGAGCCGTTGGCAAAAGAAAACGCCGAGCAACTGTTTCGTCGATTGATTTCGTCGGAAAAGCCGCCGGCCAACGCCTGTTACGTGTTGGCCGCGATGCTCGAACGGAAACGCGTTTTCAAACAAATCAAAACTGAAAATGCCGAGAAGGGCCGCCTCCTGATTTACGAACATGGCGCCACCGGCGACGCGTTCATCGTGCCCGATCCGGGTTTGCGTCTCGATGAACTGGAGAACGTGCAAAACGAGGTCGCGCAATTGCTCCGCAGCGCGGCTTAAAATCACCCTCACCTTTTCCTCTCCCGAGCAAGGGAGAGGAAAACCCAAGCTGATCAGGTGCGACATCGCTGATTTTGTGAGAAAATAGCGCACTGGAAATATGCCCCTGCCTTGGTTTCAAAATCGTTTCCCGCTCTATCTCGCGCCGATGGCTGGCGTGTCGGATAAAATCTTTCGCCAGCTCTGCAAGGAATACGGCGCGGACGTTCTCACCACCGAGTTTGTTTCGGCGGAAGGAATTTTTCGACGGAACGAGCGCACTCGCGAATATCTCGACTTCGATGAAATCGAGCGGCCAATCGGCGTTCAACTTTTCGGGGCGAACGCCCAGCACATGGCAGAAGCCGCGAAACAAGTTGTCGATTGGGTCCGTCCAGACTTTGTCGATCTAAACTTCGGCTGCCCTGTTAATAAGGTCGTTTGCAAGAACGGTGGGTCGGCGCTGCTGAAGGATTGCCCGACACTTTCGAATGTTGCGTCCGAGGTCGTGCGCACGATTTCGCCGATGCCAGTGACCGCGAAAATCCGAATCGGTTGGGATGCAGACTCGGTCAACGCCGTGCGCGTCGCGCGCATTCTTGCCGATGCCGGAATTGCGGCACTCACCGTGCACGGACGCACCCGCGCCCAAGGTTACTCGGGCAGCGCGGATTGGAACGTCATCGGCGAAGTTGCCGTCGCCGTTCCAATTCCCGTGATTGGCAATGGCGACCTTTCCAGGGCCGCTGACATCGCGAGACGACGCAGTGAAACCGGAATTGCCGGTGCGATGATTGGCCGCGCGGCCATGAGCGCGCCGTGGATTTTTCGCGAAACGAAAGGGTACCTGACCGCTGGCGAGATTTTCGATCCACCGACGTTAGACGAGCGCTGGAAATTAATTTTGCGGCACTGTGAACTGATCGTGCGCGAATGGGGCGCGGAAGAACCGGCTATTCGCTCGATGCGGGCGCGGCTGATGGCTTATTCGAAATCGATGCCGGACGCAAAACGGTTGCGCGAAAAATTTTCGCACGTCTCGAGTCTGGCCGACGTTAAGACAATCGCAGAAGACAATCTCTCGATCCAATTTACAGAACCAGCAGAACACTCGAAATTAGAGCCGATAGAAACTTGACCGGTTAAACTGGTCAAGTTTGCGGACATTTTTGTTTTGATGAGTACTGAAACATCGAATCCTAATTACAAGATCGGCAACGAGCGCCTGATCCGGGTCACAGACAAGGCGGCAAATAGACTCGCGTCGTTGCTCGAGAAAAAAGGAAATCCAAACGGCGCGTTGCGCCTGGCTGTGGTGGGCGGCGGTTGCTCGGGTCTGCAATACGAAATGGACTTGGTGGATGGACCAAAAGAGCGCGACATTCTCGTCCCGACCTCGAGCGTTCGCATCGTGGTCGATCCGAAAAGCGCGCTCTTTGTTAGCGGCTCAGTCCTCGATTACAGCGAGGACCTGCAAAAAGGCGGATTCAAAGTCACCAACCCGAACGCCGTCGCCCACTGTTCGTGCGGCGAAAGCTTTTCGGTGTGACTTCTCGTCCGCCTTTTAATTCTCCTTTTACCGTCCGCTTACGGGGTCGGAGAAGGCGAAGCAGTCGGAGAGGCTGATTCTTCAGCCGCAGCCTTCTTCGTGGTCTTCTTCGGCGAGGCAGATGGCGACGCTGCGGTCGAAGCCGACGTCGAAGTCTTCTTCGCAGTCGAAGTCTTCTTCGCGGTCGTCGACTTTGCATGGGTCGTCGTACCCTTGGTCGTCGTCGCGGTTGTCTCCTCTTTCTTCTGTGACTGACAGGAGCTGAAAAACGCGGCAATCGCCAGCGCGGTGATCAAAGACAATGTTTTCATAGGTTTGGTTAAGCTTAACGAACATCGAGAATGTCGATCCGCGCGTCACAGAGCAAGCACTAAAATCGGTCCTTTTTCCTTCCAAATTTCCCGTTTCTCCTTTGTAATTTGCCCATGAGCACTCGCATCCTTTTGGCTGGAATATTGGGCGGAATCGTCATGTTTATTTGGAGCTTTATCGGGCACGATTTGTTGCCGCTCGGCAAAGCGGGCGTCCACGAGATTCCAAACGAGGATGCCGTCACCAGCGCGCTGCAATCGAATATCGGCGACCACGCTGGTTTTTACTTTTTTCCGGGACCGGGCGTCGGCCCGGATGCGACCAGACAGCAAAAAGAGGAAGCCATGAAAAAGGCAATGGAAAAAATGGCGACGGCACCGTCCGGCGTCCTCATTTATCATCCGCCTGGCCGCACGTTCAACTTTGCCAAAGCGCTCGGCATCGAGTTCGCGACCGAGCTCGTTGAAGCCATCATGCTCGTGTTTCTCCTCGCCCAATCCGGAATCGGCAGTTTCGCCGGCCGAGTCGGCTTCATTTTTACTGGGGGATTAGTCGCCGCCATCGCAACCAACATTCCTTATTGGAACTGGTACGGTTTCCCAACGGATTATACCCGCGGCTATATGCTCATCCAGATTGTCGGATTCCTTTGCGTCGGCATCGTCGCGGCGTTGATGTTAGGAAAACGGAGCCCTCAATCCGCCCCCTGATTGGTCCGTTTCTGCTCGCTCGTGTAGAACATTTGTTTGGCGCCGGGACGTTCCTCAATCAATTCGGTCGCGGGCACGGTGTGAAACGAAACTACCACCCAATCCGCTCCTTTTGGAATCACCGGCCGATGCCAGATATTTTGCGGAATTGAAACCCAGCGCCGCTCCAACGGGGCTTGCGGATCACTCACCAAAAGATTCGACTGCCAAACGATCTCAGACTCCGTTTGGACTTCGTTCTCCGCAGACTTCGCATCGGTTTTGAGATCGCCCGTACCGTCGAACGACATCATGCGTTGGTGACTGTTGGGATGGCGCTCGGCCCCCGTGTCGGAGCCTGCGCGCAGGATAAAGACCCAGCCTGAACGAATCGCCGACGGCAATGCGCCGAACGTTTCGAGAGCGATCGGCTCCCAGGCCATCAATGCGTTTGGTCTCCGCGCGAGCTCGTTGCGCACGCGCTCCAGAATCGGAAGAATCTGTGCGTGCACTTTTTCCGATCGCACGATTTTGTCCAACGTCTCCAACAGCGATCGCTCTTCCCTTGTCACAGTGTCTTTCTCTTTAACATTCATACTTCATCCTTGATACTTTCATAATGAACGACGCCTTCACCGAATTCGAACACGCCGGCTGGCAGCGCGTCGCGAACAAATACGATTCGACGTGGTCAAGCTCGACCCGCCAATTCATTCCGCCGTTGCTCGATGCCGCGGACGTTTCCGGGAAGATGTCGATCCTGGATGTCGGCTGCGGTCCAGGTTATGTGTCCACCGCTGCCGCGGAACGCGGTGCAATTCCGATCGGTCTCGATTTTTCCGAGGAAATGATTGCGATCGCGAAGAAAAAGTTCCCGCGGATCGAATTTCGTCAGGGAGATGCGCAAAATCTTCCCTTTCCCGATGCCAGCTTTGATCGCATCGCCGCGAACTTCGCGCTCCTGCACCTCGCAAATCCAGCGCGTGCCTGCGCAGAAGCGGCTCGCGTTCTCAAGAGTGGCGGCAGATTCGGTTTCACGACCTGGGCGGATATTTCCGAAAACCCATTTGTGAGACTGGTGGATGACGCGATTCGGGCGCACGCGAACCTCGACCTCGATCTTCCAGCGGGGCCACCGCATTATTTATTTGAGAGCGAGGAAGAATTCCGGAACGCGCTGGCGCGCGCCGGGTTTGACCGTGCCTCAATGACCTTCCAGGTCCACCGGATTGAATGGAACGTCCCGACTGCCCGATTCGTCTTCGATGCCGAACTAAACGCCGGCGTTCGCACCGCCGGACTTCTTGCGCGGCAAACGCCGGAAGTACTTCGCAAAGTCCAGACCGCGATTGAGAAAGCGGTCCAGCCTTATGCCAAAGGCAACGAGTTCGCGATTCCGAAAGCGGCGTACGTCGTCTCGATAAGTAAGAAGTAAGCCGTCATTTCTAGCTTTTCTACCTTCTAATTTTTACTTCCTACTTTGAAGATTCACGTCCTGGATACTAAACAGCTCGGGCATCCCGGTATCGTTGCCGCGACCGCCCTCGAGACGAGCGATGGCATCGCCCTCTTCGATACCGGACCGGAATCGACTTTTAAGAACGTGACTGCTGCTCTCCGCGACTCCGGCTCGGAACCGGAGGACGTGCGCCACGTTTTTCTCAGCCATATTCATTTCGATCACGCCGGGGCCGCGTGGCGATTCGCGGAATCGGGAGCAACGGTTTACGTCCATCCGCGCGGCGCGGCGCACTTGATCGATCCAACAAAGTTGATCGAGTCGGCCACGCGCATTTTCGGTGACGACATGCAACGTCTTTGGGGCCGGATCGGGCCGGTGCCGGCGAAGCGCGTCAAAATTCTGGAAGACAACGAAATCGTGCACGTGCCGCCGTTTGAAATTCGCGCCATCGCCACGCCGGGCCACGCCAGTCATCATCATGTTTATCATTGGGAGGATAAGGTTTTCGGCGGCGACACCGCCGGTGTTCGCATCGGCAACGGCCCGCCGATTCCACCGTTCGTTCCGCCGGAGCTGCACGTCGAATCGTGGCGCGAATCGATCGGAAGAATTCGCAAACTAAACGCCGCAAATCTTTATCTGCCACACTTCGGGAAAATTGCGGGACCGGTCTCGGAACATCTCGATCTTGTAGATGAGCGCGTCGCGCGCTGGTCGGAATGGTTTCGCGAACGGATTCGCGCCGGTGATGACGAAGCGAAGCTTAGATCGACATTCGCCGAGCTCGAACACGCAGACTTACGCAAAGGCGGCGCGACTCAGGCCGAAATCGACGGCTACGAAGCAGCCGATCCCAGTTACATGGCAGTCGGCGCCGCTATTCGTTACTGGCAAAAATACCACCCGGAGGCGGTATTAATTAAGAAGGAAGAAGGATGAATTAAGAAATCCGCACTTCTTCCATTTTACTTCTAACTTCCTACTTCCCTTGCACGCCTTTTGCTTTGTTTGCTGGTCAAAGTTCCCGTGGCCGTGCTTGATCAGGAAACATTCGAATATTTACTCCCCCTCGCGTATCAGTGGGCGAGAAATATTGAGAATTTCGTTCTCCAACACGGAAGCCCGCTTCCGCGGCGCGAAGTCACCGACGCTCGCCAGGTCGGCGTGAAAGATATCTGTCGTGTCAGAGTTCTGGCCGTTGATCGCATGCCGTTGCCGGAAGAACCTGCGCTGGCTGAGGCGTCCCGCCGAACGCAAATCATAACGGACTCGTGCCGCGCCATCGCAATCGGTCACGCCGTCGTCCTTCGAGCCGATGCCTGGGGCGATCGCGAACTGTTCTTACACCAACTGGTGCATGTCGCCCAATGCGAACGGAGCGGCGGACTGGAACAATGGGTCCGGCATTATCTGGTTGATCGTACGAACTGCCCGAATTTCACAATTAGCGCACTCGAAGAAGAAGCGCGTCGCATCGCGCGCGAAATCTGCGCCGCCGAGGCTGCGGCGTAATCATTTTTCTTATAGTTGAATAGGACGCCCCCCGCGTCGCCCGCCAGACCCGCACCGACGCCACTGTCTCAACGTTCGATAATCATTGCTCGCCGTGAATAGCAGCACGGCCGGATTAGTCTTTTATTATGAGGCCTTCGAATCAACGGAGGCGGAAAAAAGGAGGGAAAGAGATCATGAAACTGATCATCACCATCGTGGCGGGCTGTCTGTTGGTCTCGATCTGTGCGATCGCGCAACCGCACGGCAAGGGAATCGGGTTCGGTCCAAACAACAATCCGGCCAGAGTCACACCGAAACCGACGCCGCCCGGACACCATTACGGTTGGCAAAAAGGAAAACACAACCCGCATCGAATGTAGCGCCAGCTACCTTCCGTCGTTTGGTAGAGTTAGAAGCGTAAGAAGCGCCTGACCGCGGTCAGGCCGCTTTTTTCTTCGTCTTTTTCTCGACGATAATACCGGGAAATTGCACCACTTCCGCAGCTGCAGCGCCGTTCCCATTTTGGCCGAGGGTAGACTCGTAAGCCAGCTTGAGGTTGGCAATCTCGGTTAACGCGATGTCGGCGTGCCCGAGTCCAGGCGCATATTCAACCAAGGGCCGATGGCCGCGGCAAAGCTGCCGAACGCGGCGCGACACCATGTTCACCAGGATTTGCTGATTAGTAATTACTTCGGCCGCGGCTTTAACGAGTTCGGGTTTCATAATTTGGATATGGCGAGAATCACGGGGGCGAAGGATTAACTCCCGAACCGGAGTGGAATCTGTTCACGTCCCGGGAAATCGCCGCAGAGAAACTTATTTCCATTATCGCTCATAATTGGCATAAAACAACCCCAAACCGGCCCCAGGTGGAACGGCTCTCTTCTGACTTCCTAATTCTCCCCACTTAATTCTTAATTCCGTCCGTGGTTTCGGGAACCGACATTACTGTCTGGATCATCTCGGCTCTCATTGCTGCCGGAATCGGCTGGAGCAAGTACGCTAAATATAAGAGTCGCGACAAATTGGTGCGCGACCTCGCCGCGATGGACCCAGAACGCCGCGAAAAAATACTCAGCCGCTTGCAACCGGACCTGCAAATGGAGATCCGTCAGGAGCTGATGAAGCGGTTTCGTTTGAAAACCGACATCTGACGTTGCACCGGTCGGTTGAGCATTAGACCTTGAATTTGTGAATGGCGATCGAAAACCCCTCGTTTCGCGTCTCGGTATGCCGGCCCACTCGAGCGCAGACGACAGTTTTTTGAGGATTATGAGAAGGCGGAGAATAGCAAGCTCAGCCGGATCAACGCCCAACGGCGGCGACACTGAATTTCGTCTCTAGCATTTTCTAACTTCTACTTCCTACTTTCCCCTGTGTGAGCGCCACCATCTTCGAAATGACCGTTCCAGTACTGTCGACCGACATTGATGAGCAAAGCCACGTGAACAACACGGTTTACCTGCGCTGGGTCCAGGATGTTGCGACTGCGCATTGGAAATCGCTCGCGAGCGCGCAATCGCAGGCCGCGATCGGCTGGGTCGTGCTACGGCACGAGATCGATTACAAGTTGCCGGCGTCTTTCGGAGACGAGATTGTTTTGCGCACGTGGGTCGGCCAAGCCAGCCGGCTGAAGTTCGAGCGCTTCACCGAAGTCCGTCGCAAGATCGATCCGCCACAGGACGGATTCGCCGTGGCGAACAACCAGCTGCTTTCTCAAGCGCGCACGCTTTGGGTGCCGATTGATGTTCGCACGGGAAAACCCACACGCGTCTCTGCCGAACTCCGCGCTCAATTCTCGACCTAGCGTCCTCTATCCTCGCCTGCTCACCCGGCGAGCGTCTTCCACTCTTCCGGCGTCAATTTCAGTTTCGCCGCAGCCACGTTGTCCTCGAGATGCTTAATGTTGGATGTGCCGGGAATCGGCAGCATCGCCGGCGAACGTTGCAAGAGCCACGCCAACGCCACTTGATAAACGGTTGCGTTGTGCGCCTTCGCGACCGCATCCAACGCCGCGCCCGATCTTATGCCGCGGCCGCCGCCGACTGGAAACCACGGCAGAAACCCAAGATTTTCTTTCTCGCAATAATCGATCGCCTTTTCCGATTTGCGATCCCCAAGGTTGTACCGGTTCTGCACACTCACGATCGGCAGGACCTTGCGGGCCCTCGCAATTTGCTCCGGGCTCACATTCGACAATCCAACGTGCCGGATTTTCCCGGCGCCTTGCATTTCCTTGAGCGCGCCAAACGATTGCTCCATCGGCACTTTAGGATCAACGGTGTGCAATTGATACAAATCGATCCGGTCCAGCCGGAGTCGCTTCAAACTTTTATCGACGCAACCTTTCAAATAATCGGGGTGACCGTTCGGTTCCCAATCGCCGGGGCCTGGTCGGGTCAGACCGCCCTTGGTCGCAATAATGAGTCCTTTCGGATACGGATGCAGCGCTTCGGCGATCAAGAGCTCGCTCGTTTCCGGTCCGTAAGCGTCAGCGGTGTCGATCAAATTCACGCCCAGCTCGACCGCGCGCTTCAAAACGTTGATCGCGTTCGCGCGGTCCGGCGGCCAACCCCAAATACCTTCGCCCGTGATCCGCATCGCGCCAAAGCCGAGCCGATTCACCTCCAGATCGCCGCCAATTTTGAAGGTGGGGTTCGTCGCATTACCTGGCGCCGATGTCGGTCCTGCACCAAAAACTTTGGCTCCCGCCAAAATCCCCGCTCCCGTCACCGCACTCACTCCCACAAATCTTCGCCGGCTCATCATAATGTCCAACGTAGTTTCTCGCTTCGACTCTACGCAGCCAGACTTTTCCACTCGTCCGCCGTTAACTTCAGTTTCGCCGAGGCCATGTTGTCTTCAAGATGTTGGAGGTTGGACGTGCCGGGAATCGGCAACATCACCGGCGACCGTTGCAACAGCCAGGCCAACCCGAGTTGGATAACACTAACGCTGTGGTCTTTCGCCACTTTTTCCAACGCCTGCCCCGCCCGCAGCCCGCGATTTCCGCCGATCGGCGCCCACGGCATAAACCCAAGTTGCTCTTTCTCGCAGTAAGTCAGCGTGTTTTCCCATTGGCGGTCGCTGACATTGTAGCGGTTCTGCACCGTAACGATTGGCAGGATTTTGCGCGCCCGTTCAATCTGTTCTGGCGACACTTCCGATAATCCAACGTGCCGGATCTTTCCCGCGCTCTGCATTTCCTTGAGCGCGCCGAGCGAATCCTCCATCGGCACTTTTGAATCCACGCGATGTAATTGATATAAATCGATCCGTTCCAGCTGCAGCCGTTTCAAACTCTTGTCCACGCATCCCTTGAGATATTCGGGCCGTCCGTCGGGCACCCATTGACCTGGACCTGGGCGCGTGCTCCCGCCTTTGGTCGCAATCACCAGCCCTTTCGGATACGGATGCAGCGCCTCCGCAATCAGTAACTCGTCCACTTCGGGGCCGTAGGCATCGGCCGTGTCGATCAAATTGGCGCCGAGCTCGACAGCGCGCCGCAAAACCTTTAGCGCATTCGCTCGGTCCGGCGGCCAACCCCACACGCCTTCGCCCGTCAGCCTCATCGCGCCGAAACCGAGCCGATTCACTTCAAGATCGCCTCCAATCTTGAACGTTGGATTCGCCGCCGTCCCTGGCGCAATTGAGGTCGGTCCGGCGACTGTCGATCCGAGAATCTTGCCGCCAGCCAAAATCGTCGCTCCCGTCGCCACACTCAGTCCAACAAACCTTCGTCGTGTAATCATGTCGTCCATTTGTCTCTCCTCTTCACGATAACTAATAACAATTAACCAATAACTGCACGCGTCGAGTGTGCTATCTCGTTTTCACTCTCGTCGTCGGGATGTAAAAATTTGACGGTCGCAGGATAAGCCGGTCCCCTTCCCACGTTGCAGTGAAGATATAAACCTGCCGTGATTTAATCGTCACACTGATCGATGTTGGCCGGCGCGACTGCGTATTTGGCAGAGCAAGCGCGGTCAACACATGTCGTCCGGCCGCGAGCACGCCGCCGTAATGTTGGTTCCGCGGAATGTCCGCGACCTTTTTCCCGTCGATCAACAATCGAATGGACAGATCGGTCCCAAAATTCGGGGCGCGTTGCACAATCAACCGCCCGGTTGGATGTCCGCTAGTTGATGTTGCCGGTCCGCCATGGGACGGAATCGCCGTGGCGACCGTCGCGGGAGCTCGCGCGTTCGCATCCGTAGCCGAGGCCAGGACCGCGAAGACCGCCGCTGCACTAAAGAAAAGCTTAGGAAAAACGTTCATTGCTCCAAATTTATCCCGCTGTCGGCTTTTTCCACTTTCTACTTTAACGATCTCGCTTCCGCGCTCGATCGCCGTTTCCCAAACGGCTTTACCGCCTGCCCGTGCCGCTCCCCCCTCGCGCGTGTTCTAGCTCTAATTCGCCTTTCCCCGGTACGAACGCTGCTATCTTAGAGGGGCCATGAGCGTCAGCCCTCCGAATCCTGGCCGTAGACAACGAGCCATCGGTCACATGTTCCCTGCGCTACATCTTTACCGGGCCGCGCTACGAACTCAGCGCCGCAGAAAACGGTGACGCCGCCCTTGCCCGGCTCGACTCCGGTTTGGAGCGATACGATGTCATCATTGTCGATGAAAAAATGCCGCACATGACCGGTGTCGAACTGGTCGGCGAATTGAGAAAACGCCGCATCGCCAGCAAGATCATGGTATTGTCGGCGTACCTTTCGTCGGACGTTCGCGAGAATTACGAGCGCATGGACGTGCACGTCATGTTCCCAAAACCATTCGACGTCGGCCAACTGCGGACCGCCGTCGATCAGCTTGCAGCCTGATATCGGTATGCGCGTATTGATTGCCGATGATCAGAAGGACGTGGGAAAGTCCTTGGCGGAGCTGGTTAGCTTCTGCAACCATCAAATAGTCGGAGTGGTCGGCTCGGGCTTGGAAGCCATTCAAGCTTACACCCAGCATCATCCCGATCTCGTCTTAATGGATTACCGGATGCCGAAACTGAACGGCACCACTGCCCTCCGCAACATTCTTTCTAAAGATCCCGCTGCGCGCGTTATTCTCGTTACCGGCTGGTCGCTCGCGGACGAGGCCAATGCATCGGGCGCGCTCGCCATCCTGCTAAAACCCATAGATTTGGAACGGCTCAACGCCACGCTTCAAGCCGTCGCCCAAACGTTGCCGGTGCCCGCGGGCGCGGAACCGCCAACTCCCAAGGTCTCTTCTCAACCGGATTCGATCGATCACGTCCAGCCCGCTGCTCAGCCCTTGCCAGTCGACCCGCCTTCTTTGGAAACGGCTTTTCCTGTCGACGCAACAACCAGTCATCTCCAACAAACTGGGGAAGTGGGTGCGTTGGACGAGGAAAAGATTTCCGGCAAGCGTCGCAGCAGTCAGCGCCGCGCTCTACCACGCGTCCGCGTTCATTGAACGCAACCATTTCTTAAGGCGCGCGTTACAAGGTTTTCACGGTGGCGATCGCCCAGAGCTCCACTACGTTCATCGCACCGGCGGCACTGCTGTCGTCGGGAGGTACGTTCTCGATCTTCGCAGGACCAGTCGATTCGCGTCCCACCCCGCAGTGAATATGTAAGTGCGCCCAGATCGCACCGTCACACTAACCAACGTTGGCCGGCGTTGTTCGGTGTTTGGCAAGGCGAGCACCGTCAACGCGTGACGCCCGGATGATAAAGCACCCTCGTAATGCTGGTCCCGGGGAATATTCGCGACTTTTATGCCGTCGATCGACAACTGGACCGCGAGCTCATTTCCGAAGTTGGGAGCCCGTTGCACAATCAACCGCACGCCGCGGTGAGTGACTGCCTGAATTTCGGAAGCTGCGCCGAAAACAGCGCAAGCGAGCACTAGAATACAAAAAAGCCTGCTCAATTTCGTCGTTATAACAAAATAATAACAGATTCAGCTTCATGCAAATCACGACAATGGTAGGATCGCATTGCGACGACACCCACACCGCATTCCGGACGGAACCGCCCCTTACGAAGGAAATTTTGGAGTGTGCGGTCACCCATTTTTTCCCGGCTGGATTGGGAGACATGCTTTCGACCAGGGACGGCTTGCTGGTGGTCGCCAGAGTTGGAATTCCCAGTGATGTGGTCCAAGATTACGGCCGGTATTTGACTAGCGCGGAAATGAAAGTCCGCAAACAACAGGCAACCGGCGGAACAAAGCGACAAGTCAGTTTGCAAGATCGGGCCAACGAATCGGGTGTGCCCTTGGAATAAATCCTCTTTCTTCTGTACCCATGATTACACGGGAACGCGAACAATTCCTCCAGCGCGTAGCTCTGTTCAGCGATCTCGAGGCCGGCGAGCTCCGCGCGCTTGCCGAGGTCGCCCAGCTCGTCCAGTTCCCTGCCTCGGCGCTCATCTTCCGGGAAGGCGAAGCCGGCGACTGCGCCTACGTCGTCATCCGGGGTTCGGTGCAGGTCTTCGCCATCGACCAGAACGGTGACGAAGTCGTCCTGGCGCAGCTCAAGGAGCTCGACCACGTCGGCGAGCAGTCGTTATTGCCCGGCCGTTCCGGCCGTCGCAACGCGAGCCTTCGCGCGTGTAAGGATACTACGCTCCTCCGAATCCCCAAGGCGGAGTTCCAGAAGGTTCTCACGCAACGACACACACTGAAAGACCTGTTGTCCCAGACAGGACAGCAGCAGCTCCGAGCGAACATGATCCGCACTGCGAGGTTGGCCCGGATGTGGGCGCTCTTCATGTTCATCAACGGCTTCATCAGTATCGGCATCCTGTGCGGGCTGGCGATGGTTTTTCAGACGCCGTTCATTTTTCCCTCACTCGGGGCCACCGCGTTCCTAATGTTCTTCACGCCCACGACTCCGGCGGCGAGTCCACGGAACGCGCTGTGCGGTCACGCCATCGGTATCACCTGCGGATACGCAGCGCTGTGGGTGACAGGGTTGCAGCATGCCGGGCCAGCCATCGTCACGGACCTGGGCTGGACGAGGATCCTGGCCACGGCGCTGTCCCTGGCCACGACCGGAGCGCTGATGATTCTCCTGAATCGCCCGCATCCTCCGGCGGCGGCGACGACGTTGATTGTGTCCCTTGGACTGGTCAGCAGGCCCGCGTACCTCGTCGTCCTTGAGGCCGCAGTCGGTCTGCTCGTGGGGCAGGCGATCATCATCAATCGACTGACCGGCGTGAGATATCCGTTCTGGGCGAGCGTCCCGACGCCGAAGATCGGCGCGCTGGCCAGCCGTGGCGGGCTGCAGCGGTTCACACGCTTCCTCTGGCTCGGTTGATACCTCGTGATTCGCGTTTACGATGAAGCTGGCAACGTGATCGACACGCACGACCACGCGGGCGAGTTCAAACAGTGGTAAAAAAATAGGTGCGGAGCCTCAAAGGTCTGGCGATTGTCATAAAAACCGCCAGATGGAAATGCCCCGATACGGTTATTCAGGAGTCAGTCGTATGTCGAATGATGATGATTTAGTGCGCGGGTTTATCGCCGATCTCGAAAAACTCTATGGCACACCGCCTATCAAGCGCCCTACGTTTAAGTTTCAAGAAGTGCCGAACGCGCTGCACACCGAGTGGAATGATGCTACGAATTACGTGACAATCCGGCTTCCGAACTGGGGCGAGATTCATCGCAAGGGACAGCTTGCCCATGAATCGTTCCACGTGTTCTCTCCCGCGAAGCAGTCGGAGGCAACGTATCTCGACGAAGGTCTTGCCACGTTGAATGCGAAGCAGAGCCAGAACTACAAGCCTCATCCAAAATCGAAATATCACGAAGCATTGTCGCTCGTAGAGCATCTGATCGCGACGTGCCCCGATTCCATTAGAAAGCTACTGAGTCTAAAAGGTCGCATCGCACTTGTTGCAGCAAGCGACATAATCGCCGTCTGCAAAGACTTCCCTTTGTCAGATGCGAACCTTCTTCTGCGCAAATTTTATGCGTAAA
>WNGJ01009433.1_pt1 | contig 19431 bp, 16 predicted proteins | sample 5400611 | NCBI WGS metagenome assembly WNGJ01 (sample SAMN13153375, study PRJNA577476) | soil metagenome | isolation source: 40 cm soil or saprolite under Garry oak tree replicate 1 | place: USA:California | collected 2016-06-15 | reverse complement strand
GTCGGGAAGCAGAACCCTGAGCTGGCCTGCCGTCTGCTGCGTGCACACATCGAGGCGGCTGCCGGCCGAATCTTGAATTTGCTCCAGCCCTGATGCCTTATGCGAAAGACCGGGATGGCTTGAAACTGCAACCCTCGGCTCCAAGGCTTTTTCGCAAGTTCAAAGCCCACCTCTAAATCAAGACGATGCCGATCAAACCGCTATCGCCGATTGCAAACGTCGGACGATAAACATCGGACGATTGCCAAGACGCCACCACACGGAGCGGTGGAGATCGTCCTCGGAGAATTCGAAGCGCCGCGAATGCCGATCCCTGCGGTGTTTCCCCTGCCGGCGAAGACGCGCCTGTTTGCCAACATGGCCATTCTCCCGGTTTGCGGGAATGTCCTTCCCGCGCGGCGTCGATTGTCCCGCAAGGGGCTGAACGCAATGTGCAGATGGGCGGCAATGAACTTGCCGCGGCCGACTGCACTTGAAGAGAGCTCCATGATCCCGACAGGCGTAGCCTGCTATGCGCAGGTCCTGGCGTTACCGCAACCTTGGCGTCCCGGATCGGACACGCGACGACGCTGGCACAGGCTGAAAGCTGCGACTTGCCTCGGGTGGCGGCGAGCTCAGCCATGATGCAAATGACCGCGCAGCCGTCGCAGGCGATTTCGCCATGACCCGCTTGAACCGCGGATCGCTGCCTCCTATGCTGAATTTAGCACGCTGAGGATGGCTGCATGCAAATGCGGTCCAGAACGCATTTTCATTTTATTTCGTGGTGGCGTTCATTCCGCGACCGGATGCCGCCGCACGATGAGCGCGCGCCTGCCGAGACATCGCCGTCGCTCATCTACATTGCCGTCGTGCTGACGTTTCTCTTGATCATAATGGAAATAGCCGATCATCGGGCCGAACTGGAAGCGCTCGGTCTCCTGACGGACAACTTGCCTATCCCGGCCGTTTTTCTGGGTCCCTAGAACTGGTTCCCGAATCCGCAGCGGAAGTCGTCGCTGCGGATCGCGACTCGCCCGGCACGCCTCCGATCGAGAGATCGAAGGGTCTAGCGTTTTGCTTCCCTTGGAAACACCAAAGAGAGGTCCTCAAAGTCTTCGACGGGAAGCTTGTCGACGCTGCGGTTGCTTTGCATTTCCTGCACTGTCGAACCACTTCTTTTTCCAGCGTACCCGATAGTCGAGGGCGAGTGTGATCGCAACACGCCGTTCACGGCGGCAAACAGGGCTACGGCGGCAATGCCACCGATAATCAGCATCTTCATGCGGAATCTCCTTTCGAACTGCATCGTCATGGAATGGAGGTTCATCGCAACCCGCCGGACGGCACGTAGGTCTTTTTCATGGACCATCCATTCGGGGTTGATGCGAGCTGGGCTGTCGATGCTGCGTCGCAAGCCCCTTGCTGCATCAATGAGATCGACGTCGCGGCTACCGGGATAAAAATTCGAGCGATCAACGATACCTCCCATCTTGACGGTCTCGCGCCAGTACAAGGAACGAGCTAACGCCACCGCTGCGGATTGACTTCCGCGTGGCGGCCGATCGCAGCAAATCTCCTTTTTCGGACGTCGGCAGGAGCTCGGGAAAGCGGTAGACCAGGATCGCCCGGAAATGCTCGTGCACGACAGCGAGCGGAACGTCGTCGTCGCGATAGACGACGGCGCGGTGCTCGAACGCCACCGCGGTCGGGTCGATCGATTGCGCCGCGTCGACCAACTGAGCGGGCGTGCAGCGGCGAACGAGAAACGGGCGCCGCTTGGGATTGAGATGGCGGATCGCGCGCCCGAACGGGGTCTCGCTCGTTTCAAGCTGCTCGCGGATATCGCTTGAAAGATTGTCCGGAAAAAACCAGTTGAGGGCATCGACCACCGCGATTCCGGCGGTGGCAAGGCGCACCTTCCTGAACGTGGTCTTGTCGCGGCATTGATACGGGTACAGCGCCTCGAGGCTCTCATCGTCCAGCGCTTCCGGACGCGCATCGCCGTCGCACAAGGCAACGATTTGTCCATCACCGATGGCGTTGTCGCGGCACCATCTCTCGAGCTCATCGGTTGCCGAATTCGTTCGAAGAATTCGCTCGCTCAGCGCATGCATCGAATTCCAGCTCTGCAATGAATCAGTCATCGAGATCTCCTTTCAACTCGCGCGAGCCGCTGCGGATTGACTCCTGCGTGCGGCCAATCGCAGCGCTTAGAAGTCCTGGATCGGAAAATGATTCGTGTTGAATCGGAAATCCCCTTGCGTCGATGGAAATCTGGCCGCCTCCTTTTTCCTTTCTGCCGCCCTGCGCTCATCAGACTGTTTGCGATCGAGGGGTGGCAGCTGGCCGTCGCTGCTTTCGGGATCATGGCTCCCACCGCCTCAAGATGCGGACGAATGCCGGCTCTGTGATCGTGCATCATGGCTGTCATGGCATTGCGGCAATGTCCTCCAAGGGGATTGTGACCGCCGGAGGCGCGGGTTTCGACGCCAAAGGCGCGGGCGTAACCGCCTTGATTGCTGAGCCGACGCCCACCATCAGAACCAACGCAGTTAGAACAAGAAGCTTTTGCATGGGGAACCTCCTGTTTTACTGTCCTGAGAACAACCTCGCCGCGCTACTGAGAAATTTCAGCCGGCGGGAATTGCGTTACATCGGTATCACCGATGCCGCGCACCCACCGTCGCAGCGGCTCGAACGATAAGGGGAGGTTGCGCGGGAACTCTTGGGAGGAGGCGACAACGACTTGGGAACAAACGAACATTGCCGACGTTTTCCGGAGAATGCGCGGCACGACGCGGGCCCTGATCGAATGGAAAGGCTTGTACGATGGCCTCTGCGGCAGGCGACTTCAGGTCATTTCGCTTCTCACGTGTGCCGGTGCGGGAGGGAGATTTTCCAACCGAGGTGATGCAAGCCTTCGGACCGTACGGTTTCGCGCGGCGAATCCTTTCTGTGTTGTCCGACGGACCATGCTACACGGACATCACCATGCAGGCCGTGGGACGAAGCGGCGGCAAGCCCGGAGATTTCGGGGTCTGCATACAACGCTCATCCGTCACCGGCGGCGTATCGGCGCAGCGGACAACCGATCTTCTACGCAACGACGATGTCGTTCTGCATATCCAGGAAACCGGCCGCCGTACCGTTTCACAGCTCGGTCGGGAAGCGACCCTTGGCGCAGGCAGCGCGTTGCTGTCATCCAATTCGGACGTCAGCACAATGGCCTTCCCGAAGCCGGCGCGTTTCGTCACCATTGGGCTCCCGCGCAAGCTTATGTTGGTGTTGGCACCCGGCCTCGAAGACGCCTTCGTGCGACCGATTCCACCAAATTCCAGCATCCTTCGTCTGCTGTTAAACTACGCCGATGCCCTAGAAGATGAAGATACGCAACGCACACCGGAGTTGCAGCACGCGGTAGCGACGCACATCCACGATCTCTGTGCACTCGCGATCGGGACGACGCGCGACGCAGCCGAGACCGCGCAGGGACGTGGCCTGCGTGCGGCGCGGCTGCGCACGATCAAAGCCGATATCGTTCGAAACCTGCAGGATGGAGACGTCTCCGTGACAGCGCTGGCGGCCCGGCATCGCATCGGTGTCCGCTACATTCAGAGGCTATTCGAGAGCGAGGGCACAACGTTGTCGCAATTCGTGCTTGGTCAACGTCTTGCACAGGTCCATCGCATGCTGGCGGACCCGCGCCACGCCCATCGCGCGATCAGCACCATCGCCTACGACGTCGGCTTCGGCGATCTGTCGACGTTTAACCGGAAATTCCGCTGTCGCTTCGGCGCTACGCCCTCGGACGTTCGCGCAGCGGAGCGAGATTGAACCAGTCATCTGGAACGAAATCCATCCGCGAGACGATGGCCGCTTACGTCGGACCTAACTCATATGGGACGTCGTCGCTCACCGCGCGACGGTTGCAAGCGATTACGCCATGACCCGGTCGAGCCGCGAAGGATGGTCCGAAGAAAGGTGCTCCCGCGATTACGCCGGCCGGGATGATGGGCGATAGAGCGTCTGTGATTTTCGCGTCACCGGAGGAGATCACCAAGATGATCGAGACTAGATGCCAAAGCCGATAGCACCACACGGCGGCTAGAACCACCTTCAGGAGCGCTCGATGGGCTTCTATAGCGACGTCATCCTGCCGAGGCTTTGCGATCTTGCGATGCGCAATAAGCAGCTCGTGCCTTTTCGCGAGCGTGTGATTGGCGCGGCGGAGGGCAGGGTGCTCGAGATCGGCGTCGGGTCGGGAATGAATTTGCCTTTTTATCGCCCGTCCGTGCGTGAGGTCCTGGCGCTTGAACCAGCGCCGCGGCTTTTGACCATGGCTCGAAGCGCGTCACACGCGAGTAGCATGCCGGTCAGCTTCCTTGAGGCTTCGGCCGAGGCCATTCCGCTCGACCAACATAGCGTCGATACCATCGTCACGACTTGGACCTTGTGCTCGATCCCGCAGGCGGCGACCGCGCTCGCAGAAATGCGGCGCGTTCTGCGGCCGGGCGGCAAGCTCCTGTTCGTCGAGCATGGCCGGGCACCCGACGCGATCGTGCGTTGGTGGCAAGATCGGCTGACGCCGGTATGGCGATCCATCAGTGGCGGTTGCCATCTGAATCGACCGATACAAGCGATGATCGAAGGGGCGCGATTTCGGATCGATCGAATCGAGACGGGCTACATGCCCGGGCCGAAGCCCATGACGTTTATGTATGAAGGCAGTGCGCGGCCCGGCTAATCAACGTTTGCCGAATTCCACGCGGATGGGAGCTGGTGTTCCAGCAGTCCATGCAGACGGGGCCGATTACCCCTGCGTCGTCAGGGAAGCCCAGTTCGAACGCGGCGCGGCATTCCCACTCGGCCACAACCCGTTTTGACATGATCTCATCAGACGTCGGCTGCTGAAGGTAGTTCAAACTTGCTCATGATGGATTGGAGCGACTGAGCGCAAGAAGGTTTGCCAATCGCGAAAATAAATACAGATTGTGTTTCAATGTGCCATTTGATAGCCCAAAAACTGGCAAACCTGTTGATATGAAAGGCTTTTCATTCTTCGCTAGGGAGCGTCGCTTCGGCTTTGATGAGCGTCTTCCATGCCATCGACGTGAAACAGGTTCAGCGCGTGACAGAAGAACGGTAAAAGGAATGTTGCGGAACATAGATATTGATCTTCTGCGTACCTTCGTCACGGTTGTGCAACTGAAGGGATTTACCAAAGCCGGCGGCGCGCTCGGCCGCACACAGTCAACGATCAGCATGCAGATACGACACCTCGAAGAGATTGCCGGTCAGCCGTTGCTCGATCGGTCTCCACAACACCTTACCCTTACTCGCAGAGGCGAGGAATTTCTCGGCTACGCGCGCCGCATCGTCGCTCTGCATGACGAGGCGCTTGGTGTTCTTGCGAGCAAAAAACTCTCTGGGTCTGTGCGCATTGCGGTCATGGATGATTACGCGACTTTCATTCTTCCTCGCACGCTGGCTCAGTTCGCGCGAATCTATCCAGATGTCGAACTCGAGGTGACGACCGGTTTCACCCGTGACTTACTGCAACATCTGGGCGGCGACTACGATCTCGTACTTGCAACGCAGCAGGCGGGAACCGGGCGGGGAACGATCTTGCGAACGGAGCAGACATCTTGGGCGTTCTCTGACAGCCATGCTTTACCTAGCACCGACCCTTTGCCACTGGCGCTGCTGAAGGCCGGAAACATGTTCCGCGAATGGGCGCTAGAGTCCTTGAATGCAGCGCAACGTTCATGGCGGATCGTCTTTAGCAGTTCGAGCATTAGCGCGGTCGAAGCCGCCGCCGCTTCTGGCATGGCGCTCACGGTAGTCAAGAAACGCACAGCAGGGATAGGTCTTCAACTGATTGGCGAATCTGAAGGCCTGCCAATGCTGCCGGCCGCAGAAATCGCGCTGCACGTTTCGCCGAACAAGCTTCCTACGGCCGGGCACGCCCTTGCCGATTTCCTCATAGCCGAGCTGAAAGAGTAGAACGATTGTCCATACAAATTCCTTGCTCGAGGAAGCCTGTTTGCCGCCCATCAACGGAGATTTCGCCGACACTGCGGTAAGCGGCTCATGACCAACAGCCGTTGTGCGCGACCCTTCTCGCCGAAAAATAGCCGCCAAATGCTTAGTCTGCATGAGGGCTGTCGTTGTCATAGAATCCCAGAAGCACGTCGTGCCGCGCAGAGGGAATTCGATGCGATGCATCGCAGTGGGGTGCCAGCAATCATGAGTTGGCGGGATGATGACCACGATCGTAATTTTGAATTTTGGTGCAGCATGGGTCTTGCGGTACGAATAGCAAAGTTTGGAAGAAGACGGGGCCGATCTCACATGTCGAACAAGTTTCCGATTTCTGACCTGCCTAGCCGCCACGTGACTCAGGGGCCACACCAAGCCCCGTCTCGCGCAATGATGTACGGAACTGGCGTTCCAAAGGGAGGACTCGATCAACCGCTGGTGGGTGTCTTCACAACGTGGAACAATGCGTCGCCCTGCAACATGGGATTGCGATCACAATCCCAAGCGGTACGAGAAGGTGTCAAGGCCGCGGGCGGGACGCCATTCGAGTATACGACTGTAAGCGTCACGGACGGCATCTCGAACGGCACTCAGGGCATGAAACTCTCCCTCGTCTCGCGGGAATACATCGCGGAGACTATCGAACTCGTCGTGCGCGCCCACTACTATGACGCAATGCTTTGTTTGGGAGGCTGCGACAAGAATATACCTGCAATGATGATGGCGATGTTACGGCTCAACATCCCGTCGCTATTTGTCTATGGAGGGTCGATTCTTCCTGGGCGGATGGCGGGCCGGGACATCACCGTCGTTGACGTTTTCGAAGCCGTTGGTGCGCTGACGGCCGGAAAGATTACCCCGAATAAGCTGCAGGAATATGAGCACGCGGCGTGTCCGACCGTCGGGGCGTGCCCCGGCATGTATTCAGCTGGAACGCTGTCTGCCGTCTCGGAGGTAATGGGACTGGCCCCGCCAAATTCCGCCTTTATGCCGGCAGTGCATACGCAGCGCCTGGCGATGGTTGAACAAGCCGGACACGATCTCATGCGCATGGTCCGTGACAGGGTCCGCCCTCGGGATATCGTTAGCCGCAAGTCGTTCGAAAATGCGGCTGCCCTGGTTGCTGCTTCCGGAGGATCCACAAATGCCGCGCTGCATCTTCCAGCGATGGCACACGAGGCAGGCATAGAATTCAACCTGGATGATGTCGTTTCCGTATTTCGCCGCACACCTTATATGGCCGACCTGAAGCCGGGCGGGCGATACCTCCCAAAAGATGTGTTCGAGATCGGTGGAGTGCCCGTTCTAATCAAAGCACTTTTGGATGGCGGATACATTCACGGCGAAGCAATGGTCTACACCGGGCAAACCCTCGCCGAGCAGAGTCGAGACGTTATTTTTCCTGAAGATCAGGACATCATCCGGCCGGCTCACGCTCCGCTGTCGCAAAACTCAGGCGTAATAGGCTTGCGTGGCAACCTCGCTCCACAAGGAGCCGTCTCAAAGATTGCGGGGCTGAAGCGGCTAATGTTTCGAGGGCCCGCCAAGGTCTTCGATTGTGAGGAAGATTGTCTGAACGCCGTGCTAGCCCGGCGGTACGACGAAGGCGACGTCCTCGTCATCCGGTACGAAGGTCCACGTGGCGGGCCTGGAATGCGCGAAATGCTGAAGACCACGAGTGCGCTCTATGGCCAGGGTATGGGCGAAAAAGTCGCGCTGATCACCGACGGTCGCTTCTCTGGTGGCACTCGGGGCTTTTGCGTCGCTCACATCGGACCCGAGGCAGCGATTGGTGGTCCGATTGCGCTACTTTGCGACGGCGACATCGTCGCAATTGATGCTGAGCAAGGGACAATCGATGCGGAACTCTCGGAGCAGGAGTTTTCGGAGCGCCGCAGCCGCTGGCAGCCAAAAGTCAGCGCATACGGATCCGGCGTTCTTTGGCGGTATGCGCAAACGGTTGGAGATGCTTGCCGTGGCGCGGTGGTGCACCCGGGATACCCCGGCGAAACGCACATTTACGCCGATATCTAGAATTTCGAACGAATTCATCGAGGCCGAGGGACGTACGCGTTGCGCCGCGCAACAATTTCCTGCGCCTCGTCGATCTCGCGGTCGCCATGGATCGGCTCAACGCCTCACCATCAAAGCGAGCTCAGCATTTGATCGCAATCGCATCCGCCACGGCCGGCATCGCGCAATACCGCAGGATCGGCGGTATCGAGCAGAGGGACTCGAACCCTGCGGCGCAGGCCATCCGGGCAACGGAACCGCTAAATGACCACCTGGAGGGAATGTCGGTCTCCGTGGTTGCAGGACTCCGCAACCAAGACACCTTCCCGAAAATAGGAAGGAAATCAAAAAGGCCGCTCAGCGCGAGCGGCCTTTTTCGTTTCCGAAGCGCCACGATGTCGCGCGGCCCTAACCCTCACCCCCGCGCCACGCGTTGGCGCGAGCCGGGGCGATAGGCGAGCCTGGTGTGGCCCGGGCAATAGGGCAGGCCGTCGATCGGGGTGTTGCCGCAGAAGCAGAAATCCTCGGCGCCGGGGGTGCTGATCGGCCAGCGGCATCGTTCCGCGCTCAACTCGAGCAACGAACAGGTGTGTCCGTTGTGGATCGGCTCGTCGTCGGCAGGCTCCGGCTCGGCGTAGAGCGCCCGGAGCATCTGATATTGAAGCCTTGGCACCGCTCTCCCGCGCGGTCCCTTGGCCGCGGCTTCCTTGCGCGGCGGGCGTCGCGTATTGCCATCTTTTTCGCGGGTCAGATTGAGGCGGGAGAGTTTGCCGATGACGGCATTGCGGCTCACCCCGATGTCGCAGGCAATTTCGCGGCAGGACAGTCCGGCCTCAAAGCGGTTTTTCAGGAGTTCGACGCGTTCGGGAGTCCAGGTGGGTTGATTGGCGAGCATGTTATTGGTTCCAAGCTGCGAGTGATCACTGCTGGCCTCCTGTCGTCCGAACCGCCGCGCCCCCCAAAGGCTCCTCTCAAGGTTCCCATCATGACGTCTTGCCATTGTCGCCGCGGATCGCAAGCAGCCCGTCCTTGATGGCGAGCCGAATGCCTTCCTCGATCAGGGTCCTTGCTACGCCGGGTACGCTGGTGCCGTGGGTGCCCTGTCTCACCAGTTTTTCGAGATAAGAGATGGTCGAGAGCGCCAAGGTTACGGGAACACGGTCGGTTTCGGCTTTTTCTGTGGCCATACCAAAAAACTAGCCTTTAACGGGTGTACTTAAAAGTAACTTTTAAGACTCTATTAGGATTCATAAGTGGGCGAAACGGGATGCTGATTTTTCTCTGGAAATTTGGTTAATCATTGAATTTATTGGCAAAATTTCCATCAGGCGCGAACCTGGTTTCCGTGGGCGGAATTTGAGGGTGGGAAAGCAGTGAATATGCACGGTGCCGCCGCACTTTTGGCGTCGCAGACGGCACGCTTCCGAAGCGATTCCGAGGGGTGTGTGGAGGGCGAAGTCAGCAGCTTGGAAAGCAGGTGTTACCGGCGAGGGCGCAGCATGTTGCCTGAGACGTTTGCGTGCGATCCAATAATTATTTACGCCAATGCATGCGTTCCGACATTTTCGCCCCGCTGCGCGGCTGCAGGTGAAGAAAAAATATGTATCCCGATTCCAAGTCGCGCTCGCAAAAACTCTACGATCGAGCCTTAAATAGCCTGCCCGGCGGCAATAGCCGCACCACCATCTTCATGAAGCCCTATCCGGTCTATGCGGCGCGGGGCGAGGGCTGCCGGGTCTTTGACGTCGACGGCAACGAATATATCGACTGTATCAATAATTTTACCTCGCTGATCCATGGCCATGCGCATCCGCGGCTGATTGAAGCCGCAACCCGACAGCTCGCGTTGGGATCGGCGTTCGGCATGCCGACCGAGTCCGAGATCGAACTGGCCGAACTGCTGGCGTCGCGCTTGCGGTCGGTGGAACAGGTCCGTTTCACCAATTCCGGCACCGAGGCGGTGATGATGGCGCTGAAGGCCGCGCGCGCGTTTACCGGCCGCCCGAAGATTGCCAAGTGCGAAGGCGCCTATCACGGCTCCTATGACTATGCCGAAGTCAGCCTCGATCCGACGCCCGAGGCGTGGGGCCGCAACGCGCCGGTTTCGGTCGCCTATGCCAAGGGTACGCCGGAAAACGTATTGGCCGATGTCGTCAGCATCCCCTTCAACGATGCTGCGGCCGCGGTCAGCCTGATCCGCGAACACGGTCCCGAGCTCGCCTGCGTCCTGGTGGACCCGATGCCGAACCGCGCCGGCCTTGCGCCGGCGGACAAGGCCTATCTCGACGCGCTGCGCCGGATCACCCGCGAAGTCGGGGCGCTGCTGATCTTCGACGAAGTGATTACGTTCCGGCTGGGCTATCGCGGGGCGCAGGGCTTCTGGAATATCGATCCAGACCTGACCACGCTCGGAAAGATCATCGGCGGCGGGTTTCCGGTCGGCGCGATCGGGGGCCACCGGGAATTCATGGCGGTGTTCGATCCGAGCTCCGGCAAGCCGGCGCTGCCGCATGGGGGCACGTTTTCCGCCAATCCCGTGACCATGCGCGCGGGCCTTGCCGCGATGGAATTGCTTGACCATGCGGCATTCGTGCGTCTCGACATGATCGGCGCGGCGGCCCGCGCCGGCATCAACGACGCCTTCCGCCGTCACGGTGTGCCCGGCGGCACGGTCGGGCTTGGTTCGCTGCTAAAGATCCATTTTGCCGATCGTCTGATCCGCGACTACCGGTCGGCTTACATGACGGAACAGGAAGCCCAGCGTCAGGCGATTTTCAATCGGGGATTGCTCAATCGCGGGGTGCTGGCCGCGGGTTACGGCTTGATGGCGCTCTCGACGCCGATGACCGATGCCGATATCGATACGATCATCACGGCGGCGTCCGATGCGCTGGAAGAGGTGTCGGCCTCAATCTGACGACCTACCGTCCATTGACGCAAACTTTTTTGGCCAGCAGGAGCGCATGTCCCCCAAGATCGATCCCATCACGCGATCCGTCGTCCAGCATCGTCTCAGCTCGATCGTCAAGGAAATGGGCGAAGCCATGCTTCGCACCTCGTATTCGCAGATCCTCAATTCCAGCCGCGACTTCTCGCTCGGCATTTGCGATACCCGCGGTCGCCTGATCGCGCAGGCAGATCACATCCCGGTTCATGTCGGCGCGCTGCCCTGGGCGACGCTCGCCGTCGAAGCGCGCTTCAAGGATGTCAAGCCGGGCGACGTCATCCTTCTCAACGATCCCTATCATGGCGGCAGCCATCTGCCGGACCTCACCGCCTTCGTGCCGATCTTCGATGGTGAGCGGCGGTTGCTGTGGACCATCGTTCGCGCCCATCAAAGCGACATCGGCGGCGCTACCCATGGCGGCTACAATCCCGGCGCGACCGAAATCTTTCAGGAGGGGCTGCGCGTTCCTCCGATCAAGCTGTACGAAGCCGGCCGCCTGCGCGACGATCTGCGCGATCTGCTGGCGCTCAACATTCGTAATCCCAGAGAGTTTCGCGGCGATCTGGCGGCGATGGTTGGGGCGGCGCATCTCGGCGAGCGCCGGCTGTCGCGGCTGTTTTCAGAATTCGGCGCGCCGGTCGTTGAGGCTGCGGTGGAGACGATCCTGGATGCCGCCGAAGCCCAGACCCGGGCGGTGGTCTCGACGTGGAAGGACGGCGTGTTTTACGGCGAAGCGTTCCTCGACGATGATGGCCACGGCCGCAACGACATCAGGATCGCGGCGAAGGTTACGAAGTCGGGCAGCGATATCGAGGTCGATCTGTCGGACTCCGATCCGCAGTCGACCAGCTTTGTGAATTCCTCGCATGCCAACATGCAGGCCGCGGTGGTGATGGCCTTTGCCTATCTGATCGACGCCGAGATCCCCAAGAACGCCGGGGCGCTGCGGCCGCTCAAGGTGATTGCAAAGCAGGGCACTATCGTATGGGCCGATCCGGGGCGCCCGGTGACGCTGTGCACCAGCCATCCTTCGAACGAGATCGTCGAGGCCATCATCAAGGCGATGTCGGCTTCGTGCCCGGATCGCGCGATGGCGGGCTGGAGCCGTCGTTTTCGCATTGCGATCCAGGGCGAGGATCCGCGCTCGCGGCGAAATTTCATCTGGCACATGTTTCAGGCCCGGCCCGGCGGCGGCGCCTCGTCCGGCGGCGACGGCTGGTCGTCGATCGGCGAGTGGCACACGGTGGGCGGCATCAAGTTCGGCAGTGTCGAAGTGGCCGAGGTGCGATTTCCCCTGCATTTCCGTCACCATGAATTTCGCGCGGGCTCCGGCGGCGACGGGCAGTTTCGCGGCGGTCTCGGTGTCGCGCTCGATCTGGTGCTGGAAACGGAAAAGCCGGCGCTTGCCAACACCGCGGGCGACGGCGCGCGGCACGGTCCGTGCGGAATGCTTGGCGGCGAGGACGGCGTGCCGCACGATTATCGCCTGATCTCCGCAGGCCGCGCGCCGCGCGTGTTGCGCACCAAGGAAGTCGGCATCGAGATTCGCCCCGGCGATTGCCTCGAAGTGCGCTCCTCCGGCGGCGGTGGCTGGGGACCGCCGGCGCAGCGATCGCCGCAGGCCCGTCAGCGCGACCGCGAACAGGGCCTCACGCAAGATAGCGCGACGACGGCGCAGGATTCCCGGTGATGTTCACGATCGGGATCGACGTCGGCGGCACCTACACGGATCTCGTTGCCATCGACGAGGGTGGCAAGACCGTGTTCGCGAAATCGCCCTCGACCCCGTTGGATCAGTCGGTCGGCGTCATGGCCGGGCTGGATGAGCTGGCGCGGCGGCTGAAGCTGTCGCGCGCGGACATGCTCGCGGTGACAGACCGAATCGTTCACGGCACGACGGTCGCGACCAATGCCTTGCTGGAGCGCAAGGGCGCCCACGTCGCGCTGCTCACTACCGAGGGCCATCGCGACGTGATCGAAATGCGCGAAGGTCTGAAGGACAACCGCTACGATCTGCGCTCGCCGCCGCCCGAACCGCTGGTGCCGCGCGAGCGGCGGTTTGGCGTGAAGGAACGGCTCAAGGCCAATGGCGATATCGTCACGCCACTCGACCACCGGGCGCTTGACCACGCCATCGCCGCGATCGGCGCGTCCGGCGCCACGTCGGTGGCGGTGTGCTTTCTGCATTCCTATCTCAACCCGGCGCATGAACTTGCCGCCGCGGAGCGCCTCGCGCGCGAATTGCCCGGCATCAGCATTTCCAGGTCGAGCGATGTGCTGCCGCAGATCAAGGAATATGAGCGGGTCTCGACCACGATCGTCAACGCCTATGTCGGGCCGCTGGTGCGGCACTATCTGACCCATCTCGAGCGGCGTCTCGCCGAGGCGGGCTTCAAGGGAACTCTCTTCATCATCCTGTCGCATGGTGGCATGGCTCCGGTGGAGGAAGCCGCGCGCCTTGCCGCAGGCACGGTGCTGTCCGGACCCGCCGGGGGCATTTCGGGCGGCCGGCGATGCGCCGATCTGCTTGGCATTCCCGATCTGGTGCCGTTCGATATGGGGGGCACCAGCACCGACATCTCGCTGATTTCGGAAGGCCGCGCCTCGCTCTCGGCGGATGGCATGCTGGCCGGGCAACGCATTGCGTTGCGCAGCCTCGACATCGCCAGCATCGCGGCCGGCGGCGGCTCCATTGCCAGCGTCGATGCCGGCGGCACCTTGCGCGTCGGTCCGGAAAGCGCGGGTTCCGTGCCGGGGCCGGCCTGCTATGGCAATGGCGGCCTTGCCGCGACCGTGACCGATGCCAATGTTGTGCTCGGCTATCTCGACGCCGCAGCCTTCATGGGCGGACAGCGTCCGCTCGACCGGGCGGCCGCGGAAGCCGCGGTCGACCAGGTCGCAGCCTCACTGGGCCTGTCACGGCTCGAAACCGCTGCCGGCATCTATCGCATGATCAATCTGAAAATGGCGGATGGCATCCGGCTGATGACGTTGCGCCGCGGCGTCGATCCCCGGCGCTTTGCGCTGTTGAGTTTCGGCGGCGCGGCGGGCCTGCACGCGACCGAAGTCGCGCGCGAACTGGAGATCAAGCGCATCATCGTGCCGACGGCCGCCTCGGTATTGTCGGCATGGGGCATGCTGACCAGCGACCTGCGCTACGAAGTGAGCCGCACGCATTACGGCGCGGGCGCGCGCATTTCGGCGGATGAGGTGCGAGCGCTGTTTTGTCAGTTGGATCAACAGGCGGCGGGCCGGCTGCGCGCCTGGTTCAATGGCCCCATGACCATCGAACGCTCCGCCGAGATGCGCTATGGCGAGCAGATCTTCGAGATCGACGTCGATCTCGATGGCCTCGACTGGAACGCGGCCTCGCTGGTCGACGGAATCGAGGATCGGTTTCACCGCCGCCACGAGGATCTCTACACCTACGCTTCACGTGACCAGGAAGTCGTCTTCGTCAACGCGCGCGTCGCGGCGGTGGGCGAAGTGTCACGGCGCGGCGAGGATTTGAGACCAGCGGCGTCAGCGACAGCCTGCACGCCGCGCACGACGCGGCAGGTTTTTCTTGGTGCGTGGCGCGAGGTCCCGGTCTACGCACTGGATGCGCTCCAGCCCGGCCACGCTTTCGCAGGACCTGCGATCGTCGAGGCCGAGACCACCACAGTCATGGCGGGGGAAGGTGACAAGGTGATGGTCAACGGATTCGGTTGGCTGGATATCGTGCTGGGATAACGGAGCAAGACTTTGCCCTTCTGGATTTGCGAACAATGCGGTGCCCAGTTTCCCGAAAGCGATAAACCGCCGGCGTTCTGTCCCGTCTGTGAGGACGAGCGGCAATTCGTGAACTGGAAAGGCCAGGCATGGCTCACCCGCGAGGAACTGACGCAACGTCACAAGCTTGTTTGGCGTGAAGATCTGGGCATCCTCGGACTAGCTGTCGAGCCCAGTTTCGCGATCGGACAACGCGCGCTGCTGGTGCGGGAAGGCGACGGCTGCGTGCTCTGGGATTGCGTGCCCCTGCTCACCAACGAGGCCGCAGAACACGTCAGATCGCTTGGCGGCCTCAAGGCGATTGCGGTCTCGCATCCGCATTATTATGGCGCTGTCGCCGACTGGAGCGAGGCGTTCGGCGGCATACCGATCTATCTCCATGGCGACGATCGCCGATGGATCACACGGCCACATCCGGCGATTGTTTCGTGGTCGGGTGATAGTCATCGACTGTCCGATGACATTGTTCTTGTCCGTACCGGCGGGCATTTTGCCGGCGGCACCGTCATGCATTGGCGTGCGGGTGCGGAAGGGCGAGGTGCGCTGCTCACAGGAGATGTCGCGATGGTGGCGATGGACCGCCGTTCGGTAAGTTTCATGTATAGCTTTCCGAATTACATCCCGCTGAATGCCGAAGCAGTTCGAACGATCGCCCGCGCGATCGAGCCGCTGGCGTTTGATCGCATTTATGGCGCGTGGTGGGGTCGTAACATCGAAGCGGATGCGAAGGCGGCGTTCGAGGCCTCGGTCCGGCGATACCTCGCGGCGATTTCGGATGCGCCGCCCCCTAAATAAGGGGAAAATCTGGACAGCTTGCCATCCAAAATAGCCTTGCTATATCGGACTTTTCCGGACCTTCCCGTGCTGCCATTCCGCCCTGCGATTAAGCGAGCCCGATAATGACTGCTACCACCGATACCGCCCCCGTCTCCCAACCGTTCCAGGCCGAGGTCGCCGAACTGCTGCACCTGATGGTGCATTCGGTCTATTCGGAAACCGATATCTTCCTGCGCGAATTGATTTCGAACGCCTCGGACGCCTGCGACAAGCTGCGTTATGAGGCGATCGCTGTGCCGGACCTGATCGCCGACGGCGCGCCGCCCAATATCCTCATCGTGCCTGACAAGAAGGCCGGCGCGCTTTCGGTTGTAGACAGCGGCATCGGCATGGACCGGCAGGAGCTGATCGACAATCTCGGCACCATCGCCCGTTCCGGCACCAAATCGTTTCTCGCGCGCCTGACCGAGGCCAAGGATGGCGCCGGCCTGATCGGCCAGTTCGGCGTCGGCTTCTATTCCGCCTTCATGGTCGCCGACCACATCGCCGTCACCAGCCGCCGCGCCGGCACCGACGAGGTGTGGACCTGGTCGTCATCGGGCGGCAGCGGATTTGAGATCGCGCCCGCCAGCGAGGAGGACGCCAGGCGCGTCGCCCGCGGAACGGAGATCGTGCTCCACCTGAAGCCCGAGACGAAGAAATACCTCGAGACTTACGAGATCGAACGCATCGTCGGCGCCTATTCCGACAACATCCAGTTTCCGATTCTGCTCAAACCCGAGGAGGGCGAGCCGCGGCAGATCAATTCGGCGAGCGCGCTGTGGCAGCGCTCCAAATCCGAACTGAAGCCGGAGGATTACACGCAGGCCTATAAATCGATCGCCGGCGCCTTCGACGAGCCGGCGATGACGCTGCATTACCGCGCCGAAGGCCGCTATTCCTACGCCGTGCTTCTGTTTGCACCGTCGGCCAAGCCGTTCGACCTGTTCGAGCCGGCGCGCAAGGGCAAGGTGAAACTCTATGTCCGCCGTGTCTTCATCACCGATGATGCCGATCTGCTGCCGGCCTATCTGCGTTTCATCCGCGGCGTGGTCGATAGCGAGGATCTGCCGCTCAACATCTCGCGCGAAATGCTGCAGAACAATCCGCAGCTGGCGCAAATTCGAAAAGCGGTGACCAGCCGCGTGGTCACCGAGCTGGAGCAGCTTGGCGAGAAGGAGCCGGAAAACTTCGCCAAGATCTGGGACGCGTTTGGCCCGGTGATCAAGGAAGGCATCTACGAGGACTTTGAGCGGCGCGAGAAATTGCTGGCGCTGTCGCGCTTCACCACGACCGCGGGCGAGAAACGCTCGCTCAAGCAGTATATCGCCGACTTGAAACCCAATCAGACCGAGGTGTATTTTCTGGCCGGCGACAGCATCGAGCGGCTGAAATCCAATCCCAAGCTGGAGCAGGCCGCGGCGCGCGGCATCGAAGTTCTGCTGTTGACCGACCCGGTCGACGCGTTCTGGACCTCGGCGCCGCTCGACTTTGACGGCAAGCCGCTGAAGTCGCTGAGCCAGGGCGATATTGATTTCGGCCTGATCCCGCGCATCGACGACAGCAAGGAAGAGACCAAACCCGACACCGACGAGGCCGCGACCATCGCCGTGATCAAGGCCACGCTCGGCGAGCGCGTCTCCGATGTGCGCGCCTCGCAACGGCTGACGTCGAGCGCGTCGTGTCTGGTCGCCGGCAGCCACGGCCCGGATCGCGAGCTTGAGCGGTTGCTGGCGCGGCAAAATCGCGGCGCCGGCACCAAGCCGATCCTGGAGATCAATCTGCGGCATCCGCTGGTGGCGGCAATTTCGGGCGCCAGCGACGTCGCGGCGGATTTGTCGTTTCTGCTGCTGGAGCAGGCGCAGATCCTCGACGGCGAATTGCCAGAAGACCCGGCGGCATTTGCCAGCCGGCTCAACCGGCTGGTGCTGCGGGGGGCGCTGACAAATTCATAGGCCATGGCGACACGAAAGAGATCGAGGCGCAATTGCTTCGCGATCGCCTGAGCCGCGGCCGCGGCGCTGCTTCCGCTCAACAACAGCGCCTTGCGTCTGGCATGCACGCGCACTGTCGCGGCAATCGTGCGGATCCACGCCATATCCTTCGCGGACAATCTGGCGCTCGGCTTGGCGGCGACATTGGTCGATCGGGCCGTTCTGGAGGCCTGCGCCATCGCGCGCAAACTAATAGTCGAACAGAAACATCGGCAATTCATTAGGGAAGTACCCGTACAATCAATGATCGATCGTATCGTGCTGAATTGTGAGGTTGCGGCGTCAGTTTTGCCGTCTGGCTTGGGAATGTTTGTTCACTTTGTCACGGATGATGCTACCAAGATACCGGCGGTCCGCGCGATGCTGGAACCGCAACATCGGGTCGCGACACAACTTCTGGGTGTTGGAGAGACAGAAAAAAACCACAACGGTATACTGATGGTTGACGCCGATCTGCGCCAGATGGATCGCGTCGAACAGCTCAGGATTCTCATGCAAGAGCTGAGCTCCGTCTCCGAAAAACTGTTTGTGGTCCAGAACCACGTTCGCTCCATGATCATGCAGGCCTATGCGCTCGGCGCTACCGCCGTGGTTTCGCGTCCAAGAGAAATCATATTCAAGCTGGCGCAGATCGAAGCCGCCGAGAAGGTGAAGCAGGCAGATCTTGGCGTTACCTTCCCCCAGATCGCAGCCAGCGCGGCGGTCTTCGCCTCGTTGTTTTCAGCGATACGGACTGGCGAACCGATCGATCTGTCGGAGGCCGAACGCGCCACATCGCAAATCATCAACAGCATCTCGCAGAACGGGCTTGGGGCGTGGCTCGATGACGTTCGCCGCTATCATGAAGGAACGTTTCAGCATTGCCTGCTGGTGACCGGTGTGGCGGTTGGCTTCGCGCTGGATATCGGGTTCTCCAGTCACGATGTGAAGCGACTGGGAATAGCCGCGACCCTCCATGACATCGGCAAGGCCCACATTCCCCTGTCGATTCTCGACAAGCCCGACCGTCTCGATCCCGGCGAAGAAACGATCATGCGGCGCCATCCGGTGATCGGATATGAATTATTGAAGGATATCCCGGACATCAGCGCCGAGGTGCTGGACGGCGTGAGGCACCACCATGAATATCTCGATGGTTCAGGTTATCCCGATGGACTGACCGCGCCGGAGATTTCCGATCTGGTAAGATTGCTGACGATCTCCGATATTTTCGCCGCTCTCATTGAGAGAAGACCCTATCGGCCGGCAATGCCGCGTCAGAAAGCCTACGAAATTCTTTCGGGCATGGGGAACAAATTGGAACGGCCGCTGGTGAAGGCATTCCGGAACGTCGCGCTGGTGGCCTAACGCAAATTCGGCAAGCCGCTGCCGGTGAATTTCCCGATTCTCGCAAATTTTTCCCTGTTAATGTGGCCAGCGAAATATGCGAAAAGCCGCTGCGGCACAAATGGGCGCTTCCGCACGGCAATTCGGATACTGGCTGTGAACCCGAATACGCACCCACCCGTATCTATTCCAAAATCCGGATGATCCGCACCCATGAGCACGCCTAACGGCAGCGACACCTTCTATGGCGGCATTCCCGTCTTTCGCGGCTTTGGCCGGCTGATGGATCCGGCGATGTATTCGCCATTGCCGGATGATTGGTCGATCGGGGTCGCCGATATCGTGGAATCCACCAAGGCGATCGCGGAGGCGCGCTACAAGGCAGTCAACATGGCCGGCGCGTCGGTGATCGCGGCGGTCACCAATGCGCTGGAGGGACGCGAGTTTCCGTTCGTGTTCGGCGGCGATGGCGCGAGCTTTGCGGTGTCGCCCGACGATCTCGCGCGTGCCTGCGATGCGCTGGCGGCCACCGCGACCTGGGTC
>WNGJ01003451.1_pt1 | contig 19431 bp, 17 predicted proteins | sample 5400611 | NCBI WGS metagenome assembly WNGJ01 (sample SAMN13153375, study PRJNA577476) | soil metagenome | isolation source: 40 cm soil or saprolite under Garry oak tree replicate 1 | place: USA:California | collected 2016-06-15 | reverse complement strand
GTAGCCCCGCAGCCGGAAGGGGCTGGCGTAGGACACGAAGTGGATCTCGTGCCCGCGGCGCGCGAGCTCGAGCCCCAGCTCGGTCGCGACGGCACCGGAGCCGCCGTAGGTCGGATAGCAGGTGATGCCGATCCTCATGTCAAGCGGGACGGGGGACGGGGGACGGGGGACGGGTAAGGGCGTGCCAGCGATCTACGATTCGTGCAGCGAGCACTTCGGGCGCCTCCACCGCATCGAGCGTCCAAATCGCCCCCTCCCTCGTCCCTCGTCCCTCGTCCCGCAGCTGATTTCGAAACCAAGTCTCCTGGCGCTTCGCGTAGCGCCGGGTGGCGACGGTGATCGCCTCCCGCAGCCCAGGCTCCGGCAGCCGTCCCGCGAGCATGGACACCACCTCGCGGTAGCCCACGCCGTCCAGCCCCGCGCTCGAGCGCGTCGCGCGGCAGCGTGAGATGAATGTACCACGGACGCATCGAGCCGGTCGCGCGCGCGTGCTCCTGCCACCAGCTCAAGCCGCGTCCGGTGAGGAGCGCCACCTCGATCGCGCGCGCGGCACGCTGCCGTCCCCCGCCCGCGAACCGCCGGTCCAGACGTGACGCCCAATGCGCCAGACGCGTCACCGGCAGCCGCGCCGTCCAGACACGCAGCCGTTCGCGCCGCCCGGCATCGAGCGGCGGCTCGTGGAACAGGCCCTCCGCCAACGCCCGCACGTAGAACCCCGTTCCCCCCACCACCACCGGTTGGCGGCCGGCGCTACGGATCTCGGCCAGCCACGCGGCCGCATCACGGGCGAATCGCCCGGCGCTGTAGCGTTCCCCCGGCTCCACCACGTCGAGACCCACGTGCGGCACGCGGGCGAGCAGCGCGCCGGGCGGCTTCGCGGTCCCGATGTCCAGACCGCGATACGCCTGGCGCGCGTCCGCGGAGACGATGGTGATGGGCTCGAGCGCCGCCCAGGCCGCCGCGACCGCCGTCTTGCCGACGCCGGTGGGGCCGACGATGACGGGGACCAGCGGAGGCTGCGCCAACGCTCAGCTCCTCCCGAATCTGCGTTCCAGCTCCCCGCGCGGCAGTTGCACCACCGTGGGCCGGCCGTGCACGTCGTGGGCCGGCAGCGTCGCGCTGAGCAGCCGGAGCACGAGCTCGCGCATCTCCTCCACTCCCAGCCGTTGACCCGCCTTGATGGCGGCGCGACACGCGAACGTCGCGGCGAAGCGCTCCAGCCGGTTCGCGAGCCCGCCGAACCGTCCGCCCGCGAGATCGGCGACGAGCTCCTGAAGACAGCGCGCGGGGTTGGGCGCCGTATGCACCACCACGCTCCGCCCCGAGAACGGCTCCACCTCGAACCCCACCCGGCGCAACAGCTCGCGGTGCGCCTCGATGGCCTCGAGCTCGGCGCCCGAGAAGTCGAGGGTGAGCGGCAGCAGCAGCCGCTGCGCCGGGGCGCCGTCGCCCGTGAGCTGGCGCATCACCCGCTCGTACAACACCCGCTCGTGCGCCGAGTGCTGGTCCACGATCGCGACCCCGGAGTCGGACTGGAACAGGATGTAGGTGTCGAAAACTTGAAGCAGAGGCGGGGTTCGGGGCTCGGGGCTCGGGGCTAGGGGATCCGCGAACAAGTCCTGGGGCACCGACCCGTCGCTCCACGTTACCCGAGTCCCGAGTCCCGAGTCCCCAGCCCCTAGCGGCGCAGCCGCGGTGAGGGGCCCCAGCGCTCCCCGCACCGCCTCCTCGACCACCTTCTCGACGAAGAACTTGTCGCGGAACCGGACTTCCAGCTTCGACGGGTGGACATTCACGTCCACCGCGTCTCCAGGCAGATCGAGGAACAGGATCAGCGAGGGACGGTCGTCGGGCGCGAGCGTCGAGCGATAGCCGGCCTCGGCGGCGCGCAGGATGAACGGATCGCGGATCGGGCGGCCGCGCACGAACACGTAGCCTTTGCGGCCCGCTGGCTTCGCCTGCGCCGGCCGCTGGGCGAATCCGCGCACCTCGAGCGGGCCCTCGCGGTGGGCGATCGGGAGCAGCGTATCGGCCAGCTGCCCGCCCCACAGCGCGCTCACCCGCTCGATGGCACTGCCGGCGGGGCGCACGTCGATCAGCGTGCGCTCGTCGCTCGACAGCGTGAACGCGGTTTCCGGGCGGGTCAGCGCCAGCAGCGTCACGGCTTCCACGACGGCGCGGGTCTCGGTCGCCTGGGCCCGCAGGAACTTGCGGCGCGCGGGCGTATTGAAGAACAACGCCCGCACAGTCAGCGTGGTCCCCCGCTGGCGTACGGCGTCGTCGACACCCTCGCGCTTTCCGCCGACCAGGCGCAGCCGCGTGCCGGTGGCGCCGTCGGGCGAGGTCTCGAGCTCGAACCGGGACACGGAGGCGATCGCGGGCAGGGCTTCGCCCCGGAACCCGAACGTGCCGACCCCGATCAGATCGGCAGCCTCGCGGATCTTGCTGGTGGCGTGACGCGACAGCGCCAGCTCGGCGTCGGCGCGGGCCATCCCCTCGCCGTCGTCGCTCACCCGGATCAGGCTCTTGCCGCCGTCTTCGATCTCGACACGGATGGCGCGGGCTCCCGCGTCGAGGGCGTTCTCGACCAGCTCCTTCACCACCGAGGCGGGCCGCTCCACGACCTCGCCGGCCGCGATCTGATCCGCCACCTGGGGAGCGAGCACGGCGATCCGCACGGCGCTCTGCACCGTCACAGCCGGGTCACCTCGGTCGCCAGCACCCAGCCGCGGACGCCGTCCTGGCGATGCACCTCGAGCCAGCCACCGAACGCCCGGTCGACCAACAGGGCGGCGCCGGCTTCGACCGTCGCCGCGGCGCTGGCGCCGCCATACGGCGCCACGCGCACCGACGTCGCGCGATGTACGACGATCGCGACGGGGCGGCCCCGGCGCAGCGCTTCCCGCACCGCCAGTCCCATCGTCGCAGCCGTGAGGAGCGCGACGGTGGCGAGCACCACCCGCCGACGCCGGCCCGCGGCGACGATCCACGTGACGATCCACAGGCCCGCGGCCACCAGGGCCCACTCACCGGGCGTGGCGAACCCCACGACGAGCAGCGGCTCGCTGGGCGCGTCCGGGGGCGGGAGCAGCTCGCGGGCGCGTCGCACGGTCTCGTCGCGCGGGGCCAGCCGGGACGCGATGGCCCACGCGGCAGCCCGGCCAGGAGCGCGACGGCGACGACCCGGCCGTCGCGGCCGCGCCGTCTGGTCCGGGCCGGATCGCCGTCGAGCACCCGCAGCACCTGCTCGAGCTCCGACGCGAGCTGCGCGGCGTCGCCCGGCGCGCGCGGACCGTAGCGGGTCGCGCGCAGCCGATCCCGCAGCCGCATCACGTGATCGGCCACCGCGCTCTCGACGCCCGCGGCGCGCAGCGCGCGGCCGAGCCCGTCGCCATCGCGCGCCTCGGCGTCCGGGACGTGGCTCGCGAGCAGCGCGTGAAACTGACGCTCCGCCCGGCCGATCGGCGAGAGCGGTGCCGGCGCGGGCGCGGCGACGCGGATCGGCTCAGCCGGCCGGCGCCGCGTCCACAGCCAGGCGAGGAGCGGCGGCCCGACGAACAGCACGAGCCAGCCCCACGGGACGAGGTCGTGCGCCAGCTCGTCCGTCCACACCGGACCACCCCGGTGCTCGAGCGGCGGGAGCGCCCGGGGCGCGCGGGGCTCGAGCCCGGCGGCCACGATCAGCGGACGAGAGAAGAGCGTGGCGGCGGCCGCCGCACCCGCCGCGAGGTCGTAGTAGGGATACCGCACCGCGGGCATCTGGAACGACCCCGCCGAGTCCGGCATCACGAGGTAATGGAACGTCTTCGCCCCCGCGATGCGACCATCGCGGGCCTCGATGCGCGTGGCCGTCTCGCCGGCATAGGAGCGAAACCCCCGCGGCCAGCCGATCACGGGCTCGGGCCACAGCGCCACGTTCCCCACCCCCGACAGCGTGGCCGTCACGGCGATCGGCTCGCCCACCCGGCCATTGGGCGGATCGAGCCGGAGGTCGAAGCTGAGCCCGCGTGCGACGGCGGGCGGATCGCCAGTCGTCGCCGGTGCGCCCGGCAGCGGCAGCACCTGCACCGGCACGGTATCGCTCCGCAAGGAATAGCGGTCCTCGCGGCTGAAGAACGAGAAGCTGGCCGGCACGGCGTATTCCACGGTGGCGGGCGGAATGAGGATGCGGCCCGGAGTGAGGGGAAACACGGCCTCGTGCGCCACGAACAGGTCGAGCCAGCGCCCGCGCACCAGCCGCGACGCGGCCACCTCGCTGGGCGCGGCACCGGGATACGACCAGACGCCTTCCGGCGTTTGCAGCGTGAGAATCGGCGCGCGCCGCAGCCGCTCGCGCAGCTCGCGGGGGAACCACGCCACCGCGATCACGTCGAGCTGCTGGCCCACCAGCACGGAGTCGCCGGGGAGGAGCACGCTGAGCGCCACGTGCTCACCCTGCTCGACGGGCGCCGGCGGCGTGGCCGCCTCCATCAGGCGCCGCGCGATGGGGGACACCGCGGTGGCGAGCCCGACCCGCGCGCTGTCCACCGTGACCATCAGCGCGGCGGTCGTGACTCGCCGGCCACCCTGCTCCACCCGCACCGGTCCGATCACGAGCGCGCCCGGGCGTTGTGCCCGCAGCTCGAGCTCGCGTGTGGTGATGCGCACCGGGCCGCCCAGCGCCTCGAGCGTCACCTCCGTGACCTCGCGCGACCCGACGACCGTGAATCCCGTGAGCGCGGGGAGGGCGAGGGTGACCGGAGCGGCGGATCGGGTGCGCGCGCGAATCGTGAGCAGCAGGTTGTCACCCGCGGTGACGTGCGTCCGGTCCACGCGCGCCGTGACGTCCGGTGCCGGCCCGCTCTGCAGCGCGGCGAGCACCCAGAGCGCAAGCATCACCAATCCTTCACGCCCGGCTCCGCGGCGCGGCGCGTCTGCCCGGTGCGGTCCCGACGCGTCTTGAGCTCCTGCTGGCCGATCGAGCGCAACACTTCGTCCGCCTGCGCCGGACTCATGCCGCCCTGCACGCCGGCGCCGCCCTGCGCGCGCCCCCGGCTCGATCCTCCGCCGCCGCCGCTCTGGGGACCGCCACTCCCCCCGGAAGGTGGGTTGCTCCGGCTGCTCGAGCCGCCGTGCTGGTGCCGCACCGCGAGCTCGAGGTTCCACTTGGCTCCGAGATCATGCGGCCGGAGCAGCAGCGCCTCGCGGTACGCCCGCTCGGCATCGGCGAGCCGCGCGTCGCGAGCCGCGCTGTCGGCCATCGCCTCGCGCAGCGCGAGCAAGCCGAGGTTGAAGAGCGCGCGGAACCGCACGTCGGGGTCGAGCGACGCCGCGGCGTGCGTGAGGCTCCCCCGCGCGGTCTCCGCATCCGAGTCCGCGAGCGCCGCCGTGCCGGCGTTGTACCACGCCGTGTCGTCCTTGCGGCGCGCGGCGAGCTCGGCCAGATACGCGGCGCGGGCGCCGGCGAGGTCGTGGCGGTCCCACGCCCGCTCGGCGGCGCTGCGCGGTCGGGCCGGCTGCTGCGCCCGAGCGAGCGGCGGGAGGAGGCACCACAGCGCGAGCCCGATGAGTGCCGCGGTGCGGCGCGTGGCCGCCTGCGTGACGAGCAGCGCCACGGCACAGAGCAGCGGGAGCCAGGCGCGCAACTTCCCCTGCTCGGTGCGGGCCTCGCTCGCCCGAGCGCGCCGGTAGGAGGCGACGAGGTCCCGCACCGCCCCAGCCTGATCGGGGAGGTCCGCCGCGACGAGCGTGCCCTGCGCCGCGTCGGCGACCGCACCGAGGACGTCGTCGCGTCGGGACGTCTGGATGACCCTGCCGTCCTCGTCCCGCTGGTAGGTGAGGAGCGCGCCGTGCTCGTCACGCACGGGGATGCGGCTGGGCGTGCGTCCGCCCTCGGCGACCAGGATCAGCTTGATGCCGGCCGCGTGCAGCCGTTGCGCCTGCTCGGTGACTACGGGGAGCGTATCGTGCGCTTCGCCGTCGGTGAAGACGACCAGCACGCGGTCGGCCAGGTCGGAGCTCGCCCGCAGCAGCTCGCCGCCCTGGCGCAACGCGCCGGCCAGCCCCGTCCCTCCCTGGGACGCGACTTCGGGATCGAGCGCATCGAGGTAGAGCATGAGCGCGGAGCCGTCGATCGACAGCGGGGAGAGGATGTAGCTCGAGCCGGCGAACGCCAGCAGGCCGACGCGATCCCCGTCCAGGTCCTGCACCAGGCGACGCCCCTCACGCAGCGCCCGGCCCAGCCGGCTCGGGCTGGCGTCCTCCGCGAGCATCGAGCGGGAGATATCTATCGCCATCACCACGGACAGGGCGCGCGTCTCCGCCACGATCGTGGCTTCGCCCCAGCGCGGGCCCGCCAGCGCCACGACGCCCAGGAACGCCGCCACGGCGAGCGCGGTAGGCCCGAGCCGCCCCGCGCCGAGGGCGCGCCGCACCGTTTCTTCGGACCACAGTGCCGCCCGTCGGATGCGCACCCGGCGCGCCCACGCGGCCGCGAACCACACGGCGCCGCCGACGAGCGGCGCGACCGCGAGGACGACCGGCGCGTCGAACGCCATCAGGGCACCCGCACGGCGAACGTGCCCGCGACCACGATCTCCAGCGCCAGCGCCACCAGCCCCAGGGCCAGCGGAGTCCGATACTCTTCGTCGAAGCGCCGGTACACGACCTGCTCCACGGGCGTCTTCTCGAGACGGTTGATCTCGGCGAAGATGTTGCGCAACGACTGGGCGTCGGTGGCGCGGAAGTAGCGCCCCCCCGTCATCGACGCGATCTCGGTCATCAGCGGCTCGTCGATCTCGACCTGCATCATCTCATAGCGCAGCCCGTCGAGTCCCTGCCCCGTCGGCACCGGGGCCTCGCCCCGCTTCCCCACGCCGATGACGTAGATCTTGATGCCCAGCGCCGCCGCGGCCTGTGCCGCCGTGCGCGGGTCCACGGTGCCGCGGTTGTTCACGCCGTCGGTGAGCAGCACGATCACCTTGCTCTTACCGGGAGCGCGCCGCAGCCGGCTCGCGGCGGTTGCGATCCCCGTGCCGATCGCCGTCCCGTCCTCGAGCATCCCGATGTGCAGGCCTTTGAGCGCCTGCTCCAGCACCGCGTAATCGGTCGTGATCGGAACCTGGGTGAGCGCCTGGGCGGCGAAGGCCACGAGCCCGATGCGGTCCGAGGTCCGTGCCCGAACGAATTCGATCGCGGTCTGTTTGGCGACATCGATGCGGTTGGCGGGGGCGAAGTCCTCGGCGAGCATGCTGCTCGACATGTCGATGGCGAGCACGATCGAGATGCCCTCGCTGTGCGTCTCCGAGCGGGCCGACCCGATGCGGGGCCCCGCCGCCGCGATGATCCACGCGCCCAGGCATGCGCTCCGCAGCGTGACGGGGAGGCGCGCGATCCAGAGACGCTCGGCCGCCCCCGCCGCCGGTCGCACGTCGCTCATGCGGGTCCCCGACAGCCGGCTCAGTCGCTTCGTCCGCAGCCACCACCACAGGGGCAAGAGTCCCAGGGCGACGAGCAGGAACGGCCGGGCGAAGCTCAGGGGGCGAGCTCCTGGGCCAGGCGGCGCGCCCGCGCGGCCAGCGCCGCGACATCGGTCCCCTCGGCGCTGGCGAAGGCGACGCGATCGAGCTGCTCCAGCACGTCGCGCAGTTCGCCCAGGCGCGCCCCAGACCGCGCTCCCGACCGCGCCCGCTCGACCACGCCGAGACACTCGTGCGTATCGAGGGCGGGATGCGCTCCGGGCACCGCCCGCGCCAGCGCGGCCCGCAGCCGCCAGGTCGCGCGCGTGGCCACGGCCCGGGGCTCGCCGGCGGCGAGCCAGCGCGCATCCTGCACCTCACGTTCCAATGGAACTGGAGGTGCCGGGGGCACCTGGCGCGGCGGCCGGCGCCGGGCGGCGACGCCCGCCGCCAGCAGCCCGATGGAGACGAGCACCGCGACGAGGGGCGGCCCCGCATCGCGACGCTCCAGCCGCAACGGTCCGAGCGGTCCGCGCGGGTCAGGCGCTTTCAGCGTGGCCGGAAGAACGCTCGCCACCACGACGCTTGCCGCACCGCTGGCGGTCGAGTCGGTGCGGCCGTCCGGACCGATCCGCCACAGCGGCGGCAGGGCGAGCGTGTGGCTTCCCGGCGTCCACACGGCGACGCCGTAGCGCACCACCCAGCCCCCCGGACTGCGCAGCACCGCGGGGTCGCCCAGCGGCTCGACGTCCTCCCGCGGCTCGAGTTGGCCGGCCCGCACCTGCCATCCGGCGGGCAGGGGGATCTCCCGCTCGAGCCAGATCGTGTCGCCGACGGTGGGCGCTGCGGGAGTAGCGGTCCAGTTCGCGCTCTGAGCGGTTCCACGACGCCACGACGCCACGACGCCAAGGATCGCGAGCACGGCAGCCAGCGCAATCCCCCGTGCAACTTGGCGTCGTGGCGTCGGGCAACGTGGCTTCATCGTTTCAGGCGCTTGGCGCGCTCGGCGAAGGCGCGGCGCAGCGGCACCGCATAGGGAACGCTGGTCTGCAGCGTGACGCGGTCCACCCCCGCCGCGAGCAGCTTGCGGCTGCGCTCCTGCAGCTGCCGCTCCGCGGCGACCCGTACGCGCGTGCGCGTGGGCCCGTGGCTGGTGTCGATCAGGACCCGCTGGCCGGTTTCAGCATCCTCCATGTCCACCCAGCCCGTGTCGGGCAGGTTGAGCTCGCGCGGGTCGTCGATCGTGATCGCGACCACGTCGTTGGCGGCGGCCAGCTGCGCCAGCGCATCCTCCCATCCGTCGGCCCGGAAATCCGACAGCACCACGACGATCGCATGATGGCGCAGCAGCTTGGCGGCATAGCGCAGCGCCTCGGCGAGGCTGGTGGCGCGGCCGCGCGGTGTGAACGCGACCAGATCGCGGATGATGCGCAGGGCGTGGGGGCGCCCCTTTGCCGGCCGCACGACGTACTCCACCTTGTCGGCGAACATGAGGGCCCCCACGCGGTCGTTGTGGCGTGCGGCCGCGAGCGCGAGCACGGCCGCCACTTCGACCGCCAGGCCCGCCTTGGTATACGGGCGTCCGAATTGACACGAGCCCGACTGGTCCACCACGAGGAGCAGTGTGATCTCGCGCTCCTCGTGGTAGGTCTTCACGAACGGATGCCCCATCCGTGCCGACACGTTCCAGTCGATGGCGCGGAAGTCGTCGCCCTGCTGGTACTCCCGAACCTCGGCGAACTCGATGCCTTGCCCGCGGAACACCGAGCGGTATTCGCCGGTGAACAACGAATTGACGAGGCTGCGGGTACGGAGCTCGATGCCCTTGACCTGGCGCAGCACCTGCGGCGTGACGGCGCGGCTGCGCCGGCGCAGCGGGGCGTGCTCGCCGCTCCGGCGATCGACCCCCTGGTACGTCACGGGACGCCCACGGCCTCGAGGATCTTGGCGATGACCCGGTCCGAGTCCATGTCTTCGGCCTCCGCTTCGAACGTGAGCAGCACGCGGTGCCGCAGCACGTCGAACGCCATGGCTTTCACGTCTTCGGGCACGACGTAGGTGCGGCCGCGCAGGTACGCGTGCGCCCGGGCCGCCTGCGCCAGGTAAATCGAGGCCCGGGGCGACGCCCCGAACGCGATCAGCGGCTTCAGCTCGGGGAGGCCGACGGCCTGGGGCTCACGCGTGCCGCGCACCACGTCCACGATGTAGTCCACGACCTTCTGGTCCATGAACAGCTCGGCGATCGCGCTGCGCGCCGCCAGGATGTCGTCCGCTTCGGCCACGCGCTGGACCTCGATCGGCCGGCCCGACGCCATGCGCGCCACGATCTCCTTTTCGGCGTCGCGCGTCGGGTACCCGACGCGCACTTTCAGCATGAAGCGATCGAGCTGGGCCTCGGGGAGCGGGTAGGTGCCCTCCTGCTCGATCGGGTTTTGGGTCGCGAGCACGAGGAACGGCTCGCCCAGATAGAAGGTCTCGCCGCCGATCGTCACCTGTTTCTCCTGCATCGCCTCGAGCAGCGCCGACTGCACTTTTGCGGGGGCGCGGTTGATCTCGTCGGCGAGCACCAAGTTGGCGAACAGCGGCCCCTTTTTCGCGTAGAACTCCTGCGACCGCTGGTCGAACACCATGGTGCCGATCACGTCGGCGGGCAGCAGATCGGGGGTAAACTGAATCCGCGAGAACGAAATGCGCAGCGATTCGGCCACCGTGCGGACCGCGAGCGTTTTGGCGAGCCCCGGCACGCCCTCGAGCAAGATGTGGCCGCCCGTGAGCAGTCCCACCAGCAGGCGCTCCACCATCAGCTCCTGGGCCACCACCCGCTTGGCCACCTCGCGCGCGATCGTGGTCGCCAGCACCGCGTCGCCGGCCTTTGCCGTCTTTGTCGTCATTTGAGCGCCGCCTCCGCCGCCTTGCGCACCGCCGGCTCCTTGTCCTTGCTGTAGAGTTCCAGCAACCCCCGCGCTTCGGGGCGCGCGATGTGGCGCAGCGCTTCTACCGCGGCCGCCCGCACCGTCGCGCTCCGCCGGTGCATCACGCCGCCCGGCTCGGCGAACCGCGCCAGCACCTCCAGCGCTTCCTTGGCGCCGAGCCGGCCAATGGACCGCAGCAACTCCGCCTGTACCCCTTCGTCGGGCTCCTGCTCCACGCGCCGGATCAGCACCGTGGACGACGCGGGGTCGCCCGCCGCCGCGATGGTGCGGGCCGCCGCGACGCGTACCGCCACGCTTTCGTCCTTGAGCGCCGGCATCGCCGGACGGGCGATCTCGCGGCCCCCCGCCTCCGCCAGGCCCACCAGGGCCGCCTCGCGCGCGAACTCGGACGGATGATGCAGCAGCGGGACGAGCAGCGTGACGGCCTGCGGGCTCCCCGTCAGACCGATGAACTCGGCCGCGGCCGCCACCACCTCCGGGTCCTTGTCCGCCAGCCGGCCCTGGAGCACTTCGAGGGCGCGGTCGGCGGCCTTGCGCACCGCCGCCCGGAACGGCGCGCGCTGCTCGACCGGGGCCGCGAGGAACGCCTGGAGCACGGGGCCCATGGACAGCGACGCAAGCGCCCCGACCGCCGCCACGAGCGACTCGCGCTCCTCGGCCGGAACGTGCGCCTCACCCAGCCGCCGCACCAGGCGTTCGACCAGGGCGTGGTCCGACAACGCGAGCGCCGCAGCGTCGATCGCCGCCAGCAGCCCCGGATCCCGCGCGTTGGGAAGCAGGTGGTCGAGCGCCGCGATGGCGTCGGCGCTGGTCGCCACCTCGCGCAGCCCCAGCAGCTGGGGCGCCACTGCCACCAGCCGTTCGACCGCGGCACGCTGCTCCTCCGGCCCGGTCGCGGCGCGCACCGCCGCCACGGCGCGCGTCGCCTCCACGTCGGGCGGGAGAGCGTCGGGCCGAAACGCGGCGCTGGGCCGCTTCGCCGCCATGAGCGTGTCCGCCGCGGCGGCGGATTGCGGCGACGCCGTGGACGCCGCGGGGACCGCACCGGCGGCCGGGTCGGCGATGGCCGGGACGCCCTCCGCAGGCGTCGGCGGCCGCGTGCGCTCGAGCCGGGCCGCGATGCGCCGGCCGAGCGTGACCGTGATGCGCCCCAACGTCTGGGTGTCCGGCGCCGCCGTTCCGGTCGCCACCTGGAACAGCGCCAGCACGTGCTCCGCCGTCATCCCCGGGTTGAGGGTCAACGTCCGCACCCCGCGCGCATACAAGAGGCCCGCGAGCTCGGCGATCTGCGTGTTCCGCGGCAAGAGCTGCTGGCCGTGCCAGTGCAGGCCGGTGGCCCCGACCTTCCATTCGACCGTGCCCACGGCGGCGAGCGGCGGCAGGGCCTCCCCCACCTGGCGCAGCGCCTCCCGAACGGCGGGGTGAGTGGGCGGGTACAGCCGGGTGAGACGGAACGTCGTCCCGATCGCCCCCAGGGCGCGGTCCAGTCCGGTCGTGTCCGTCATGTCTCAGCCGTCCGGCCCACCCAGAGAATATGGCATTGTCGCCGTCCGATCACGCAGGTCCCTGCAACCGCCCGATGGCCGCCACCTCGTGCGCCGCGAGCCGCCGGTACTTGCCCTCGGCGAGCCGCCCCAGCCGCACCGGTCCGTAGGCGACGCGGTGCAGCCATTCGACTTTGAGCCCCAACGCCTCGGCCAGGCGGCGCACGATGCGCTGGCGGCCCTCGGCGAGCGTGAGCTCCACCTCGACGCTCCGCTCCACGGGGCGCACCCGAAAATCCACTACGCGCACCGGCCGCCCGTCGATCGCCGGCGGGCGCGTGAGCGCCGCGCGCAGCTCCGTCGCACCATGGCCGTGCGCCCGCAGCCAGTAGGTGCGCGGCACGGCGAAGCGCGGATGCATGAGGCGGTGCGCGGCCGCGCCGTCGGTGGTGAGCAGCAGCAGCCCGGACGTCATGACGTCCAGCCGTCCCACGTACGCCAGTCCCGGCACCTTGGGGACCAGGTCGTAGACCGTCCGCCGTCCCTCGGGGTCGCCCCGGCTCACGACATATCCCACCGGCTTGTTGAGCGCGAGCCACGTGACGGGCCCCTGGCGCACGGCCTGTCCGTCGACGGTCACGCGCTGGCGCCCTGGATCGACGCTCATGCCCAGTGTGGCCACTGCACCGTCCACGCGGACGCGACCGGCGCGGATCAGGTCCTCGGCCTTGCGGCGCGACGTCACGCCCGCACGCGCCAGGGCGCGTTGGAGCCGGAGTGGCTTGCCCGGATTGCCGTCGGGACGACGCCGACCTTCGTCTCGTGGGGCCATGGCGTGAAGTCGACCTCCAGTATGCGCGTCTCGGGGGCAAAGGTAACGGCCGCGATCAGCGGCCGCAGCGTCGTGAGAGCCGTGTTGACGTCCTGCGGCGTGAGGTCGGGGCGCCGGGCAGCCAGCGCGCGCCGGCAGGATCACTGCAACCTCAAAACGACTCAGTCCCCAATGTTGGGGAGGCCGGGAAAAAACAACGGTTTGTTGACAATGTGCATCTTGTGCAGTACTATAGGTTTGCACAGGCCAGGCGCCATTCCGGCCCTTTCGCGAAATCCCGCCCCGCTTGCGGCCCTGCGAGCAAGGAGGGGCGCTTGCCGGTTCCTGATTGCTTTTGGTATGCAAGTCTGTTGTGGCAACTCGATTTCAACGCCGTCGCCAGATGCTGGGTAATCACCGCCCCGGGTCACCGCATTGCGTGGTCCGCCACCGAGCGGCCTGTCTGGCCCCACACCCTGCTAGCGAGCGCGCCAATCGAACATGCTAAGGTCCACATAGACCAAGCAGGATGTGGTGCTCGTGCGTGCGGCTGCAAAGTGCTGATGTAACGCCTCCGCGGCTTCGGCACCTTCGCCCGAACGGTGATTATCACGCTATCGTCAGCGCGCCAACGCGCGTTGCAGGTGCATCAGCGTCATTCGGGTTCGGCGGGTGCGGGCGGGCGGAGCGCCACCGACAGCTCTTCCAGCCGCGGCAGCTCGTCCAGGTCTTTGAGCCCCAGGATCTCCAGGAACTGCGGTGTGGTCCCGTAGAGCAGTGGCCGCCCGAGCCCCTCGCCCCGGGTCACCACTTCCACCAGCCCCCGCTCCGCCAGTTTATCGATCACGGCCCCGGAATCGACGCCACGGATCTCGTCCACCTCCGACCGCCCCACCGGCTGCCGGTAGGCGATGATGGCCAGCGTCTCGAGCGCCGCGGGCGAGAGCCGGCGGGGGCGCAGCGCGAACTGAGCGCGCTCGATCGCCTCGGCATAGTCGCGCCGCGTCAGGAACTGCCACCCCTGCGCGATCTCGACCAGCTCGACCGCGTGGTCGGCGGCCGCGAACCCGTCCCGCAGCTCGGCGAGCGCGGCGTGCACGGCGGCCTCCCCCGCCGTCGGCTCGAGCGTGCGCAGCTCCTCCACCGTCAGCGGGCGCGACGAGGCGAACAACGCCGCCTCAAACAGCTTCGCGAGGGGACTCACGGCGGATCTGGATGGGGGTGAACGCTCCCTCCTGGTGAACGCTCAAGGACCCACGCTTGGCGAGCTCCAGCAGCGCGATGAATACGGACAACACGTCGACGATCGTGGGACGCTCGCCCACGGCCTCCAGCCAGCCGAACTCCGCGCGCTCGGCGAGCAGCGTCTGCAGCTTGGCGGTCGCCCCCTCCACGTCGAGCGGCCGCGGCACCACGCGGTGCAGCACCGGCTCCGGGATGAGGGCGATCACGCGCTCCGCCGCGGCCAGGAGGTCGTTGAGCTCGATGACGAGCGGTGCAGGCTGGGCGGCCGGCGGCTCGGGACGGAAGCCGCGCCCCAGCTGCTCGGCGCGGCGGGCCGCCGCCTGGCCCAGCCACTCGACCAGCTCGCGGATCTGCTGATACTCGAGCAGCCGCCGCACCAGCCCGGCGCGGGGATCTTCCCACTCGTCGTCTCCCAACCGGCGCGGCAACAGCATCTGCGCCTTGATGCGCAGCAGCCGCGCCGCCATCTCGAGGTAGTCCGCCGCCTGATTCAGCCCCAGCTCGCTGATCACCGCCAGGAACTGATCGGCGATCTTCGCGATCGGCAGGTCGGTGATGTCGAGCTCGTCCTCGTGGATCAGGTGCAGCAGCAGATCCAGCGGGCCGGAGAACTGCTCCAGCTCGATGACGAAGCCGGACTGGTCCTGAGCGGCGGGTGGCGGGGCGGTCATAGCGTGAACTCCGACCCTGGCAGCGCGTAGCCGCCCACGAGCGCCCATCCCAGCTGCAACAGCTGGCGCGCGGGCCACAGGAATGGCGTCAGCAGCCCTGGCGCCAACCAAATGACGAGGATGAGGGGCAGCATACCCAGCGCGTAGAATTGGCGATACTTCAGACCGGCGCCGGGCGGAAGCAAATGATAGAAGACGTGACTACCGTCGAGCGGCGGCAGCGGAATGAGATTGAAGAAGGCGAGCACCAGGTTCCATTGCATCCCATAGGACATCATCCGCTGCAGGATCTCGAGGCTGCCCGTCAACGCCGGGACGGCGGACGCCAAGAGCCCGGATGCGACGAACACGAGACCGGCCACGACGAACAGGACTAAGTTCACCGCGATGCCGGCGAGCGACACGATCACGTCTCCCTGCACGTACTTGCGGTACTTCCGGGGATTGACGGGTACCGGCTTGGCTGCGCCGAATAGAAACCCCGCGTGGGTGGCCCAGAGGAACAAGGGCAACGCGACCGTCATCAATGGGTCGATGTGCTTGATGGGGTTCAACGTCAGCCGCCCCAGCATGTAGGCGGTGTCGTCGCCCTGGCGGTACGCCGCCTCGGCGTGGGCGTACTCGTGAGCCACGATCGAGAAGAGAAGCACCGGGGCCCAGACGAGGATTTCGAACGAGATGGCTCGCGCTCGGGGTCCGTGACGGCCTAAGATAACGTACCGGCCGGGGGTGGGTCAACGCCGTAGCGCCTTGACCGACCTGCACTTACCGTCTATCTTCCGCGCCTCACGAGGAGGCCGGCAGTGCCGCAAATCGAGTCCGCCAAGAAGGCCATGCGCCAGGGACGCGCCCGCCACGAACGCAATCGGGCGCAGAGCTCGGCGCTGCGCACCGCGCTCAAGCGCGTGCGAGCCGCTACCACGGCCGAGCAGGCCGGGACGGCGTATACGAACGCGGCACGGTTGCTGGACAGGGCCGCCCGAAAAAATCTGATCCACGCCAACACGGCCGCACGACATAAGTCGAGACTAGCGGCCGTTGTGAGAAAGCTCTCCAAATAACGGAGATAGCGTCACGGAGAGACGTCTTTCCGTGACGCTCTTTGCTTTTAAAAGGCAGCGAGCTCCGCCCCACACTGCTGGCAATACCACTCGGTAGGCAGATTCATCGTCCCGCAGTCTTTGCAGCGCAGCGTCCGGTCCCCGTCCTCGGCGTCGCCGGCGGCCGCCGGATCGGGGACGATTGGCGCCGGGATCGGGTTGGCGGCCCGAGGCGCCGACGGGCTCTGCTGGCGCGGCACGTCGGCGGGAACGGAGGGCTGGAACTGCGCGCCACTGGCGCGCCGCGGCGATGGGGCGGTCTGCTCGTCTTCGGTCACCGACTTGATGAACGCCAGCTCGTCCTCGTGCCCCACCTTCTCGGGCTCGGGGTGCGGCCTCGCCTGTGGGGGCTGGGGCACCTGAGCCGGTGGCGGCGCCGCGCGGGGCGGAGGGGTCGGCCGGTGGCTGACCAGCGCATCCAGCTCTTCGAGCTTGTGAATGTCGGCCACGACCGATTGCAGGTCCTCGCGCACCGACACGAGCTCGGCCAGCACGTCCTTGTGGACCTGCTCCCACTGCGATTCGTCGTACTCGCCGACCGAGTGGCGCAGCTCCGTTTCGGTGAGTTTCTCCTGAGCGCGCGCTTCCTTTTTCTGCAGCTCGCCGCGCAGGTGCCGCTTTTCCTCGATCGCCTGGCGCGCGCTCTCCGCGTGGGCCTTGAGCTCCTCGGTGACCGCCGAGAGTCGCGCCTCGTAATCGGAGCGGACGCGCGCGCGTACGTGCCCGGGCGTCGCGTCCGCCGAGTCGTTCAGGCGCGCGATCCAGGCTTCGTACTGCCGCCGCTCCTCCAGCAGCTGCTGGATGATGACGGTGCTCTTGGAAGGTGTTCTCGCCACTCTCGCTTCCGCTCCTTGTCCGCACACCAAGATAAGCGCTCGGAGCCCAAAGGGGTAAGTCCAACTCGCTGGTAGGGTTATGCGGGAGCCTCGAGCTGGTGCACGACGTTGCCGCCCACCAGCGTGAGCGCCGCGCGCCCCGTCAGGGTGCGGCCCGCGAACGGCGTGTTGCGGCTCTTCGAGAGCAGCACCGCGGGCTGCACCGTCCAGCGCGTGCTGGTGTCGAGCACCACCACGTCGGCGACGGCGCCGGGCTGGAGCGTGCCGCCGGGCAGGTGAAACGCAGCGGCCGGCGCGCCGCTCATGCGCGCGATCAGCTCGGGGAGGGTCAACACGCCGTTGAGAACCAGCTCCGTATGCGCCACGGCGAACGCCGTCTCGAGCCCGATGATTCCGAACGGGGCGTCGTCGAAGGCGGCCTCTTTGGCGTCGTACGCGTGGGGCGCGTGGTCGGAGGCAATGCAGTCGATCACGCCTTCTTTGAGGGCCTGCCGCAGCGCGGCGATGTCCCCCGCCTCGCGCAGCGGCGGGTTCATCTTGGCGTGGGTGTCGTAGCCCTCGCAGGCATGGTCGGTGAGCGTGAGGTGATGCGGCGTCACCTCCGCGGTGACGCGGATGCCCTGCTCTTTGGCGCGCCGGATCAGCTCCACCGACCCCCGAGTCGACACGTGACACAGGTGCACGTGCCCGCCGGTGAGCTGGGCCAGCAGGATATCGCGCCCCACCATGATTTCTTCGGCGGCCGCGGGAATGCCCTTCAGGCCGAGCCGCGTGGACACGAGTCCCTCGTGCATGACGCCGCCCGACGCGAGGGTCGGCTCCTCGCAGTGGTCCGCGACGGGGAGATCGAAGGTGCGGGCGTACTCGAGCGCGGTGCGCATGAGGTGGCTCGATACCACCGGCCGGCCGTCGTCCGACACGGCGACCGCTCCGGCCCCGACCATCTCGCCGAATTCCGAAAGCCGCTCCCCCCGCTGCCCGACGGAGATGGCGCCGATGGGGTAGACGCGGGTGAGCCCGGCGCGCGCCGACTGGCGCACGATGAACCCGACGGCGGCCTGATTATCGGTGACCGGATCGGTGTTGGGCATGGCGCAGACGGCGCTGAATCCTCCTGCGGCGGCGGCGCGAGCGCCCGTGGCGATCGTTTCGACGTCCTCGTTGCCGGGCTCCCGCAGATGGACGTGCAGGTCCACCAACCCGGGGGCGACCACGTGGCCCCGCACGTCGCGCACCTCGGCCCCGTCCGGGGCCCCGAGGCCGGCCGTTACCGCGGCGATCTTGCCGTCCTGAATGAGCACGTCCGCCGGCTGGTCGAAGCCGCGACTCGGGTCGATCACCCGCCCGCCCGAGAGCAGCAGCGGCCGCATCACTCCGTCCCGCGCTTGGCCGCGTCGGCGAGCTCGGGACGCCCGCCGGCGAGCAGGTAGAGCACCGCCATCCGTACCGCGACCCCGTTCGTCACCTGGTCGAGGATCACGCTGTGAGGCCCGTCGGCGACGCGGGAATCGATCTCGACGCCGCGGTTCATGGGGCCCGGGTGCATGATGGTCACGGGGCGCGACGCTTTCTCGAGCCGCTCGAGCGTGACGCCGAACACGCGGTAGTACTCCCGCACGCTCGGGATGAAGCCCATCTCCATGCGCTCGAGCTGCAGGCGCAGCACGTTCAGCACGTCGGCCCACTCGATGGCCTCTTCGATGCGGCGGAAGCGGCACACGCCCAGGTCCTCGATGCCGCGGGGCATGAGCGTGTCGGGACCGCACACGCCCACCTCGGCGCCGAGCTTGGAGAGGCCCCAGATGTTGGAGCGGGCGACGCGGGAGTGGAGCACGTCGCCCACGAGGCACACTCTCAGGCCGGCGATCTTGCCGTACTTGTCGCGGATCGTGAGCAGGTCGAGCAGCGCCTGCGTGGGGTGCTCGTGCTTGCCGTCGCCCGCGCTGACCACGTTGGAGCGGATGCGGTTGCCCAGGAACTCGGCGGCTCCGGAAGAGGGATGTCGAATGACCACCATGTCGATGCGCATCGCTTCCAGGTTGCGGGCCGTGTCGACGAGCGTCTCGCCTTTTTGGACGGCGCTGCCGCTCGCCGCCACGTTGACGGTGTCGGCGGAGAGGCGCTTTTCCGCGAACTCGAACGAGATGCGGGTGCGGGTCGAGGCCTCGAAGAACAGGTTGACGATGGTCTTGCCGCGCAGCGCCGGCACTTTCTTGATGGGCCGCTCGGAGACTTCTTTGAAGGGCTCGGCCGTATCGAGGATGAGACGGATCTGATCGGGCGAGAGGCGCTCCAGGCCGACCAGGTCCTTTCCCAGGGCGGCGGTCATGATTTGCGCACCAGATCCACTTCGTCCCTGCCGTCGAGCTCCTCGACCAGCACGTCCACGCGCTCGCCGTCGCTCACTTTCACTTTGGTGCCGACGATGTCGGGCTGGATGGGCAGCTCGCGGCCGCCGCGGTCCACCAGCACGCACAGGGAGATGCGCTCGGGGCGACCGAAGTCGGCGAGCTCGTCGAGCGCGGCGCGCACCGTGCGGCCGGTGTACAGCACGTCGTCCACGATCACCACGTGCTTGCCGGCGAGATCGCCGGGGATGCGGGTCTCGCCGATGACGGGCTTGGGGCCGACGGTTTCGAGGTCGTCGCGGTACAGGGTGATGTCGAGGGCGCCGCGGGGCAGGACGACAGCTTCGTCCTTCTCGATGAGGCGGGCGATCCGGTCGGCGAGCTCGACGCCGCGCCGCTGGATGCCGATGAGCACGAGACGGTCGGTGCCGTGGGCCAGCTCGAGCACTTCGACCGCCATACGCTGAAGCGCCCGCGACAAAGCGCGGGCGTCCAGGATGATCGTGCGATCGGGCCGGCTCATCTCGAGGCTGGAAGTTAACCGGCGGGCCGGCCGGGTCAACGGCG
>WNGJ01003641.1_pt1 | contig 19432 bp, 15 predicted proteins | sample 5400611 | NCBI WGS metagenome assembly WNGJ01 (sample SAMN13153375, study PRJNA577476) | soil metagenome | isolation source: 40 cm soil or saprolite under Garry oak tree replicate 1 | place: USA:California | collected 2016-06-15 | reverse complement strand
CGAGGCCGAGCTGCCGACCTCTTTCGGCCCCAAGACCGGCACCCCCGAAGAAGGCGTCGATGACACCTTCATCCTCTACGCGGGCCCCAAAACTGGCCGCTGACGGCGCTTTCCCAAAACCAAAAGTGCGAAACACGAGCCCGGCAGAGAGGCAAGAAATGAAAGTAGAAGAACTTCTCAAACCATTTCCTATCAAGGAGTTCCATCCATTCCCCCGGGCCATGATCGGTCCCGGCGCATGGGAACTCCTCGGCCCGGAGGCCAAGAAACTTGGATTCAGCCGGGTCCTTGTCATGACATCGGGCCTGCGCGGCAGCGACACCGTGGAGAAGATCGCCGGCTCGCTCCGCTACCACGGGCTCGACGTCGTCGTGTACGACAAGGTCGAGTCCAATCCCAAGGACTACAACGTGATGGACGCGGTCGCGCTGTACCAGGAGAACCAGTGCGACAGCTTCATCTCGATCGGCGGCGGATCCAGCCACGACGCCTGCAAGGGCGCCAGGATCTCGGTGGCGCACGACGGCCGCAGCGTCAACGAGTTCGAGGGCTTCAACAAGAGCGAGAACCCCAAGAACCCGCCGCACATCGCGGTCTCGACCACGGCCGGCACCGGGTCTGAGACCTCCTGGGCCTACGTCATCACCGACACCACCACCGACCCGGAAAATCCGCACAAGTACGTCGCGTTCGACGACGCGTCCGTCGCCACGCTCGCGGTCGATGACCCGACCCTGTACTACGACTGCCCGGTCGACTACACGGCCCAGTGCGGGTTCGACGTGCTCGCGCACGCCAGCGAGCCGTACGTCTCGCGGCTGAACTTCCAGCCGTCGCTGGGCAACGCGCTGCACGCGATCAGGCTCACCGCCCAGCACCTGCGCCAGGCGACATGGAACCCGCAGGAGCTGACCGGCCGTGAGGGGATGATGTACGCGCAGTACATCGCGGCCCAGGCGTTCAACTCCGGCGGGCTGGGGATCATCCACTCCATCTCCCACGCGGTGAGCGCCTTCTACGACCTCCATCACGGCCTGAACAACGCGATCGCGCTGCCCCGGGTCTGGGCGTTCAACATGCCGGTCGCCTATCGGCGCTTCGCCGACATCGCCCAGGTCATGGGCGTGGACACGCACGGGATGACCGACGTCCAGGCGGCCGACGCCGCGCTGGCCGCGGCGATCCGGCTGCTCCGCGACGTCGGCATCCCCGAGAAGTTCACCGACGTCACGCAAGACAGTTACTCGAAGAACCGGCTCGGCAAGGGCCCGACCAAGCTCTACGAGAACTCACCGGTGATCCGCGGGGACGCCGAGGACGTCGACCGGATCACCAACCACGTCCTCGGCGACGCCTGCACCCCGGGAAACGCCAAGGAATGCACGTTCGCCACGGTCCGGCCGGTCGTCGACCACTGCATGAACGGCGACCTGGATGACCTCCTCAGCTGAGAGCCTCTCCCAGCCGCAGAAAGTATCTGGCCGGCCACGGGTACATCGCCGACCGGCAGCTGGCCACGGCGGTATTCGTGCAGACCCGCCTGGACAAGCCCCTGCTGGTCGAGGGCCCTGCCGGGGTCGGCAAGACCGAGCTGGCCAAGGCCGTTTCCGCGGCCACCGGGCGTCGGCTGCTGCGGCTGCAGTGCTACGAGGGCCAGGACGACACCAAGGCCTTGTACGAGTGGGACTACGGCAAGCAGCTGCTGTACACGCAGATCCTCCGGGAGAAGATAGGCCAGCTGCTCGAGGATGCCCCCGACCTGCATACCGCCATCGACCGGGTCGCCCAGCAGGAGAGCGCCTTCTTCTCCGAGCGCTTCCTGGCCCCGCGCCCGCTGCTGGAGGCCGTGCGCTCGGCCGACCCGGTCGTGCTGCTCATCGACGAGGTCGACCGCGCCGACGAGGCCCTGGAGGCGGTCCTGCTCGAGATGCTGGCCGAGTACCAGGTGTCGGTGCCGGAGATCGGCACGTTCGTCGCCCGCCACCCGCCCTGCGTCATCCTCACCTCGAACAACACCCGCGACCTGTCCGCCGCGCTCAAGCGCCGCTGCCTGCACCTGTTCCTCGACTACCCAAGCGCCGAACGCGAGCTGGAGATCCTGCGGAGCAAGAAGACCGGCCTGCCCGAGGCGGCCGCCGAACGCCTGGTTCACGTCGTGCGCGGGCTGCGCGGCCTCGACCTGCGCAAGGCGCCCAGCATCTCGGAGACCATCGACTGGGCCCGGACGCTGGCGGTGCTCGGGGTCGAGGAGATCGCCCCGGCCGTCCTGGCCGACACGGTCTCGGTAGCGGTGAAGTACTCACGTGACGTGCGACGGGCCCTGGACGCGCTGCCCGCCCTGGCCGACCCGAACGCGGGCTTGGCCGACGACCCGGACCCTGGCCACCCGCACGACCACGGGCACGATCACGACCACCATCACCACGGCCGCGGTCACGGACCGCATTCCGCCGACGACCACGACGCCGAGGCACGGGCCGAACGGGCGGCGAAAGACCAGCCCGGGCGACACGACGAGCACTACTACGGGGCGCCAACCCCGGCGACCTCGGTCGGCTCGGGACACCGCCCGGTCCCCGCCGGGCAGGGCAGCCGCTCGTTCGCCAGGGGCCTGGCCCGGCGCCGGGCACTGTAGCCAGGCGATGGAACGCAGCCTGCACCGGTTCGTGCGGCTCCTGCGCCTGCGCGGGGTGCGCGTGTCGGTGACCGAGGCGCACGACGCCATGCGGGCCGCGGCGCAGCCCGGCGCCCTGGCCGACCGGGAGACCCTGCGGTGCGTGCTGCGGGTGGCGCTGATCAAGGACCGCCGCGACGAGGAGCTGTTCAACGAGCTCTTCGACCGCTACTTCCGCCTCGAACCGATCGCGCCGCCGCGGCACCACGGCCACAGCCACGGTCACGAGGACCTGACCGACCAGGGCGCCGCCGAGTCGTTCACGATCTCGCCGGAGCCTGCGCAGGCCCCGCGGCAGGGCCATTCGCACGGCAAGCCCGCGGACATCCGCGACTTCTTCCGCCCGGAGGATCTCGCCGCGTCCTGGAACCTGCACCAGGAAGCGAACAAGATCGACCTGGCGGGCATGACGGACGAGATCGTGCTGGCTTCCGAACGCGGCCGCCAGGGCACATCCGGTCCGCGCCTGCAGCTCGACACCTCCCGGCTGCACGGCGCGGGGCCGCCCGGCAAGCTGATCAGCAGCCCGGGCATCCGGCTCGACGCCGGGCTGACCGTGGCCGAGGAGCAGGCGCTGCTCGGCTGGCTCGATGACCCGGACACCGACACGGCGGCCGCCCCGTCACCGCGCGGATCGGGCGGCGAGATCGCCAACCTGAGCGAGCTGCTCAAGCGCCACCTGGCTGCGCTGGCGGCCATGGACCGCCGGGCCGTCGAATCGCCGGAGCACCATGGGCCCAGGGCATCCGCCATCGGCGAGGCCGAACGGTACCGGCTCGAGGAGACCCTGCGCCGCCTGGCCAAGACGATGCCCGGAGCCCTCACCCACCGGCGGGTCGCGGCCGGCCGCGGCCGGGTCGACCCGGCCCGCTCGTGCACGGCCTGCAGCGGCTGTTCGGCCAGGTGCGCACGTTCGCGTTCGTGGCCGGTACGGCGGAGGTCACCGACCTGTTCGCGGAGCATCCGGCCGAGCGGGCCGTGGAGAAGATCTTCGGCGGCGACGTGCTCGACGTGGACGCCGACTCGGACTACGGGGCCGCGTTCGGCCGGTTCCGCGAGGAGTTCCCCGACGTCGTGACCCGGCGGACCACGGTCGTGATCCTGGGCGACGGGCGGGGCAACGGCCACGACCCCAACCTAGACGCCTTCGAGGAGCTGGCCCGGCGCGGTAAGCAGCTCATCTGGCTGACCCCGGAGCGGCGGAACATGTGGCGCCTGGGCCACTGCGACCTGCCCCGCTACGCGGAGTTCTGCGACCGCGTGGACGTGGTCCGCGACCTGGACGGCCTGGACCGCGCTACCGACGACATCGTCGCCGGGCTGGGGTTAGCAGTCATGTTGCCTCCTCGAAGGTGAGCTTCCCGTCACCGCGGCTGGCCGGGCGCGGCGCTGCGCTGCAGCTGGGCCAGCACCGACGGATCACGCAGGGTGGTGACGTCGCCCGGCTCGCGGTCTTCCGCGATATCGCGCAGCAGCCTGCGCATGATCTTCCCGGACCGGGTCTTGGGCAGGTCGTCGGCCCAGATGATCCGGCCCGGCCGGGCCAGCTTGCCGATCTGGCGGCCGACGTGCTCCCGCAGCGCCGTCTCAAGACCGGGGTCGGCCACGACGCCGGCGCTGAGGGTGACGTAGGCGACGACGGATTGCCCGGTCAGGTCGTCGGCGGCGGCGATGACCGCGGCCTCGGCGACCGCGGAATGCGAGACGAGGGCCGATTCGATCTCGGCGGTGGACAGCCGGTGGCCGGACACGTTGATGACGTCGTCGACCCGCCCGGTGATCCAGAAGTAGCCGTCCTCGTCCCGCCGCGCGCCGTCGCCGGCGAAATAGGTCCGGGAGCCGAACCGGCCGAAGTACGTCTCCACGTACCGGTCCGGGTCGTTGTACAAGGTGCGAAGCATGCTCGGCCACGGCCTGGTCAGCGCGAGCAGGCCGCTGCCGTGCCGGAGCTCGTTACCTGACTCGTCGAGCAGGGCGGCGGAAACGCCGGGCAGCGGCCGGCCGGCCGATCCCGGCTTGGCCGCGTCGAGGCCAGGCAGGGTGGTGATCATGATGGCCCCGGTCTCCGTCTGCCACCAGGTGTCCACGATCGGGCAGCGCTCGCCGCCGACGACCGCGTGATACCACAGCCACGCCTTGGGGTTGATCGGCTCGCCGACCGTGCCGAGCAGCCGCAGCGACGACAGGTTGTGCTTGGCCGGGTATTCCTCTCCCCATTTCATGCACGCCCGGATGGCGGTCGGCGCGGTGTAGAAGATCGTGACGCGGTACCGCTCGACGATCTCCCACCAGATGTCCTTGTCCGGGTAGTCCGGGGCGCCCTCGAACATCACCGACGTGCAGCCGTTGGCCAGCGGGCCGTACACGATGTACGAGTGCCCGGTGATCCAGCCCACGTCGGCCGTGCACCAGAAGATGTCACGGTCAGGGTCCAGGTCGAAGACCATCGCGGTGGTGGTGGTGACCCCGGTGAGGTATCCGCCCGTGGTGTGCAGGATGCCCTTGGGCTTGGCCGTGGAGCCGGAGGAGTAGAGCAGGAACAGCGGGTGTTCGGCCTCCATCGGCTCGGCCGGGCAGACCGGGTCGGCGCTGGCGATCAGGTCATCGAACCACACGTCCCGTCCCGGCCGCATCGCGCACTCGGCGCCGGCCGACCGGACCACCACGACTGTCTCCAGGTCGGGCAGATCCGAGATCACCTCGTCCACCGGCTGCTTGACCGGGATGAACTTGCCCTTGCGCCGGGCCCCGTCCGCCACGATCAGGGCCTTGGCCCGGGAGACCTCCAGCCGCTCGCGCACGGCGGTGGGGGCGAAGCCGCCGAAGACGACGGTGTGCGGCGCGCCGATCCGGGCGCAGGCGAGCATGGCCACCACGACCTCGGGGATCATCGGCAGGTAGATGCCGACGACGTCGCCCTTGCGCACCCCCTGCGCCTTGAGCGCATTGGCCAGCCGCTGCACGTCATCCAGGAGCCCGGCATAGGTCAGGTCGCGTTCCTCGCCCTCCTCGCCCCGCCAGTGGAAGGCCACCCGGTCGCCGCGGCCGGCCAGCACGTGCCGGTCTAGGCAGTTGTAGGACGCGTTGATGGTGCCGTCGGCGAACCACGTGCAGAACGGCGGGTTGCTGTCGTCCAGCACCGAGGAGAACGGCGTGTCCCAGTGCAGGCGCTCGCGCGCCTGCGCCGCCCACCAGCCCTCGGGGTCGGCCGCCGCCTGCTCGTAGACATCGGGATCGCGCACCCGGGCCCGGGCGGCGAAGTCGGCCGGCGGCGGGAACTTCTCGGCCTGCAGCAGGCTCTCGATGCGGTCGCCGAGCGAGGAATTCGGATCTGGCATGTGCGCGCTCCTTCGGGGTGTCCCTTCCAGCCTCCGCGAAGCGGCCCGACCGCGGCACTCCCCGCAGGTCGCGAGCCTGACCGACATCCGGCCAGGAGGGACCTAGCCAATCGGCCGGTATGGCGGTGCCATACAGGCGGTTTGCCGCCGCTGGCATTCCCTGCGGCGGCACGCGTCCCTAGCTTGTAGAGCACGCGGCCCCGGCCCTGACCCGCGCGCCGCACCGTTAGGAGGAAAGGCATGACCGTCTACGCACCGCCTGGCCAGCCGGGCAGCCCGGCGAAGTACGCCAGCCGATACGACAACTTCATCGGCGGTGAGTGGGTACCGCCGGTGAAGGGCCAGTACTTCGAGAACCCCACGCCGGTCACCGGCCGGGCCTTCACCGAGGTGGCCAGGGGGACCGCGGAGGACATCGAGCTCGCGCTCGACGCCGCGCACGGCGCCGCCCCCGCCTGGGGCAGGGCATCGGCCGCCGACCGTTCGGCCGTACTCCTCAAGATCGCCGACCGGATGGAACAGCACCTCCAGACCCTGGCGGTCGCGGAGACCTGGGACAACGGCAAGCCGGTCCGCGAGACCCTGGCCGCCGACATCCCCCTGGCGATCGACCACTTCCGTTACTTCGCCGCCGCCATCCGGGCCCAGGAGGGCTCGATCGGCGAGCTGGACGAGCAGACGGTCGCTTATCACTTCCACGAGCCGCTGGGCGTGATGGCCCAGATCATACCGTGGAACTTCCCGATCCTGATGGCGACCTGGAAGCTGGCCCCGGCCCTGGCCGCGGGCAACGCGGTCGTCCTCAAGCCTGCCGAGCAGACCCCGGCATCGATCCTGATGCTGCTGGAGCTGATCGCCGACCTGATCCCGCCGGGCGTGATCAACGTGGTCAACGGCTTCGGCGTCGAGGCCGGCAAGCCGCTGGCCTCCAGCCCGCGGGTGGCGAAGGTCGCCTTCACCGGCGAGACCACCACCGGGCGGCTGATCATGCAGTACGCCAGCCAGAACATCAAGCCGGTGACGCTCGAGCTCGGCGGCAAGAGCCCGAACATCTTCCTCGAGGACGTCGCCCGGGCCAGGGATGACTTCTACGACAAGACGCTCGAGGGCTTCACCATGTTCGCCCTGAACCAGGGTGAGGTGTGCACCTGCCCGTCCCGCGCGCTGATCCAGGAGTCCATCTATGACCAGTTCATCGCCGACGCGGTGGAGCGGACCAGGGCCGTGGTACAGGGCAACCCGCTCGACACCGGCACGATGATCGGCGCTCAGGCGAGCAACGACCAGCTGGAGAAGATCCTGTCCTACATCGACATCGGCCAGCAGGAAGGGGCCAAGCTCCTCACCGGCGGCGAGCGGGTTCAGCTGGGCGGTGACCTGGCCGGGGGCTACTACGTCCAGCCGACGATCTTCGAGGGCGAGAACCGGATGCGGATCTTCCAGGAGGAGATCTTCGGCCCGGTGGTCTCGGTGACCAGGTTCACCGACGTCGACGACGCCGTCAAGATCGCCAACGACACCCTGTACGGCCTGGGCGCCGGCGTCTGGACCCGTGACATGCACGCCGCCTACTACCTGGGACGCGCCATCCAGGCCGGCCGGGTCTGGACGAACTGCTATCACCTGTATCCGGCGCACGCGGCCTTCGGCGGCTACAAGCAGTCCGGCATCGGCCGGGAGAACCACCAGATGATGCTGGAGCACTACCAGCAGACGAAGAACCTGCTGGTCAGCTATTCGCCCCGCAAGCTCGGCTTCTTCTGACGCAATGCGGACTCCCAGCCGGGTGGCGGTCACCCCGCAGGCGGCGGACCTGCTCCGCCGCCTGCGGGCCGAGCACGGCCCGCTCATGTTCCACCAGTCGGGCGGCTGCTGCGACGGCAGCTCCCCGATGTGCTACCCGCTCGGCGAGTTCGCCACCGGCCCGTCGGACGTCCTGCTCGGCTCCCTGGACGTCGACGGCGCGGCGGAAATTGAAGGGGCCGTGCCGGTGTGGATGTCGGCGGCCCAGTTCGAGTACTGGAGCCACACCCATCTCACCATCGACGTGGTGCCCGGGCGAGGCGGCGGCTTCTCGCTCGAGGCGCCCCTGGGCGTCCGCTTCATCATCCGCTCGCGCATGCTCACCCGCGACGAGCTGGCCGCGCTGGACCTGGCCTAGATAAGCCCGAGCTTGCTGGCCGCGTACACTGCCTCGGCGCGGCGCCGCGCGCCCAGCTTCTGCATGACGTTGCCGACGTGGAACTTCACCGTGGCCGCGGAGATGTACAGGCGCTGCCCGATCGCGACGTTGCTCAGCCCGCGGGCGAGCAGGGCCAGGATCTCCCGCTCCCTCGGCGTGATGTCGCCGGCCGCCGCCCCGGGACGCTGGCACCCGTGCATCCAGCTGACCACGACGCCGGCGCTGCGCGAATCGAAGGCGCTCTCTCCCCGGTGAACGGCCCTGATGGCCCGGATCAGCTCGGTCAGGTCCACGTCCTTCAGCACGAACCCCTTCGCGCCCTGCCTGATGGACTCGAGGATCAGCCACTCCTCCGCGGAGCTGGTCAGCACGAGCACCCGGCTGTCCGGGTAGCGCTGGGTTATGGTGGCGCACAACGGGAGGCCGTCGCACTCGCTGCCCGCGGTCAGCTTGAGGTCGAGCAGCACGACCCTGGGCCGGGCCCGGTCGAGCATCGCGGTGGCCTGCCGGGCGGACGGCGCTTCGCCGACCACCCGCAGGTCCGGTTCCCTGTCGATCATGGCCCGCAGGCCCTGGCGGACGATCGAGTGGTCGTCGATGATGCCGATCTTGATCTCATCCATGCGTCTCTCCTCGCATGCCATCGGGGGCGGGCCCGGTGAGCAGGACGCGGATCGCGATCCCGCCCAGGTCGGACCGGTCGGCCCGCAGCGTCCAGCCCATTTCCTCGGCTCGCGCGGCGATGTCGGCCAGACCCGTGTGGTAGCCGCCGCCGGTACCCGGCACCTGGCCCCGGATGATCTTCCTCAGCGTCCTGAGTTTTCCGTGCCCGTCATCGGCGATACACAGCCCGACGCCCCCGCCGCCGTAGCTGAGCCGGATGACCGCACGGCGCGCTCCTCCGTGCACGGCCGCATTGAACACGCATTCGCTGGCTACGTGGAACAGTGACCAGCGGACCGCGGGCGGCAGCGGCACCGGCGGCCCGGTCACCTCGACGCTCACGTGGAGCTGACCGGCGGGATGGCGGGCCTTGAGACGCTGTAGCAGAACAGGAAGTTCCTCATCAGGAGCGCTCGCGCCCTCTCGGAGGTCCTGCAATGAGGACCGCAGGCGCCGCAAGGCCGTGGCGGTCAGCCGCCTGGCATCTTCGAGCCTGGCCCGCATCGCGGATCCCGCGGGCGCGTCGGCCAGGCACAGGTCGATGGCCAGCCCGGCCGCCAGGACCTCCTGGATCGCTCCGTCGTGCAGTTCCCGGGCCAGCCGGCGCCGCTCGAGTTCCGCGACCTGCTGCTGGACGGCCAGCTGACCGCGATAGGCCACCTGGGCCAGGCCGAATGGCCGCGGCCGGAATGACTGGACGGGAATCGGGACGGCGGTCTGTGTCATATCGGCCCCTCCTCAACGAGAGGGGCTCATCGTAGGACTACACAGGTTGGCCATTGGTAGGTCGCCGTCCGCGGGAATCGCCAAGCAATTCCAGGTCATGCGGGGTGAGCTCCAGGTAGCGCTGCACCGCGGCCGGATGAGGATCGGACAGCAGCGCATTGCGCACGGCGACCGTGACAAAGTGGCCGAATTCGGCCAGCGCCGGGGACTCGGAGCCGGGAAGCAGCTCTCCGCCGTAGCGCTCAACCGCGCCCGCCACGTCGCCCGCCCGGAGCCGGTGCAGCACGTCGGTGACGTCGCAGCGCACGTCGAGGCCGATCCGGTACGGGCGGGACTCCAGGTGCCCGCCGAGCCTGGCGCGCAGCTGCGACATCTCTGCCTTCAGCGTGCCCAGGCTCACCGATCGGTCACCGTAGAGCCGTGCGTGCAGCTCGGCCAGCTCCAGCCCGTCGGAGTTCAGGGCCAGCAGGGCCAGGATCTCCATCTGCCGTCTGGTCAGCCGCAGCCGCGCGCCGTTCAGCTGCGCGCTGGGCTGGCCGAGCAGCTTGAGTTCCAGCAGCCCGTGGCAGGAACTGGCACCGTCGTGCGCGCCCGCGGCCATGACCGCCAACGCCGCACGCACCTCGCGTCCCAGCAGCCGGGCCAGAGCTCCGGCCGTGGCCAGGCCGATGGGGTGGGAGCGGTCCCACGTGGTGGAAAGATCGAGCACGCCGAGCTGGCGCCCGGTGGCCGGGTCGTGCACGGGGGCCGCCCAGCACACCCAGCCGTGGACACAGCTGGAGAAGTGCTCCGCGGAGTACACGGTGGCCGCGCGGTCCAGCCTGAGCGCCAGGTCCAGGGCGTTCGTCCCGACGCTGGCCTCGTCCCACCGGCCTCCCGGGACGAAGTTCACGCTCTCCGCCTTCGTCCGCATCACCGCGCCGCCGTAGGTCCACAGGATGCGGGCATCGGGATCGGTCACCGCCACGACCAGATCGCCGTCGTCCGCGGCCGCCTGCAGCTGGGATCCCAGCTGCCGGACGGCGGCGTTGAGCGGGCTCTCCTCCCAGGCCCGCCGCGTCTCGTCGACGTCAGCCAGCGGCGCCTCGTGGGCCTCGGGCATGATGTGCGCGGCCGACCGCTCCCAGCTCGCCGCGATCTCGGTTCGCACGCCCATCCGCGCCGCGCTCGTGGGCCGCTGGTCGCAGATCGCCGGAATATGCTGATCCCACGCTCGCGCCAGATGGGAACGTCGTCGGTGCAACTGCGAGCGAGTAAACATATCAACCTCGGGGAGCCGGGATGGCCCGCTACGGAGCAAAGCGAGCATGGGGCATCGTAGGCCGGCTCCGGGAGGCGGAGTAAAGGCCCAAGGTCCCGGGGATCCTAGCCATCGGTCCCGGCGCCATCCGAGCCAAGCAGAAATGACGCCGCCGCGTCGGCGAAGCCGTCCGGTTCCTCCCAGAACAGCAGATGGCCCGACTCAGGGAAGCTCACCAGCCGGGCGGCCGGGATGCGGTCCGCGAGCAGCTTCGCGTTGCGCGGGTCGACGACGGTGTCGGCTCCGCCGTGCATGATCAGGGTGCGGGCCCGGATGCCCGCCTGCCGCCGGTGGCCTGCGTAGCGGGCTCCCGCGGCCGCCTGGGCCGACAGGGCTCCGGCATCCGGTAGCCGCAGGCGCTGGAGTTCCACCAGGCGGTCGACGAGTTCCGGGCGCTCCCGGACGGTGCGCAGTGACAGGGCGTTTTCCGTGTGGGGACGCAGCGCCCCCTCGGCCGGCATGCCGTGAGTCGCCGCGATCAGCCGGATGGAGGCGGCCGGCATGGGGTAGCCGGTCGGCCAGCCCGGCGTCGTGCAGGCCAGGACGAGGCCATCCACCCGCTCCGGATTGGTGATGGCCAGCTCCTGGGCCACCATGCCGCCCAGGCTCGCTCCCAGCACGTGCGCCCGGGCGATGCCGGCTGCGTCGAGCACAGCAACGACATCGCCGGCCATGTCGGCCACGGTGAACGAGCCGGACGGCCGGTCGCTGCGCCCGGTTCCCCGGTTGTCCATCAGCACTAGCCGGAATCGGCGGCCCAGCTTCCGCAGCACCGGCTCCCACCCGGACCGGTCGAAGCCCATTCCCTGGATCAGTACCAGCCAGGGCCGCCGGTGCATGGCCCCGCGCAGCTCATAGGCGATCCGCAACGCGCCGCTGCGGGCGTACCGAGTCCCGGTCACGGGCTCTCCCCGCACAGGCCGGTGCATATAGTAAGCATTTGCTAAATATATCAAGCAGGGCCCGCGGTTCGGGCCCTCAGGCCTTAGGGCCCGAATGGGAGTGACGTTGGCCGCTGCCGCCGACGGCGAACCCGCCTAGCGTGGGCCTGGGCCTTCCGGGCCCGAACCTGACCGAGGCGGTGACGAACATGACCGAGGCGAGCAGGAAAGACAAGGATCCGGCGCCGGGTCTCGCCGAGCGGGCCGGCTACCTGATCGAGGTGGCGGGCCGTGCCCCGTCCGTGCACAACACCCAGCCGTGGCGGTTCAAGGTTAGCGAGGACGCGATCGAGCTCTACGCCGACACAAGCCGCCAGCTGCTCGAAGATCCGGCGGGCCGGGAGATGCTGATCAGCTGCGGCGCGGCGCTTTACGGGCTGCGGCTCGGGATCCGCTCGCTCGGTTACCGGCCCGAGGCCGAGCTGTTCCCCGACCCCGGCCGGCGGCTCCTCGCCCGGGTGCGGCCGGGCCGTCTGGCGCCCATGACGCCGGATGAGCGGGCTATGCTCCAGGCGCTGCCGCACCGGCACACCCACCGCGGACCGTTCGAACCCGGCTCGCTGCCCAGCGGCCTGCTGCCGCAGCTGCGGAGCGACGTCACGGCCGAGGGCGCGGCGCTGGCGGTCGTCGATGCCGGACCCGCATACCAGAAGCTCGCGGCGATCCTCGCCGCATGGAACCGACGGCGGGACCTGTACCCGGCTTCGGGGGCTGAGATACAGTCCCGGGCCGAGGCAGAGCGGTGGACCCGCGAGGCCGACAGCCCGGCCAGGGACGGCGTTCCGGCGCATGCCTTCCCGGCCACGGCCGGCCGCGAGCCAGGGCGGCTGCCGCAGCGCGACTTCGATCAGGGACGGGGCTGGGGACTGCTGCCGTCTGGTGGCCCGCCCGCTCCGGTCACGGCCGTCCTGGTGACATCCGGCGACGACGAGGAGGATTGGCTGCGCGCCGGCCAGGGCCTGCACCGGCTGCTGCTCCGCGCCGCCAGCCGGTGGGTCTTCGCGAACCTGCAAACAGAGCCTCTGCAAGCGACGTCAGTCCGGGCGCAGATCCACAGCGGCCTGGCTCTGCCGGGGTTGCCGCAGATGCTGCTGCAGCTCGGCGTGGCCCGCACCACGCACCCCACCGCCCGCCGGGCCGCGGCAGACGTGGCCGAGGTCGCAGGCGGCCCTAACCCTGCTGCAGCTCACCGGCCTGCTGGGCGCTGAGCTCGTCCAGGCCGTTCCGGATTCCCTGGATCAGGACATCCAGATCGGGCACCGAATCGTAATCGGCGGTGACGCCAAAGGACACGATCGGGCGCTCGAAGGGCAGTGCTCCCCCGGCGCGCGCCGGGGGCTTCGGCCCGGACCTCAGGTAGGCCAAAGGTAGGTGACCAAGGTCCCGCGGCTGCGGGTCGGCCGGCCCTCGAGCGGCGAGCCCTCTGGCTGGTCAGCTATCCGGTACCGCGGCTTGCGCGGGTGCTAAGCCCAGTGACCCCGAACCTAGGAAATGCCGATGAGCGTGCTGCTGCTGTCCCGATGGCAATTCGGGATCACCACCGTGTACCACTTCATCTTCGTCCCGCTGACCCTCAGCCTGTCCTACCTGATCGCGGGCATGCAGACGGCATGGCTGATCAAGAAGGACGACGTGTACCTGCGGATGACGAAGTTCTTCGGGAAGATCTTCCTGATCAACTTCGCGGTCGGCGTGGTCACCGGGATCGTGCAGGAGTTCCAGTTCGGCATGAACTGGTCGGACTACTCCAAGTTCGTCGGGAACGTGTTCGGGGCGCCGCTGGCCATGGAGGCGCTGCTCACCTTCTTCCTGGAATCCACCTTCATCGGACTGTGGGTGTTCGGCTGGAACAAGCTGCCGCCGCGGGTGCACCTGGCCACGATCTGGCTGACCGCCATCGGCACCAGCCTGTCGGCCTTCTTCATCCTGGCCGCGAACTCCTGGATGCAGCACCCGGTCGGCTACCGGGTCGATCCCGCCACCCACCGGGTGGTGCTGACGGACATCTGGGCTGTGCTCACCAACTCCACGCTGCTCGCGGCCTGGCCGCACGTGCTGTTCGCGGCGTTCATGGTGGCCGGCGCGGTGCTGGTCGCGGCCAGCGCCTGGCACATGGCCCGCGAGTCCCAGCTCGGCGTGTTCCGCCGGGCGATGAAGCTCGGCCTGGTGGTCACCCTGGTCGCCGGCATCGGGGCCGCGGTCACCGGGGACGTGCAGGCTCGGCTCATGGACTCGCAGCAGCCGATGAAGATGGCGTCCGCCGAGGCGCTGTACAACACCTCGGACGCGGCCTCCTTCTCGCTGATCACCATCGGGTCGCTGAACGGCAGCAAGGAACTGTGGAGCATCCGGGTGCCCTACCTGCTCTCGCTGATCGCCACGCTGAACCCGCACGGCACCGTGCAGGGCATCAACAACGTCGAGCGCGCCTACGACAAGAAGTACGGTCCGGGCAGCTACAAGCCGGTCATCCCGGTGACCTACTGGTCGTTCCGCCTCATGGCCGGCTTCGGGTCCCTGGCCGCACTGCTGGCCGCGATCGGGCTGTGGATGACCCGGCGTCGCCGGATCCCGCGCAGCCGCTGGTTCTACCGGACCGCGCTGTGGGGCCTGCCGCTGCCTTACCTCGGGATCGCGATGGGCTGGATCTTCACCGAGATGGGCCGCCAGCCCTGGACCGTGTTCGGCCTGCTGACCACGGCCAAGAGCGTCTCGCCCGGCGTGCCCGTGTCCTCGGTGATCATCTCGCTGGCCGTCTACACCCTGCTCTACGCCGCGCTCGCAGCCATCGCGGGATGGCTGACGATCAGGCATGTCAAGGCCGGCGCTCCGGCCGAAGCCGAACGGCCGGGCGACGCCGAGCCGCTGCCCGTCTTCCAGTACTGACAGGAGAACGCCGACATGAACCTCGCCACCTTCTGGTTCATCCTCATCGCCGTCTTGTGGGCCGGGTACTTCGTGCTCGAGGGCTTCGACTTCGGCGTCGGCATCCTGCTGCCGTTCGTCGGGAGGGACGACGCCGAGCGCCGGACGATGATCAACACCATCGGCCCGGTCTGGGACGGCAACGAGGTGTGGCTGCTGACCGCCGGGGGAGCCACGTTCGCCGCCTTCCCGCTCTGGTACGCCTCCCTGTTCAGCGGCTTCTACCTGGCGCTGCTGCTCATCCTGGCTGCGCTGATCGTGCGTGGCGTCTGCTTCGAGTTCCGCAGCAAGGTGGACAGCCCGCGCTGGCGGGCCGGCTGGGACCGGGCTATCTTCGCCGGATCGGCGCTGCCGGCGCTGCTGTGGGGGGTGGCCTTCGCCAACATCGTGCGCGGGGTCCCGCTCAACGCCGCGCACGTCTACACCGGCAACCTGCTGACCCTGCTCAACTGGTACGGCCTGCTCGGCGGCCTGGTCACGCTGAGCCTGTTCACGCTGCACGGCGCGATCTTCCTCGGCCTGCGCACCACCGGCGAGCTCAGGCAGCGGGCCCAGCGTACGGCAGTCGGGACCGCCCTGGTCGCCGTGCCGCTGGCCGCCGTCTTCCTCGCCGTGACCCAGTACAGCCACGGCAAGCCCGCCACCGACGTCACGGCCGCCGTGGCCGCGGTCACCCTGATCGGCGCCGCGTTCGCGGCGTTCCGCGGCTGGGAGGGGTGGGCCTTCGCGGGCACTGCCGTCACCCTGGTGCTGGCCGTCGCCACCCTGTTCGGTGACCTGTGGCCGAACGTGCTGCCCTCGAGCACCAACGCCGCGTACAGCCTGACCGTGGACAACGCCTCCTCGGCGCACTACACGCTGGTCGTGATGAGCTGGGTTGCGATCATCTTTACCCCGGTCGTGCTCGGCTACCAGGGCTGGACCTATTGGGTCTTCCGCAAGCGGCTGACCAGCTCGGACATCCCCGCCGTCGGCCAGGCACCCCAGACCGCGGAGCCCGCCGGCGGGCGGCCGTGAGGCCACTCGATCCGCGGCTGCTCCGCTACTCCGCCGCGGCCCGCGGCTACCTTGCGGTCACGGTCCTGCTTGGCCTGGCCGCCACCGCCCTGATCCTGCTGCAGGCCAGCCTGCTGGCGCACGTCCTGGCCGCCGCGGCGACCGGGACCGGCATCCGGGTGCTGGCCGGATCGCTGAGCGCGCTGGCGATCGTGCTGCTGGCCCGGGCCGCGGCCGGCTACGGCGGCGAGGTCACCGCGCTGCGCGCCGCGGCCGCGGTCAAGTCCCAGCTGCGCGGCCGGCTGACCGGCCACGTCCTGCGGCTGGGTCCTTCCTGGCTCTGCCAATCACCGGCCGGGCACCGGTCCGGTGAGGTCACCACGCTGGCCACCCGGGGCCTGGACGGGCTCGACCCCTACTTCGCCCGGTACCTGCCGCAGCTCGTGCTGGCCTGCGTGGTGCCGTTCGCCGTGCTGATCCGGGTCGGACTGGCCGACTGGCTGTCCGGCGTGGTCATCGGCGTCACGCTGCCGCTGATCCCGCTGTTCGCCATCCTGGTCGGGCTGCATACCAAGGCGGTCACCCAGCGGCAGTGGCGGCTGCTGGCCCGGCTCGGCGGCCACTTCCTCGATGTGGTGGAAGGGCTGCCCACGCTGAAGCTGTTCGGCCGGGGCAAGCCGCAGGCCGAGGTGATCGGCCGGGTCACCGGCGAGTACCGGAAGGCCACCATGGCCACGCTGCGGGTGGCGTTCCTGTCCGCGTTCGTGCTGGAGCTGGCGGCCGCGCTGGCTACCGCCCTGGTCGCGGTGGAGGTAGGGCTGCGGCTGCTGGCCGGGCACATGAGCTACTCCACGGCGCTGCTGGTGCTGCTGCTCACCCCCGAGGCCTACCTGCCGCTGCGCGCGGTCGGCGCCCAGTTCCACGCCAGCACCGAGGGTGCCGCCGCAGCCCGGGACGTGTTTGCCATCCTGGACACCCCGGTGCCCGGGCGGGTCAGCAGGCCCGCACCACGTGCGGTGGACCTGCGCACGGACACGATCAGGCTGAGCGCGGCCGGGCTGAGCTATCCCGGCCGCGGCCGCGACGCCCTGTCCGGGGTGAACATGACGATCCGGCCCGGCGACCAGATCACCCTGACCGGGCCGAGCGGGGCCGGGAAGAGCTCGCTGCTGGCGCTGCTGCTCCGCTTCGCCGAGCCGACTAGCGGGCGGATCGAGGCCGGCGGCGTGGACCTGGGCAGCGTGCCAGCGGAGGCGTGGCGCCGGCAGATCGCCTGGGTCCCGCAGGACCCGCACCTGTTCGCCGCGTCGGTGGCCGAGAACATCGCACTGGGCGATCCGGCCGCCGGCCGCGAGGCCATCGCGGCGGCCGCGCGGGCCGCCGGGGCGGACGGGTTCATCCAGGATCTGCCCGCGGGTTACGACACCGAAGTCGGAGAGCGCGGGCTGAGGCTGTCCTCGGGCCAGCGCCAGCAGATCGCGCTGGCCCGCGCGTTCCTGCGTGACGCGCCGCTGCTGCTGCTGGACGAGCCCGCCGCGCACCTGGACGCGGACACCGCGGCCCGGCTCGACGACGCGCTGACCGCGCTGACGAACAGCCGCACGGTGATCCGGATCAGCCACGAGCAGCGGCAGACCGCGGGTCGAGTGTTCATTCTCGATCATGGTCGACTCAGCCAAGCGTCATTGGGTTCGGGGAGTTCGGAGGGGGCAAGGGGTTCAACGGACCAGGTCGTGCTGGCGGTGCGGTCATGACCGCGATCGCTCCGGTCCGGGGCCAGAACGCGCTGCTGCGCGTGCTCCGGCTCGCCCGGCCCATGCGGCGCGAGCTGGTGCTCGCCGTGCTGGCCGGGGCGGGCGGCTGCGGGGCCGGGGTCGCGCTGCTGGCGACCTCGGGCTTCCTGCTGGCCCGCGCCTCGCAGCATCCGAACATCGTGGCCATCTCGGTCGCGGTGGTCCTGGTCCGCACGCTCAGCGTGGGCCGCGGCGTGCTGCGCTACCTGGAGCGGCTGTTCTCCCACGACGTAGCCTTCCGGGTGCTCGCCGACGTCCGGGTGGCGGTATACCGGAAGCTGGAGCGGCTGGCCCCGGCCGGGCTGGCCGCGTTCCGGTCCGGCGACATGCTGACCCGGCTGATCAGCGACGTCGACGCCACCCAGGACCTGTTTATCCGCGGCATCACGCCGCCGCTGACCGCGGCCCTGGTCGGGGCGGGCGCGACCACCGCGGTGCTGCTGATCCTGGCGCCCGCGGCCGGGGTGCTCGCGGCGGGCCTGCTGGCCGCCGGGGTGCTGGTGCCGCTGGCCGCCGCCGCGTCGGCCCGGCGCGCGGCCCGGCGGGCCGCGCCCGCCCGCGGCGAGCTTGGCGCCGCAGTCACCGACCTGCTGAACGGCGCGGCCGAGCTGCACGCGTTCGGCGCGGTCGAGGCGGGCCTGGACCGGGCCCGGGCCGCGGACGCCGAGCTCACCCGGCTGGCCCGGCGCTCGGCCACGGCCTCCGGCCTGGGCGCCGGCCTGACCGCGGCGGTCTCGGGTCTGACCCTGTGGGGCGTGCTGCTGCTCGGCGTCGCGGCCACCGGGGCCGGGTCGCTGGGCCGGGTGCCGCTGGCCGTGATCACGCTCACCGCGCTGGCCGCCTTCGAGGCGGTCACCGCGCTGCCCGCGGCCGCGCTCCAGCTCGGCCAGGCCAGGAGCGCCGCGGACCGGATCGCGGCGGTGGCCGACACCCCAGATCCTGTCCGCCGCCCGGACCACCCGTTCCCGCCGCCGGAGCGCCCGGTGACGGTCTCGATCTCCGGTGGCAGTGTCATCTATCCGGGGCAGGCAACCCCGGCCGTTCGGGATATTGATCTCGACCTCGGACCCGGACGGCGGGTCGCCCTGGTCGGGCCGACCGGGGCCGGGAAGTCCACCGTGGCCGCGGTGCTGTTCCGGTTCGCCGGCCTGTCCGGCGGCACCGCCCGGCTGAACGGCCGGGACCTGGCCGGCTACGACCCCGACGACGTCCGCGCGGTGATCACCGGCTGCGCCGCCGACCCGCACATCTTCGACGCGACCATCCGGGACAACCTGCGGCTGGCCCGGCCGTCGGCGAGCGACGCCGAGCTCGCCGTGTCGGCGGACCGGGCCCGGCTGCTGGACTGGATCACCTCGCTGCCGCGCGGCTGGGACACCCCGGTCGGCACGCACGGCACCGCGCTGTCCGGCGGCCAGCGGCAGCGGCTCGCGCTGGCCCGGGCGCTGCTGGCCGACCCGGCCGTGCTCGTCCTGGACGAGCCCACCGCGCACCTGGACCCGGAGAACCGGCGCGCGCTGGCCGCCGACCTGCTGGCGGCCACGGCCGGGCGGAGCACGCTGCTGATCACCCACGACCTGGAGGGCCTTGACCAGGTGGACGAGATCGTGGTGCTGGAGCACGGCCGGGTGGCCGAGCGAGGCCCGCACGACCAGCTGATCAGGGCCGGCGGGGTCTACCATCGGCTATGGCAGGCCTCCAGGGGAGGTGCGGTATGAAGCAGGGACCTGGTGCCGGGACCGATCTTGACCAGGCCCTAGATCGTTGACCGGTAAATCCGCGCAGGCGGTGGGCTTAGGTTCGCTACAGCCGGTCGTTCGGGCGCAGGATCTGGATGGCGTGGACGGTCGCGTAGCCACGCCATTCCAGCGCTCCGGCCGGGGAGATCTTGGCG
>WNGJ01005056.1_pt1 | contig 19434 bp, 14 predicted proteins | sample 5400611 | NCBI WGS metagenome assembly WNGJ01 (sample SAMN13153375, study PRJNA577476) | soil metagenome | isolation source: 40 cm soil or saprolite under Garry oak tree replicate 1 | place: USA:California | collected 2016-06-15 | reverse complement strand
GCCCAACGAGCGCGATCACCCTTATCTGTGGCTTGCGGGGATCGCGTTAGCGGTCCTCGCCGTCGCGGGCTTGAGCCTGCAGACGCTCTCGCTGCGCTACTACGACCTGAGGTTTGAGTGAGATGAATGTCTGCTGGCGTTATCCGCTTACGTTGTTGTTTGTCTGCCTGCCGTTGCTGGTCTTCGTTCCGGCCGCGAGCGCAGCTCCGCTTACCGTGACGTGCAACGGGGGTACGTGCTCGCCCGACTGGTACAAGGTCAATATCACCGTCGCATTTGCGTGGGACCCAGTGGGTGTCGCATCGACAGACGGTTGCGATACCCAGACGATTAGTTCAGACACAAGCGGCCGTCATTTCCACTGCGTAGTGACTTACGGCGGCACGCCCCCCACACAGGCCATGGCCGACTTCGATGTGAGGCGGGATGCCACTCCTCCAACAGTGACGGGCGGCTCGCCGAGCCGCGGCCCCGATTCGAACGGCTGGTACAACCACCCGGTCGATATCAACTTCAACGGGTCCGACGCAACATCGGGTCTCGCCGGCTGCAACTCAACTACGTACGGCGGCCCGGACAGTGGCAGCGCCTCGTTCTCCGGGACATGCACTGACAGCGCAGGAAACGTGAGCGCTCCGGCCAGCTTCGGGCCAATCCAGTACGACGCGACGCCCCCGTCTGTAGCCGTGGCCCTGTCGAGAGGCCCTGACGCGGGTGGCTGGTACAACCACCCCGTCGACTTTCAGGCGAATGGGAGCGACAACCTGTCGGGAATCGCGTCCTGCAACTCCGGAAGCTTCAGCGGCGGCGGTTCGGTCAATGCCAGTTGCACTGACAGAGCCGGCAACGTCGGCGGAGCCGGCGTAGCCGTGAACTACGACGCGGGTGCGCCCTCCATCGACAGCATCACCTTCGATCGTCAACCTGATGCGAACGGCTGGTACAACCACCCCGTCCGGGTGACGTTCCACGGCAGCGACGGCGGCTCCGGCATCGGCGCGTGCAGCGACGTCACGTACGCGGGGCCCGATACCAGCAGTACGACCGTCAACGGGAGCTGCACGGACAACGCGGGCAACCGAGCCGGCAGCACGTCGCCGGCGTTCAAGTACGACGCCACCCCGCCTACGCTCAGCAACCTCGGGTTCGACTGGGATGACGGAACCGCCACGTTGACCTGGACCGCGTCGCCGGATACGAAAGCCATCGAGATCGACCGAACCCCGGGCACAGCCGGTCCAGATCCGTCTGCAGTCTTCAAAGGCCTCGCCTCGAGCTTCGAGGACACAGGCCTGACGAACAAGGTCAAGTACGTGTACACGGTCAACGGCTTCGACGAGGCCGGCAACAAAGCATCGGAAAGCGTCAGCATCGTGCCGGGAGCCAAGCTGTACTCGCCGGCGCGAGGGTCGGTCGTCACCAGTCTTCCGCTGCTGGCCTGGCGCCCGGTGGCGGGAGCCTCCTATTACAACCTGCAGGTCTATTACGGTGTCGGAAAGGCGCTAAGGCGTTTGGCCTCACTCACCGTGAGCGGGCGGAAGGTGATGAGCGTGTGGCCGCTGCAGCCGCGGTACCGCATGAAGAAGACCTGGCGGTACAAGGGCAAGGCCCGCAAGCTCGCGGTAGGTCACTACCGCTGGTACGTCTATCCGGGCATCGGCAAGCGCACAGCGCACAAGTACGGTCCGCTGATCGGACAAAGCGACTTCTTCGTCGCGAAGCGCTAGACGGCCGAATTTCGCATCAGGCCTCATCATTAGAGCGCGAGCATTCCGTTCGCCCGGCCACTGTGGCCTCTTCCGTTTCCAACTCCACCGGACGCAAGGGCCGCAACAGCCAAGACGAGCCACGCCACAAGGCACAGGATCATCAGCCGCATTGAATCCTCTGACGTCTGCCGACCTTTGCAGTTGGCGTACGTGGTGTTAAGCCGTTACGAGTTCAAATCGAGATGGTCCGGATCTCCCAGGGACGGAGCTCGAGCTGCTGTCCGGCGAAGCGGACCGACTGTCGGTCCGAGCTCTCGTTGACGATCCGTGCGCGTCCCGGCTGGAAGGCGGTCAGCACCACGCTCGGGTCGCCGTCGAGGACCGGACCGGCGTGCGAACGAAGGTCTCCTGTAGGCGCCGTTCCCTGCGCCGTCAGGAACGGATGGCGATAGCGCTCGGCCTGCTCGAGGATTGCCTCGGCTCCCGGGAGGTATGCGAACGAGAATCTGCGCGGCCCACGGAGCTGGGCGGCCGGAATCGGTAGTGCCGGGCCCGCGGGCTCCTCGCGCCACGGGTGTTGGGTGCGGCTGATGAGCGCAGTTGAACGAAGCACCGTCAGGGCGAGCTCGTCCCCGGCGACCTCGTACTCCGTGACATGGTCGAGCAGCAGCGCAACGCCTCCGGCCGCGACGAACGAAGACGCGGGGTAGGTCGGGATCGCCACCTCGCCGTAACCGCCCTCCGGCTCTAGGCCGCGCTCGACGATCGCGAACTGGCCTTCGGCGTACGAGCGGTCGGCTGGCTCGCGAAGCGGAACATGCACGCGGACGCGTTGGTCATCGCAAGGATTGTCGAAATCTATGCGAATGCGGACGAGCGGCTCCTCCGCGCGTTGCTCGAACCGCGTCTGCGTTTCGACCCGCTCCCCGTTCCACATGTAGGTGCGATGGACGACCTCGACGCGGCGGAGCGGCCCGTCCTCGATCAACTCGAGCCCTTCGTCGATCGGCGCGTCGACGAGAAGGTCACCGCGTGGCGGCGCGTAGTTGTAACTGTCCCCTACGTCGCCGCCGCGAACGATCCGTGTCAGCTGCGATACGTCAATTGCGGACATCGTCCCCGTGACGGTCCCCTGGGCAACTACCGGGCGGACACTGATCCAGCCGAGCGGCGGTGCGGTCACCGCGGCGACGAGCGTGCGCTTCGGGCGCGCGACGACGCGCAAGGTCCATTCGCCTTCGGCGGTCGCGAGCGTGAGCTCTTGGACGAGCTGCGCGACGTCGAGCGACTCGGGGTCCGGCTCGTCGCCGACCTCCAGCGTCGCTCGGCCGCCCTCGATGCGAAAGCCGTTTACGAACCGGCCGAAGAGCTCGCGACCGTCGAGACGGCGCGCGATCACCAGCGGGACGTCCGCGCCGACGAGCTTCGCCTCCCACAACAGCGGCTCCTGGCGGTGGATCTCCTGCGTCGGGACGCGCGAGCCGTCGGGGAGCTCCAGTTCCACCGACTCCCACTCGTCGGGAACGACGAGCTCGAGCTCCACGAGGTCGGAGCGTTCGCGCGGTGACGGGTTCACGATCACGAAGGCGTCGCCGGCAACATCCGCGGCAATCCGCGCGACGGCACGCTGCGCGAGCTCGCGCCCGATCTGTTCGGCCTCCGCGTAGCGCACGAGGACCTGCGCCGAAACCTCGTCCGCGGAGCAGCCGCAGATCGAGTCGTGCGCGGAATTCTGGAACATGCGCATCCACGCCTGCGCGAGGAACGGCCCGGGCCAGTCGCCTCCGTACAACGTCTGCAGCGGCTCGGCGTAGCGTTCGAGCCACCGCTCGGCGCGCCCGCATGCCGCTTTCAGATCGATGCGCGCGGAGACGACGCCCGGGAGCAGGTTCGCCCGCGCGGCGGAGCGCATCTCGCCGCGCCAGTGCGACAGGCCTTCGGGAGACGCGCCGGCGAGGTAGTCCGCGAGCGTCCCCATCGTCGCGCCGGCCGGGACGCGCTCCGAGAGCTCGCGCGGGAGGGGCATGTGGTCCGTACCGACCATCCCCAGCACTGGATCGCCGCGAAACCAGGGCGAGAACCGCTCCTCGAGTGGGGCGAGGTCGGCGGTGCCCGGGACGTCGAAGAGGTACGCCGCATTCCCGTAGCCCGAGGGCAGGTACTCGGTGACGACCGAAGAGCCGTCAGGCCCGTCCCAGACGAAGCGATGGAAGTCGACGGCCGACGGAACTCCTCGCCACACCACCGCCGTCTCGATCCCGGCGAGCCGGAGGATCTGCGGCATCTGGGCGACGTGCCCGAACATGTCCGGTAGGTAGCCGACCCGCATCGCGCTCCCGAAGTCCGCCGCACGCGCGAGCCCGGCCTCGAGGTTGCGCAGGGTCGTCTCGCCGTCGACGAGGAACTCGTCCATGAGCGTCTGCCACGGCCCGATCGCGAGGCGCCCAGTCTGAACGAGCGCACGAATGCGTTCCTCCGCCTCGGGGCGGATCTCGAGGTAGTCGTCCACCGTCGCCAGCTGCCCGTCGAGCGTGAAGCGCAGCCGCTCGTCGGCCTCGAGCTCCGCGAGGACCTCGTCGACCACGTCGACGAGCGAGATCCGGAACGACTGGAACGGCCGGTACCACTCGCGGTCCCAGTGCGTATGGGGGGCGAGGAAGACGCTCAGGTCTTGACCGAGCCCGCCAACAGGCCCTGAACGAAGTAGCGCTGCAACGAGAAGAACACGACGAGAGGAAGGATCATGAGGAGGAACGCAGCGGCTGCGAGCAGGCTGTACTCCTGACCGTAGGTCGAGAGCAAGTAAGGGATCCGCACGGTCATCGGCTGCTTCGAGGGATCCGAGACGAAGATGAGTGCCATTAGCAGATCGTTCCAGACCCAGAGGAACTGGAAGATCCCGAACGAGGCCAGCGCGGGTACCGACAGCGGGACGACGATCCGGCGGAAGATCGCCAGATTCGAGGCGCCGTCGATTCGCGCGGCCTCGATCAAGTCCTTGGGCAGCGTGACGAAGAAGTTCCGCAAGAGGAAGACGGCGAGCGGCAGGCCGAAGGCGGTGTGCGCGAGCCAGATCCCGTAGTAGTGGTTGTTGAGGTGGCCGTATTGGGCGAAGAGCTTCAACAGCGGCACGAGCGACGTCTGGATTGGCACGATCATCAGGGCGACGATGAGCAGGAAGAGCGTGTCCCGGAACGGGAACGGCACCCAGGCGAAGCCGAACGCGGCCAGCGCGCCGAGCGTCAGCGGCAGGATCGTCGCCGGGACGGTGATGATCACGCTGTTCACCCAGGCGTGGCCCATCCCGGTCGCATGGATCACGGAGCCATAGTTGTGCAGCGTCCAGTCCCACTGCGTGAGCGAATGCCACCACCCGCTGGAGGCGATCGCCGGCCGCTTGCGAAACGACGTGAGCGCAAGACCGACCGTCGGCACGAGCCAGATGAGTGCGATCCCGACGAGAGCGATGTGCAAAGGTCCGCGGCTCACGAGCCGCACGAGCCGCTCGCTGCGTGTCTGCGCCCTGATCGGAATGGCCGAGTCGACCGCAGCCATCAGGCGACCACCTTCTCGGTGCGGAAGCGCCGGACGTTCAGGACCATCACCGGTGCGATCAGCACGAGCATGATCGCCGCGACCGCGGCCCCGTAGCCCGGGCGCCCGTTGTGGAAGGTCTCCTCGTACATCGTGAAGGCGATCACTCGGCTGGACGTGCCCGGGCCGCCGCCTGTCATCACGTAGATGATGTCGAAGACCTTGATCACGTTGATGAACAACCAGATGGTCACGACGGAAAGGGGCAGGCTCAGCATCGGGATCATGATGCGGCGGAAGATGTTCCACTCGCCGGCGCCGTCGACGCGCGCGGCCTCCATGATCTCGGCGGGAATTCCTTTGATCGCCGCGGACAGAACCACCATCACGAAGCCAACCGAGGCCCAGATGTACGCGAAGATGAGTGCATAGTTCACGATGCCTGGGTTGCCGAGCCAGGAGACCGCGTGTTGGCCGAGCACCCCATGCCACAGGGCGTTCAGCACCCCGATACCCGGGTCTGGGGCGTAAACGAAGAGCCAGATGATTCCCACGGCGGTCGCCGAGATTGCCATCGGCACAAAGATCGCCGTCTTGACCGCACGCTCGTAACGAACGCGAACGGCCAGCACCGCTAGACCGAGGCCGATGATGAGCGAGAGGGTGATGTAGAAGATCACCCAGCGCAGGTTGTTGATCAGCGCGCCGCCGGGCGGGAACTTGCTCAGGTCGAGGAAGTCGGGATCGTTGGTCAGCAGCTGCTTGAAGTTGTCGACCCCGAGGTAGTGGAAGAAGCCGAAGTGGAAGTCGCCTTCATAGAAGGCGAGGCGGATCGTGTAGTACGCCGGATAGATCAGGAAGATCGCCAGCACGATGAGCGCAGGCAGCACGAAGAGAAGCCCCTGCAGCCGTCCGAAGATCGACCGGGGCTGGTCCCGCCAGCCCTCGCTCGGTGGCGGAACGGCGACCGGAGTTGTCAGCGGCTGCGTGCTCATTCGTCCGCGGTGAAACAAACGTGACGGCGCCCGTCGCCGGGCGCCGTCACGCATTCGGGTCTAGAACTGGCCCTGGATCTTGTTCTGGAAGGTGGACAGGATGCTCTTGATGTTGCCCGGCTTCTGGATCACGTCCTGGAGCGCGAAGCCCCACGTGTCGCCGAACGCTCCCGGCAGCAGGTCGGACCCGTCGAACAGGAAGGTCTTCGCTGTCGCGAGCTGCTTGACCTCGGCCTTTACGAGCGGGCTCGGGTAGGAGCCCGCGGGCACCTTCTTGTTCGGCGAGGTGACCGCGCCGGTCGAGACCCAGATCTTCCCGGCGGCCCCGGTCGAGATGTACTTCAGGAACTGCCGCACCTCGGGCGTGTCCTTGAATGCTCCGGCGAAGTCGGCCGCGCCGACGACCGGATGGTCGAGAGACGCCTTGATCGTCGGCCACGGGAAGTCGCCGATCGTCTTCCCCGCCTTCAGCTTCGGGTTCACGTCGGCCGAAGTCGCGATTCCGCCGACGAAGCCGCCTTCGAAGTAGAGCTGAGCCTTCGGGTTGGTCCCGAAGACGTCGGTGATCCCGCCGACGAAGCTCTGCCCAAGCACCCCCTGAACGCCGTTCAAGACGTACTTGTTGTTGATGATCTGGGTCATGATCTTCGCCGCGTTCGCGACGGAGGGATCCGTGAACTTCAGCTTCCCGGTGAAGAGGGCCTGATACTTCGCAGGCCCCGCCGTCCGGGCGTAAATGTTCTCGAACCAGTCCGTGAGCGTCCACTGGCTCTGGCTCGGGCCGGCCCCGACGGACCACGGAACGAGACCCTTCGCCTTGTAGGCCTTCGTGATCGCTAGGAGCTGCGCCCACGTCGTCGGGATCTTGAACTTGTACTTCTTGAACGAATCGGGCTTGTACCAGATGACGCTCTTCGAGTTCGCCTTGGCCGGGACGCCGTAGAGCTTCCCGCCAGAACTGCCGAGCTTCAACCAGCCGGCCGAGTAGTTCCCCGACATGTACGAGTTGCTGAGTCCGAGGCTCGAGAGCGGCTTCAGCGCCCCCTGCTTCGCGAGAGTTGCGATGTAGCCGGGCCGCGGCAGGATGCCGATGTCCGGCGGGTTCCCCGCGGCCAGACGGGTCCGAACTTCTGGAATGAAGTCACGCGCCGACGTGTACTCGACCTTGATACCCGTGTTCTTCGTGAACGCGGCCGTGACTTTCAGGAATGCGTCCTTCTCGCTTCCGCCCCAGAGCGAGAGAACCTCGATGGAACCAGCGCTGCGCTTCGTCGGCTTTGCACTGATTGCCGTCGCAGTCAATCCTGCGACAAGAACGGCAAGTGCGACCGCCGACGCGATCAGCGATCTCCGTCGCTTCACTTGAATCCTCCTCCTCCTATAGACCCCAGTGTCTCTTTCGATGCTATCTCCAAAGGTTCAGCCCCGGGCTGTGAGATTCAGTTCCGTGTCGGGATCAAAGACATGAAGCTTGTCCGCCTGAATCGAGAACTCGACGTTCTGGCCGGCCTGCACCTTCTTGTCGGACGAGACGAGTGCGACGATCTCGTGTCCCTCGGACTGGGCGTGAAGGAGCTCCTCGTGGCCGAGGTACTCCACGACGTCGATCTGCGCCGGGATGCGATGGGCACTTGAGCCGCCGTGACCGTTGAGTTCCAGGTCCTCGGGGCGGAAGCCGATCAGCAGATCCCTGCCGCGGTTCTGGGCCGCAGCCTTGGCCGCGTTGCCCGAGAGCTCGAGTGTCGTGCCTCCGAGCTTGAGAATGCCGTCATCTGCCTTAGCCGTCGCAAAGTTCATCGCGGGCGAGCCGATGAAGGCTGCCACGAAGACGTTGACTGGATTGTCGTAGAGCTCGGGCGGCGTGCCGATCTGCTGTAGCAAGCCGTGGTTCATGACGGCGATGCGGTCTCCCATCGTCATCGCCTCGACCTGATCGTGCGTCACGTAGACGGTTGTCGTTTCGAGCCGCCGCTGCAAGCGGAGGATCTCCGCGCGGGTCTGCACGCGCAGTTTGGCGTCGAGGTTCGAGAGTGGCTCGTCCATCAGGAACGCGGCCGGCTCGCGGACGATCGCCCGGCCGAGTGCGACGCGCTGCCGCTGGCCGCCCGAGAGCGCCCTCGGCTTCCGGTCGAGCAGGGTCTCGAGATTGAGGATCCTCGCGGCCTCCTCGACGCGCCTCTTGATCTCCTGTTTCGGCGTCTTCAGGAGCTTGAGGCCGAATGCGAGGTTGTTGAAGACCGTCATGTGTGGATAGAGCGCGTAGGACTGGAACACCATCGCGATGTTCCGGTCTTTCGACGGCACGCGGTTGACCACACGTGCATCGATCTTGATCTGGCCGGCGGTGATCTCCTCGAGGCCGGCGAGGCATCTGAGCGCCGTGGTCTTGCCGCACCCCGAAGGGCCGACGAGGACGAGGAACTCGCCGTCCTTGATCAGGAGGTCGAGATCGTTGACAGCGACGGTTCCGTCCGCGTACGCCTTGGTGACGTGGTCGAAGGTGACTGTCGCCATCGCGTGGATGCTAACCGGCGAGAGCCCCTGCGCAAAGCCGCTGGAAGTGCGCGACCAGCTGCTCGCTCTCCGAGAGGAGGCGGCCCTCGCTCAGGATTCCCGAGCGGACGCCACGCTGCACGCCCTCCACGAGGCTCCGGTCCTCCCGGCCGACCTGGTTGTCGAAGGCAACCAGCTCGTCGAGCCAGGCCTGGTCGACGTCCGGCGTGAAGAAGTAATCGAGAAACCGCGCGGTCCGTTCGGGGCCGATCGGGAGCATGGGGCCGCAGGACAGGTTCGGGTGTCCCGGAAAGACGTTCAGGCCGAAGTTCGGCCAGAGGAAGTGGAACTGGCTCCGTGGCACCTCCCCGTCGGCGAGAAACGAGTTGCCGTTCTGGCGGAGGGGTCCGAACTGGCTGGACACGAGCCCCTTCGCCTCGAGCCGGTAGGCGTCCGGCGAGACGTCGACGGCGGCGCTGAAGCCCGGGTGCGCGACGGCGCAGTGGTAGCACTCGAGGAAGTTCTCGCACGAGATCTTCCAGTTCGCCTCGAGCTCGAACTCAGTGCGGAAACGGAACTCGAGCGAGTCGACGTCGAGGATCTCGGCGAGCTGTGCCGGCACTTCGCCGAGTGCGTCGGCAAGCGTGGCAGAGTTGGGCTCGGGATTCACGAACACCAACGGGCCGAACGTGTCGACCTGGATCTGCCTGAGCCCGAGCTCGTCGGTGTCGAATCCAGACTCGCGATCCGAGCGCGGCGCCGCGCGCAGCTTTCCGTCGAGCGCGTAGGTCCATGCGTGGTAGGGGCATTGCAACGTCTCGCGCGTCCCGGACCCACTCGCGACGATGTGTCCGCGGTGGCGGCAGACGTTGAGAAAGGCTCGGAGGTCGCCGTCGCGCGCGCGTGTAACAACAACAGGGATCTGGCCCGCCGTGGACGCGAAGAAGCCGGTCTCCGCGATCTGGCCCGTGTGGCCCACGTATTGCCAGGCGCGCGCGAAGATTCGTTCGCCCTCACGCCGCAGAACGTCCGGATCCGCGTACCAGGCCCAGGGCAGTGACCTCTCCATAGGGCAGAACTGTAATCTGCGCGCCGTGGCCGTTACCAAGACGCGGAGCCTGCCGCTCATGGAGCAGTTCTTCGCCGTCCGCCGTTTCTCTTCGGCGCTCGATTTCACGGCCGACGGCTCGCACCTCCTCTTCGCCAGCAACATCTCCGGGCAGTTCAATCTGTGGCGCGTTCCCGTGGAGGGTGGCTGGCCGGACCAGCTGACCGCGTTCACCGACGAGACCGTGCGCGGTGTCGGCGTCTCACCGACCGACGGCCGGATCCTCCTCTGCGCCGATCACGACGGCGACGAGTTTCATCAGCTGTACCTCCTCGACTCCGACCGCGGTTGGCCGCAGAAGCTCACGGACGAGCCCGAGGTCCAGCACTACGTCGGTAGCACCGCTTGGTCGCCGGACGGGACGAAGTTCGCGTACGCCGCCAACGCGCGCAAACCGACCGACATGGAGGTCTGGGTGCGCGATGCCGACACGGGCGAGACCCGTCCCGTCTTCGGCGAAGACAAGTTCTCGTTTCCGGGGCGCTTTTCTCCCGACGGGTCGAAGCTCCTGGCGATCGACTTCCGGAACAACAGCGACGTGTCGATCCATCTCATCGATCTCGACTCCGGAGAAACGCGCGAGCTCACCCCACACGACGACGACGCGATCTTCTTCCCGGGACCATGGGCGTCAGACGGCTCGGGTTTCTACCTCGTGACGGACGCCGGCAGCGAGTTCCGCGGGCTCGCGTTCTACGACCTTGCCTCGGACAGCCACGACTGGGTCGAGGAGCCGACACAGGACGTCGACGACGTGACCATGTCGGCCGACGGCCGCGTGCTCGGCTGGCTCGTCAACGACCAGGGCTACGACCGCCTGCGGCTGCGAGACCTCGAGACCGGACAGGATCTCCCGGAGCCCGATCTTCCCGCCGGTGCCCGTCCCCATCTGACCGGGGCCGAGCCGCCGCTCGCCCTGTCGCGCGACGGCTCGCACGTGGCGCTGATCGCGGCGAGCCCGCGGCGCCCGCCCGAGGCCTGGGTCGTCGAGACGGAGCGGGGGAAGGCTCGGGCTGTGACCGACAGCCGGCTAGGCGGCCTGCTGGAGAACGATCTCGTCGACGCCGAGCTCGTGAGCTATCCGAGCTTCGACGGCCGCGACATTCCCGCCTGGCTGTACAGGCCCAACGTCGACGGAAGGGTGCCGGTCGTCCTCTCGATCCACGGTGGCCCCGAGGCGCAGGAGCGGCCGGTCTACCAGCCGCTGTACCAGTACTTGCTCTCGCGCGGCATCGGGGTGCTCGCGACGAACATCCGCGGCTCGACGGGGTACGGCAAGTCGTACCAGCGGCTCGTGCAGCGTGACTGGGGCGGGGGCGACATGCAGGACTGGGAGCACGCGGTGAAATGGCTCCGCGACCAGGACTGGGTGGAGCCGGAGCGGATCGGCGTGTACGGCGGCTCGTATGGCGGCTTCGCCGTGCTGACGTGCGTGACGCGGCTACCGCAGTACTGGGCGGCGGCGGTGGACATCTTCGGCCCTTCGAATCTCGTCACGTTCGCCAAGGCGGTGCCGCCGACGTGGAAGCGTTTCATCGCGCGCTTCGTCGGCGATCCGGAGACGGAAGCAGATTTCCTGATGGAGCGTTCGCCGATCACGTACGTAGACAACGTGCGGACGCCGCTGCTCGTGATCCAGGGCGCAACGGATCCGCGTGTCGTCAAGGGCGAGTCGGACCAGCTGGTGGACAAGCTGAAGTCACTCGAGCGCGACGTGGAGTATGTCGTGTTCGACGACGAAGGCCACGGCTTCACGAAGCGCGCGAATGAGCTGAAGGCGTACGGCCTCGCGGCCGAGTGGCTCGAGCGTCACCTTCTCGCTACTTGATCTAGACCTCGCGGTACCTCGCCTGGACCAGGCAGAAGACGCCGTAGGCGAAGAGTCCGGCGGCGACGAGGCTGAGCAATGCCGTGCCGTAGGGCGCGTGCGCGAGCTTCTGGAGCGCGCCGTCGAGGCCGCTTGCCTTCTTCGCGTCGTATTCGGCGGCCGCTTTGAAGAAGAACCAGGAGATCAGACCGAAGATGACAGCGCGTGACATCAGGCCGACGAACGCGATCCGGGTCGTCCACTTCAGCTCGCGCGCGCTCATCTGTCCGGACTTCAGCGAGTCCTTGTACTTGCCGGAGACCGCCCGATAGAAGTTCCAGAGGGCAGCGCCGGCGATCGCAAGCGCGATTGCGCCGACGATCCAGCGGCCCCCCGGCCAGCCGAGGATGTCTTGCGTCGCCTGCTGCTCCTTGTGGCCGCCGCCGCGCCCGCCGAGCACGATCGAGAAGGCACCCCAGCTGAGCGCACCGTAGATCGTGGCCTTGCCGAACGACGAAAGGCGCTTTCCCCACTTCTTCCCACCGCCATGCTCTTCGAGTTCGTGACCGAGGAAGACCTGCGCCAGCCTCCAAATGGCGTACGCGGCGAAGCCAAAGGCAAGGATGAAGACGACGATTCGTCCGAGCCCGTTCGCCGCGAGCGCTCTTAGCGCCCCCTCACGATCTGTCGCCTTGCCGCCCCTGCCGACGGCGAGCTCGATCGCGAGCACGGCGACGAGTCCGAACGAGATTCCCTGGGCGACGAGCCCGAAGCGGGCGACCTTCTCCACGTCCGCACGTTCTCGCGCGCAGACGCATTCCTGAAACTTAGGCCGTAGAAACCGCGGCGGCGAGAGCGTCGACGACGGCCGGATCGAAGTCGCTGCCGGAGCAGCGCCGGAGCTCGGCGATCGCCTCATCAGCGGGACGCGCTTTGCGGTACGACCGGTCGGTGGTCATTGCGCTGAAGGCGTCGCAGGCTCTCACGATCCGTGCGACCAGCGGGATTTCCTCGCCGGCCAGCCCGTCCGGATAGCCCGTCCCGTCCCAGTCCTCATGGCAGGAACGAACGATCCTGCCGACATTCTCGAGGATTCCGCCGACCTGTGAAAGGAGTCGCTCGCCTTCGACGGTGTGCGTCTTCATGATCTCCCACTCTTCGTCCGTAAGCTTCCCCGGCTTGTTGATGATCTCGCCGGGAACCTTGATCTTGCCGATGTCGTGCAGGAGAGCTGCGAACTCGGCATCTCTGCGCTCGCGGGTGCCGAGCCCCATTCTGTCCGCGACCTCGAGCACGAGGGTCACCACGTCGCGGCTGTGACTGCCGGTGTAGGCGTCGTCCGCCTCGACGACGTCTCCGAGCAGCATGGCGGTCCCGCGGTATGCGTGGCCGAGCTCCAACGTGTGGTCGATGCGAACCTGACGCTCGCGCGCGAAGTAGGCGAGCAGTCCGATCAGCGGCAAGGAGACGACGACCAGCGAAGGGTGCGCGCCACAGCCGAGCGCGGCAAGGACGGAGATGGGCGTGAGCGCTGAGTCGACTGCCCAGATCCAGACCATGAAGCGCAACAGGCTCCGGGGCGAGACACCGAGACCGAGGCGGTCGCGCAGAGCTGTGCTCCCGAAGTCGAAGGCGAACTGGGCGAGCAGAGCCAGCGCGTAGATCGGCAGGTTGTTCGGCGTCGGCTCGGGCTGGCCGGCGGCGACGAGGACGAGCGCCGGGCCGACCGCGTGCCAGGAATTGACGAGCCGTAGGAGGCTGCGGTCGACAGGGACGCGGCCGCGCGCGTATTCGGGAAGACCTCCGAGGAGCAGGCCGGCCATGACAAGGAGCGGCACGTACTGGACCGGAAGGAGCGCAAGCATCGGCACGAGCACGAGCTGAGTGGGCGGCGCCGAGCCGGTGCCGATCTCGAAGTCGATCCGGGAGGCGAGCGCATAGGACGCCACGAAGACGACGAGCCGGTCGCGATCGCCGAGGGGCGTGGCGGCCAGTTGCCGCGACTGCTCGATCAGGGCATCGGCGTCGACATCCATGCCACCCCGAAGGGCGGCGCTTTCGGGCAAGGGAGATCCAGTCGCGACCGACGTCGCCATTTCCGCGATATCGGCCTCCCGCTGGAATTCCTTGACCGTGGCCTAAATCACCCCAACGGGGGAAGCCGCGTCTCCGGGCGCGGAGAAACTGAGCACAGCAACTGGATAGGGCAACTGCGGTTATCTGAGGGAGTGAATTCTGTGGCGAATCCTTTTCTCCGACGCGTGAGAGCGGTCATCGTTCTCGGCCTCGTCGGCGGCACGATTGCAATGGCGATGGGCGCCGCGCCGGCCTCCGCCGGCCTCGGCCTTGCCTGTCCGTCTGCGACCTCGACCCCCTTCGCAGGCTGGAAGGACTACGCGAATTACGCATTCGCACCGGACGGCGGCTTCGAATCGGGCGGGAGCGGGTGGGCCCTGAGCGGCGGAGCCCGTGTCGTCTCCGGGAACGAGTCGTTCTACGTTCACAGCAACTCCGACAAGACTTCCCTGTCGCTGCCCGCGGGCGCGTCGGCGACGAGCCCGGGGATGTGCATCGCGCTCCTCTCGAGCAAGATGCGTTTCCTGGCCCGGGGCGACGCCGGATCGAGCGTCAAGGTCCAGATCGTCTATCGAGGCCTGCTGTCGAGCCTGCTCGGAATCCTCGACGGCGGCACGATCCCGGCGGGTGGGACGTGGAAGCCCTCGCCCCAGATCGGAATGCTGGGCGGGGTTCTTCCACTGCTGACCGCTTCGGTCTCGTTCCGCTTCACGGCGGTCGGCGGTGCCGCCGCGATCGACGATGTCTACCTCGATCCGATGAAGTCCTCCTAGCGATCGACCCCCGCATAAACGGTTTCGCTCGATGGAGCTCGTGAGAACGAGCTCCATCGCGTTTCAGTGAGTCAGCGTGATCTTCGTTAGCCCGACAGGGCTGTCGACATTCGCGTTGCGCAGAGTCGCGAGTCGCACCGCTGCGACCTGGCCCGGCACGACCGTCAGTAGCGGGGTCAGCCACTCGGGCACGCCCGCAACCAGGGGCAGCGCGGTGTCGGACTCGGCGAGGAACCTCGCGTCGTCGCTGATCGCGATCACCTCTGCGCCTCTCTCGCGCACCTTGTCGAGCGCAATGCTCATGCTCGCGAGCGTTCGCCCGGCAGGGGCGATCACGATTGCGGGCCGCCCCGACTTCAGCGCCGCGATCGGTCCGTGCAGCAAGTCTGCGGAGGAGAACGCCTCGAACTGCGCACCCGAGAGCTCGCGGATCTTCAGTGCGATCTCGAACGCGGCTCCGTAGTTGACGCCACGCGCGACGACGCTCCCGCCCTCCACCTCGCGATAGCCGTCGAGTGCGCCGGCCGCAGCCAGCGACTGCTCGATCTGCTCGCCGACCTTCTCAGGCATTTCGAGTAGGCCTGCGAGCCGCTTCGGATCGTCCGCCGTCGACAGCAAGGCGACTGCGGCGATCGAGTTGAGGTACGTCTTCGTCGCGGCCACAGCGCGCTCCTCGCCCGCGTGCAGCTGGAGGACGCAGTCTGCGGCAAGTGCCAGCGGCGACTTCGGGTCTCGAGGACGGCGACGACATCCGGTGATGCGCCCGACTGCGAGATCCCGATCACCGCGGCGGGCCCGAGCTCCGGCGGTGCGTCGTAAACGGTGTACAGCGACGGTGTCGCGAATGAGACCGGAAGGCGGTTGACAGTGCCGAAGAGGTACTGCATGTACCGCGCGACGTTGCTCGAGCTGCCGCGCGAGACGATCAGGAGATAGCGGACGTCGTCGCGCAAGAGGGCGCGAACGATTCCGGGCGTGTGGGCCGACTCGGCCGTGAGGAAGCGCTCGAGAGCGACAGGCTGCTCTCTGAGTTCGGCCTCAACCCACGACATCTGCGACCGCCTCGCGGATGACGCCACGCGCCGCGTTGAGCCGAGACCGTGCCGTCTGCGCGTCGACGCCGGCGAGCAGCGAGACGATCGCGACCTTCGTGTCGCCGTCCGCGGCTGCGATTGCATCCGCGACTTCGTCCTCGGGGGCGGCGGTCGCAATGGCGACCGCGCGTCGCGCTCGCGCACGCAGCTTTTCGTTCGAGGTCTGCACGTCGACCATCAGGTTTCCGAACGTCTTGCCGATCCGCACCATCGCGATCGTGGAGATCGTGTTCAGGACGAGCTTCTGCGCCGTCCCCGCCTTCATCCGCGTCGAGCCGGTGATGACCTCCGGGCCCACCTCGACCTCGATTGCCTGTACGGCGCGCCGTGCGAGCTCGGAGTCGCGGATGCACGCGAGGCCGATCGTGTGCGCGCCGGCCCTCGACGCTTGCTCGACGGCGGCGAGGGTGTAGGGCGTGCGTCCACTCGCGCTGACGGCGAGCACGACGTCCTTCGCGCCAATGTCGAGAGCCGCCAGACCGCGCGCGCCCGCGTTGGTGTCGTCCTCGGCAGCCTCTTCCTCTGTCGTCACCGCGACGATCCGATCGGTCGAGAACGTCGGCCCGCACTCCGCGGCATCGGCCGCAGCGGCACGGCCCGAGGAGCCGGCGCCGACGTAGACGAGCCTCCCGCCGGCCTCGAGCCGCTCGACGATCGAGTCGATCGCGCATGCGATCGACACTGCGGCGTCGGCCACGGCGCCTGCGACCGTTCGGTCCTCGTCGTTGATGAGCCGAACGAGCTCGGCCGTGGGTCGCAGGTCGAGGTCGTGGAGGTCGACGCGCCGCCTCTCCGTTGTAGCCCCTTCTTCTCCGGTCAATGCCGCAGTGACCGCTTCCCAGACGAGCAGCGAGTCGGGCGTCGCCAGGTGCGTCATGTGGCCGCAGGCCTCGTAGCCCCACGTCCACACGTCCTCGACCTCGGCAGCGCGGGTCGCGGCGATCGCCGCCTCCAGATCGGGGATGTCGTCGCGCGTCAGTCCGAAGCTCGGCAACCACATCTGCGCCTCGACATCGTGCCGGGCACAGGTTTCCGCAAGCAGCCGCGCGAAGCGGCCCACAAAGGAGTCGGCCGACTCGTCGAAGTTCTTCCAGTACGGGTCCGTGGCCAGTACCGAGAGATGCGGGAGTGAGGCGACCGAGTCCCAGTCGCTGACGCCGTGCGGCCCCTCCGTCAGCGGCAGCAGGCAGATCGTGTTCTTGCCGCCGCGCGAGGCAACGTGCGCCGTCACCTCGCCGAGGAAATCGACGATCGATCTTTCACGAAACTGTTCCACTTCCGGTGTCAGACCCTGCGACAGGTCCAGGCCCGACAGTTCGGCACAGACTTGGCACACACAGGCCCACCGCTGCGGATCGTCCACGCCGACGTGCTCGGGCACCGTCCAGTGGGGCTCGTCCCAAAAGACGTAGTCCGTGCCGGCTTCGAGCGCGGCGTTCGCCCACTCCTTGCAGAACGCGCGGTACACAGGATTGTTGAGGCAGCCGGTCGCGACACGGCGCCCGTCGTCCAGCACCTGGCATGCCTCCGGATGGAAGGTCACCCAACGGCTCTCGGCCTCACCTCCAAACGTCCTCCCGACGCCCCACGGGCACATCTGCACCTCGAGCCCGAGCTCGTGCGACGACGCGACGATCTCGGCCATCGTGCCGCGGTAGTAGGCGAGGTCGTTCTCTGAGAACGTGTGCAACACCGCGGTGTAGCCGCGCGCGGCGATGTCCTCGAGATCGCGGCGGGCGTGACGGGGGACGCGGACGCCGAAATACGAGACGCCCGCGCGCTTCATGGAGTCGGTTCCGCGACTGCGCCCGTCAACAGAGGCGCGGCGGCAACCGGGCGGTCGCGCCGCTGCGACAGCTCTGCGACGAGCCGGTAGCGGTCGCCTCGGTAGAGCGAGCGGACGAATTCGACCGTTTCGCCGGCCGCTGTGCGCGAGGTCCGCTCGAAGAGGAAGGCCGGCGAGTGCAACGGCACGCCGAGCAACTCGGACTCCTCCTCGTTCGTCACGGTGGGCTCGATCGACTGCATCCCGCTCTCGATCACGACGCCGTACTCCTTCTCGAGCAGCTCGTAGAAAGATGCATTCTCGAGCAACTCACGCGACAGGCCGGGCACGCGATCGGCGGGCACGTGCAGCGTCTCGAGCGCCATCGGCTCGCCGTCGGCAAGGCGCAGGCGCCTGATGAGGACGACACGTGAGTCCGGCGACACGTTGAGCGCGCGGCCGACCGCGGCACCGGCGTGCGTCTCGCGCAGCTCGATCGTCTTGCTGCCGGCGGTCATGCCGCGACGGCGCATGTCCTCGCTGAAGGAGGTCAGGGTCAGCTGCTGCGCGATCTTCGGCTCGCTGACGAAGGTGCCGCTTCCGTGCCGCCGTTCGAGGTACCCGTCGCGGACGAGGTCGTCGAGCGCCGCCCGCAGCGTCAGGCGCGAGATGCCGAGCTCGCCGCTGAGTCGCCGCTCCGAGGGGATTGCCTCTCCGACCTGGAGCTGGTCGATCAGCTCCAGGACTCGCTGCCTGGTCAAGACCTGTTTGCTCATGGCGCTCTCTATGGAAGCACAGCCGTCCGGACGTGGTCAAGACCACCCATCCGCAATCAGCGGAGAAATCCGCCCCTTGACAGCAAGATTGGTCTGTGCCAATCTCTCGGCCGTGGTTGGTGGTCTTAACCAATCGGGGAAGCCAGGGTGGCTCCCCATGCTCCAGGAGGCGACATGAAAGCTCGATTCCTCGTGGCGGCGGTCCTCGCTGCCATGCTCGCCGTTGCGGCGACGACCGCAAGCGGCGGGACGTCAAAAGGGCAGGCGGACAAGATCGTCGTCTGGCTCATGGTCGATGCACAGAGCGGTTGGCCTGAGGCCGTTGCCACCGCCAACAGGACCTTCAAGGCACAGCATCCGGGCGTCGACGTCGACGTCCAGTACCAGTCGTGGGGCAACCATCTCCAGAAGTTGGACGCCGGACTCGCCGGCGGTGACGCGCCCGACGTGATCGAACTGGGCAACTCGGAGATGACGAAGTACATGGCCGCCGGTGCCTTCAAGACGCTGAAGCAGTCGGTCTTCCCGAACAACAAGACCTGGCTCCAGGGCCTCAAGAGCTCGTGCCAGTACAACGGGAAGCTCTACGGCGTTCCGTACTACGCCGGGGCGCGGGCCGTCATCTATCGCAAGGACCAGTACAAGGGCGCGGGCATCAAGTCGACACCCAAGAGCCTGGCGCAGTTCATGGCGGACGCGAAGAAGCTGATGAAGAAGTACGGCAACGACTCCGGCTACTCGGCCATCTACTTCCCCGGCAAGTACTGGTACGCAGCAATGTCCTTCGTCTACGACTACGGCGGACAGATCGCGGTGCGCAAAGGTGGAAGCTGGAAAGGAACGCTCAACTCCCCGCAGGCGCTGACGGGCCTGAATCAGGTCGCGAAGATTGCAAAGACGCTAACGCGGGCGAGCAAGACGACCGACGAAGCAAACCCGCAGCAGTCGCTTGTGTTCGCGAAGGGCAAGGTCGGCTCGTTCATCGGTAACGGCTGGGAATGGCCGTATGCCCTCGACCCGAAGCTTGGGGACCCGGCGCTCGCGCCGGTGGTGGGCGCATATCCGATGCCGAGCCACACACCGGGCAAGATCATGCCCGGGTTCCTCGGCGGCTCGGACCTCGCGGTCCCGGTGACCACGAAGAACCAGGCCCTCGCCGTCGACTGGATCAAGGCGTTCACGAGCACGCCGGCGGAGAGCGAGATCGCGAAGGCGGGCAACATCGCCAACACGACCAAGCTCCTCGCCTTCAACGCTTCGAACCCGAAGCTGGCCCCGTTCGCACGGGCGGCGAAGTCCAGTTG
>WNGJ01002902.1_pt1 | contig 19436 bp, 16 predicted proteins | sample 5400611 | NCBI WGS metagenome assembly WNGJ01 (sample SAMN13153375, study PRJNA577476) | soil metagenome | isolation source: 40 cm soil or saprolite under Garry oak tree replicate 1 | place: USA:California | collected 2016-06-15 | reverse complement strand
CCGACGGGGTCGGCACTGCAAACACGATACCGCCAGTCTTCGTCGACTGCTCGACCATCGCGGTCGAGGAGTCGGCAGCCATCCGCAAGCGGCTTGGCGAACGTGGCGCGGAGTTCATCTGCTGCCCGGTGAGCGGCAACGCCAAGGTCATCAACGCCGGAAAGCTGTCGGCGGTGGCGTCCGGTCCGGAGGCTGCATTTCGCACCGTCGCGCCGATGATCAAGGTGTTCGCCCCGCGCGGCGTGTCCTATGTGGGCGACGGCGAACTCGCCCGCATCTGCAAGATCGCCCACAACGTCATGCTCGGCGTGGTGATCGAAAATCTGATCGAAATCACGCTCCTCACCAACAAGATGGGCGTGCCCCGCCATGCCTTCCTGGCGTTCCTCAACAACAGCGTGATGGGCTCGATGTTCACAGCATACAAGTCGCCCGCCTTGGTCAATCTCGACTGGGCGACGACTTTCACGCCGGAGCTTTTGCGCAAGGACCTCGACCTCGGCCTCGAGCTTGGCCGCGAGATGGACGTGCCGATGCCGGTGACGGCAGCAACGCGGGAGATGCTGCAGGCGCATTTCGGCGCCGCAACCCTTAAGGCTGACCCGAACGCTTATCTCGCCAAGGATTTCGCCGCCCTGATGGAGACGATGGCGCTCGCGGCCGGCATGACGCTCACGAGCGAGGAGAAGAAAGTGCCGACGGGGTTGGAGAGTTGAACTCAGCTTCTTGAGGAGACGACCATGGAACAGAAAATGCGCGAGATCCGCGCCGAGGACATCAATCCGCGGTTCAATTGGGGCCGGGCCTTGCCGGCGCTGGGCACCATGGGGGTCGACTTCGAGGAACGGGTCGATTATCGCCGCCTGCACCGCTACCGGCTCTCGCGGGTGAAAGAAGCCCTTGAGAAATCCGACCTTGGCGCGCTCCTGGTGTTCGACGTCAACAACATCCGCTACGTCACGTCGACCAAGATCGGCGAATGGGAGCGTGATAAGCTCTCGCGCTGGGCGCTGCTCACTCGCACCGGCGAGCCGATCCTGTGGGATTTCGGCTCCGCGGCCGTGCACCACAAGCTCTATACGCCATGGCTGGCGCCGGAGAACTGCAAGGCAGGGCTGATCGGCCTTCGCGGCACTGTCAACCCTGCTTTCGGCCTGATGAAGCGCCATGCCGAAGAGATCGCCGCCCTGCTCCGGGAAGCAGGCGTCGCCGACATGCCGGTCGGAGTCGATATCATCGAGCCGCCGATGATGTTCGAGCTGCAACGCGCCGGCCTTAAGGTACACGACGGCCAGCAGGTCATGCTGGAGGCCCGTGAGATCAAATCTGCCGACGAAATCGCGCTCTTAAATCGCGCCGCCGCCATGGTGGACGGCGCCTATCACCTGGTCTACGAGCAGTTGAAGCCCGGGGTTCGCGAGAACGACATCGTCGCCAACGTCAACCAGTTTCTCTACCAGAACGGCTCTGATGATGTTGAGGCGATCAACGCCATCTCGGGCGAACGCTGCAACCCCCACCCGCACAATTTCACCGACCGCATGCTGCGGCCGGGCGATCAGGCCTTCTTCGATATCCTGCAATCGTTCATGGGCTATCGCACCTGCTATTACCGCACCTTCAACGTTGGCCGCGCGACGCCGGTTCAGCACGACGCTTATAAGAAGGCGCGCGAATGGCTCGACAAGGCGATCGAGCTGATCAAGCCGGGCGTCTCGACCGACCGGGTGTGCAGCGTGTGGCCGAGGGCCGAGGAGTTCGGCTTCCCGGACGAAATGAGCGCGTTCGGCCTGCAGTTCGGCCACGGCCTCGGGCTCGCTTTGCACGAGCGGCCGATCATCAGCCGGGTCATCTCGATGACGCACCCGACCGAGATCAAGGAGGGCATGGTGTTCGCGCTGGAAACCTAGGGCGTCGGGCGTCAACCGGCGCGCCTGTTGAGGTCGTCGCGGAAAAAGCCGTTGATCTCCGCCATCGGCGCCGCGTCCGCCAAGGCATCGAAGCGGCCTTCCGTCGCGATCTTTTTCGCGGCTCGCATGAACCCACCCCAGGCAGCGCGTGCGAGTGCGCTGCCGACGCTGATGCGGCGAACGCCGAGGCCCGCGAGATCAGCGACGGTGAGGCCGGTCGCGGCCGACATCAGCACGTTCACGGGCTTGGGGGCGACCGCCTGGACGACGGCCGCGATCTGCTCGGTCGTGCGGATGCCCGGTGCATAAAGGCAATCGGCGCCGGCCGAGGCATAGGCCTTGAGGCGTGCGGCCGTCTCATCGAGATCGGGATGGCCGACCAGGAAACATTCCGCCCGTCCGACCAGCATGACGTCGGCGCCGGATTGATCGATGGCACTCCGCGCCGCCCGCATACGGGCAATCGCGGTGTCAAGATCATAAAGCGGAGTGACCTTGTCGCCGGTCGCATCTTCGATCGACAGGCCCGCGACCCCCGTTGCGACGCACAGCCGCACGTTCTCGGCGACCGCTTCGGGTTCATGCGCATAGCCCGCTTCGAAATCGGCGTTAACCGGCAACTCAGTCGCTTCAACGATGGTGCGGATGTGGGCCAGCACCATGTCGCGTGTCACGGCGCCATCGCTATCCGGAAGACCCATGCTGAATGCCGCGCCCGCGCTTGTGGTCGCCAGCGCCTTGAAGCCGCAATGGCGCAGATAACGCGCGGTGCCGACGTCCCAGGGATTGGGGATGACGAAGCAGCCGCTGTCATGAAGCTTGCGAAACGCGGCGTGGGCGCTGGATATCGACATGGCTTGACCCTTATCGGCTGCGGTTGTTCCGGAACTTCTTCCAATTCTGACGCACGCCACGGGCGCGCCCGCCGAATCGACCTGCGCCCGCGCAATGAACCCTTATAACTTGGATTTGCATTTCGCCCCACGATCGGTTGAAGTGCGCCTGCGCTAATTGGCACTCACTAGCTTCCAGTTGCGGCCGTCCGGCCGCACGTCGATTTTCCATGAGGACGGATCATGCTTCGCACCATCGCGGCCTTCGATCGAATCGGCGAGGAAAACGCCTTCGCGGTGCTGGCGCGCGCCACGAACCTTGCCGCCCAGGGCCGCGACATCATCAATTTGGGCATCGGCCAGCCGGATTTTCGCACGCCGGACCACATCGTCGAAGCGGCGGTGAAGGCGCTGCGCGACGGCCACCACGGCTATACGCCGGCAACCGGCATCGCGGCGGTCCGCGAGGCAGTGGCCGCCGATCTCTACAAGCGGTTCGGCGTGACGGTGTCGCCTGATTCGGTGATGATCATGCCGGGCGGCAAGCCGACCATGTTCATGTCGATTCTCATGTTTGGCGAGCCCGGCGCCGATATTCTCTATCCGGATCCCGGCTTCCCGATCTATCGTTCGATGATCGAATACACCGGTGCGCGGGCGATTCCTGTGCCGATCCGCGAGGAGAACAGCTTTGCGTTCTCGGCCGAAGAAACATTGGCGCTGATCACGCCGCAGACGCGGCTTTTGATCCTCAACTCGCCGGCCAATCCGACCGGGGGCGTGACGCCGAAAGCCGAAGTCGACAAGCTCGTGGCCGGCCTCGAGCAGTACCCTGACGTTGCGGTGATGTCCGACGAGATCTACGACCAGATGGTCTACGACGGCGAGAAGCATGTCTGCCTGCTCTCCTACCCCTCGATCCGCGACCGGCTGATCCTGCTCAATGGCTGGTCCAAGACTTATGCGATGACAGGCTGGCGGCTCGGCTATGCGGTGTGGCCCGGCAAGCTCTACGACTACGCCCGCAAGCTCGCCGTCAACCTGCATTCCTGCGTCAACGCATCCGCCCAATATGCCGGCCTCGCGGCGCTCACCGGCCCCCAGGACGAAGTCCACCGCATGGTGGCCGAGTTCGACCGGCGGCGAAAAGTGGTGGTCGAGGGATTGAACCGCCTGCCCGGCATCTCCTGCACCACGCCCAAAGGCGCCTTCTACGCGTTCCCGAACATCAAGCGCACCGGATGGAAGGCGAAGTCCCTCGCCTCGTCGCTGCTGGAGGATGCCGGTGTTGCGATTATCGGGGGGGCGGACTTCGGCATCCTCGGCGAGGGCTACGTGCGGCTCTCCTATGCCAACTCGACCGAGAACATCCTCAAGGCGCTCGATCGCATGGGCGAATTCCTGACGAGCCGCAAGGCAGCGTGACGACGCGGTTCCTAAGAGCGTTCCGAAGTGATCACTTCCCCCACCGTCCTGCCCGTTCCCGGACTTGATCCGGGGATTGTCGGGGGCATCCACGCCTTTCTTGCGGGACTTCAGCGGGAAAGACGTGGATGGCCGGGAGAAACCAGGAGAAACCCGGCTATGACTCCACGGAAACGGTTCTCTTGCAACTCGCCACCGCCGTGCTTAAATCATCGCGTCAAAAACGGGGATGGAGTCCCCCAAAACCGCCGGTGAGGCTGATGACTCCTACCGTGTAATCAAGGGCGGTAGGTCTGTCGTCGCCTGAGGCGAATCTCTTTTCCGCCTGGCTGTCACGTGACCGCGGCCCACCCCCACCTTACCCTCCCCCGCGCGCGGGGGGAGGGTAGGGTGGGGGCCGCGTGCTGCGGCAGGGCAGGAAAGAGGATTGCCATGGACAACGTTTGGCTTGCGTCGGCGCTGTGGATCGGTCTCGCCCTTGCGGCGTCCCTGATATCGATCTGGGCTGCGATTTCGGTTGCCCTGATCGAGATCATGGTGGGGGCCGTGGCGGGCAATGTCATCGGCCTGCCGCTCTCCCCATGGGTCAACCACCTTGCCGGCTTCGGCGCCATCCTGCTCACGTTTCTCGCCGGCACGGAGGTCGACGCCGATGTGGTGCGGCGGAATCTCGGCGCCAGCGTCGGCGTCGGCTTTGTGAGTTTTCTAGCCCCCTATCTGGGTTGCCTCGCGGCTGCGCGATACCTGCTCGGATGGAGCTGGCCGGAGGCGCAGATTGCCGGGATCGCCCTGTCCACGACCTCGGTCGCCGTAGTTTACGCCGTGATGGTGGAGACCGGGCTTAACAAGACCGAGCTTGGCAAGATCATTCTCGCGGCGTGTTTCGTCACCGATCTTGGGACGGTGCTCGCGCTCGGTATCGTGTTCGCCAATTTCAATATCTGGCTGCTCGGGTTCGCGGCTGCGACGGGGCTCGCCGCGTGGCTGCTGCCGAGATGCGCGCCGTGGTTCTTCGCCAAAACCGGGCAACGGGTCAGCGAGCCGCAGACCAAATTCGTCCTGCTCGTGCTGTTTCTCCTCGGCGGCATCGCAGCGTCCGTCGGCAGCGAAGCGGTATTACCGGCCTATATCATCGGCATGGTGCTGGCCCCCGCGTTTCAACACGAGCACGAGCTTGCGCACCGCATGCGGGTCATGGCGTTTGCGATCCTGACTCCGTTCTATTTTCTCAAGGCTGGCTCCCTGATCGAATTCAAGGCGCTGGTGACCGGCGCCACGCTCATCGCTTTGTTCCTTGGCCTCAAAATGCTGACCAAGTTCGTCGGCATCCTGCCGTTGACCAGAGTATTTCGATTCAAACGTCGCGACGGCATTTATACGACGCTGCTGATGTCGACCGGGCTTACATTCGGGTCGATCTCGGCGCTATACGGTCTGACCAATGGGATTATCGACCAGCGTCAATATACGATCTTGCTGACGGCCGTCATCGGCAGCGCGGTGGTGCCGACCTTGATAGCCCAGAAATGGTTCCTGCCGCAGATCGGCGCCGCAAGGCAGGAGGTCTGACGTGTTCACGCGGATCGTGGTCGCGAATGACGGTTCCGAAGGCGGCTTCAAGGCGCTTGCCATGTCGTGCGATCTCGCCAGGCGCTGCGGCGCCGCATTGCACATGATTTCGGTCGAGGAGTTGCCCGACTTTCCCGCGTCAATCGATGAGATCATCGAGGTCAAGGACGCCGAAAACCACAAGTACCGCGACGTAATCGAACGGGCGCGCGGGATCGCCAAAGCGAGCCACATTGATCTTCATACCGAGGTGGTTGCCGGACACGCGGCGGCCTCCGTGGTTGACCGCGTCAAGGCGCTGAAAGCCGATCTGCTGGTCGTGGGCTTCATGGGACACTCGGCCCTCTATGAGCGCATCATCGGCGGAACCACGGATCGTCTCGTGCGCCTCGCGCCGTGTCCGGTGCTCGTCGTGAAATGAACTGGCGGTTAGGGGGCATCATAGTGCTGCGACCCTGACAGCCCGTTCCTTTTTAGTGAAACGGCAATCAACAACACCGACCAGCATGAGAGCATCCGAATTGTTCGATATCACCGGGCGGGTGGCGCTGGTGACCGGCGCGTCGAGCGGCCTCGGGGCGCGTTTCGCCGAGCTTCTGGCGGCCAACGGCGCCGCCGTCGGACTGGTGGCGAGACGGCGCGATCGGCTCACCGCAGTGGCATCCCGGATTGCGGCGGCAGGCGGCCGCGCCGTCGCGGTCGAGGCCGACGTGCTCGACCGCGACGCGATGAACCGCGCCTTCGACGCCGTCGAGGCGCAATTCGGCACAATCACCATCCTGATCAACAATGCCGGGATTGCGCACGCGCATCGCGCCGTCGACATGCCCGAACCGGAATGGCGGCGTGTCCTTGGCACCAACCTCGACGCAGTCTTCCTCTGCGCCCAGGAGGCGGCGCGACGCATGCTGGCGGCCGGCACGCCCGGCGCTATCGTCAATATCGCCTCCGTGCTGGGGTTCGGGGTGTCGAAAGGGGTGGCGGCCTACGCGACCGCGAAAGCCGGGGTCGTGCAACTGACCAGGGCACTCGGCCTCGAACTCGCCTTCAAGGGCATTCGCGTCAATGCCATCGCGCCTGGCTGGTTCATCACCGACCTCAACCGCGACTACCTCACGAGCGAGGCGGGCGACAAGCTCAGGCGCGAAATTCCGGTCGGCCGGTTTGGCCAGGACGGCGACCTTGACGGCGCTCTGTTGCTACTCGTGTCGGATGCGGGTCGTTACATCGCCGGCACCACCATCGTGGTTGACGGCGGCCAGATGGTCGCGTTGCGCGGGTAGGCGCCTTGCGCACGCAACCGGACATCCCGATTTCGGATTGCGCATCGGACAGGTGACTGGCGCTTAATCACGGCCATAGGTCTTAACAATAAAACATCTCCATAGTCCCCTCGGTCGCAATTTCCTTTTCTAACACAACGGAATTTGACCCGGCGCGTTGTAATGCTGGTCTTCCACCGAATCGGGCGGTGACTATATAAAGCAATTGAGCTAGGCCTTCGCCTTCTGGTCGCGGAGAACGCGCATGCCCCTCGAACCGGTCAGCCTTGACGACAAATACGATCTTCGCAAAAGCCGCATCTTTGTGACGGGCTTTCAGGCGCTGGTTCGCCTCAGTCTGATGCAGAAGGAGCGCGACCGGCGCGCCGGCCTCAACACGGCCGGCTACGTGACGGGTTATCGGGGTTCGCCGCTCGGAACACTCGACCAGCAATTCACGCGCGCCGGCGCCGTACTCGCGAAAAACGATATCAAGTTCCATGCCGCCACCAACGAGGATCTCGCCGCGACCGCGCTGTCGGGCTCGCAACAGGCCGAATTGCGCGGCGAGGGCAGGTTCGATGGCGTGTTCGGCATGTGGTACGGCAAAGGGCCGGGCGTTGACCGCTCCGGCGACGCGTTTCGCCATGCCAACTTCTCCGGCACCTCCCGTCATGGCGGCGTCATCGCGCTGATGGGCGACGACCATACGGCTGAATCATCCACCACGGCCCATCAGTCGGAGTTTCACTTCGTCGATGTGATGATCCCGATCCTCAACCCGGCAGGTGTTCAGGAGATCATCGACTACGGGCTCTACGGCTGGGCGATGTCGCGCTTCACCGGGGCCTGGACGGCGCTCAAATGTATGCACGAGACGGTTGAGTCGACTGCCGTGATCGACGGCAGCCTCGATCGGATAAAGATCATCATCCCGGACGATTTCGCCATGCCGCCAGGTGGGCTCAATGTCCGGCTCAGCGACACTGTTCTCGGCCAGGAAGCGCGCCTGCATGATTTCAAGCGTGACGCCATGCTGGCCTTTGTGCGGGCGAACCGCCTCAACCGCGTGATCTGCACCGGCGGGCCGGCGCCGAAGATCGGCGTCATAACGGTGGGGAAGAGCTATCTCGACGTCCGCCAGGCGCTCGACGAACTCGGCCTCGACGAGGTGCGGTGCAACGATCTCGGCCTGCGTCTCTACAAGATCGGCTGCCCATGGCCGATCAGCCGTCGGGATCTGATGGACTTTGCCGCCGGCCTCGATCTCATTATCGTCGTCGAGGAAAAGCGCTCGCTCATCGAAGTGCAGGTCCGCGAGGAGCTTTACGGCACCGCCAACCAGCCGGTCTGCATCGGCAAGAAGGACGAGAAGGGCAACTGGCTGTTCCCGGTCAAGGGCGCGCTTGATCCAAACGACATTGCCATCTGTATCGGCGAACGGCTGCTCGGCTACGTTCGCAGCGACGATCTCGCGGCGCGGGTGACGCAACTCAAAGAGGCCCAGCGTGCACTCGCCGAGACTCAAGATGTCGCGGCGCGGCTTCCCTATTTTTGCTCCGGCTGCCCGCACAATTCTTCCACCGTGGTGCCGGAAGGCAGCCGCGCCTACGCGGGCATCGGCTGCCACTACATGGCCCAATGGATGGACCGTTCCACTTTGGGCTTTACCCAGATGGGTGGAGAAGGTGCGAATTGGATCGGCGAGGCGCCATTTTCAAAGCGCGCTCACGTGTTCCAGAATCTCGGCGACGGCACGTATAATCATTCAGGGTCGCTCGCGGTGCGCGCCGCGATCCAGGCCGGTGTCAACATCACCTACAAGATTCTCTTCAACGATGCGGTCGCGATGACGGGCGGCCAGCGCGTCGACGGCGAGATCTCGGTTCCGCAGATCGCCAACGAAATGGCGGCGGAGGGCGCGAGACGTGTCGTCGTCGTCACCGATGAGCCGTGGAAATATCCTTCCGGCATCAAATGGCCCGCGGGCCTGAAAATCCACCACCGCGACGACCTCCAGGAGGTGCAGAAGGAACTGGCAAGGGTGCCGGGATGCACGGTGCTGATCTATGACCAGACCTGCGCTGCCGAGAAGCGCCGCCGCCGCAAGCGCGGCCAGTTCCCGGATCCCGACAAGCGCGTCGTCATCAACGAACTGGTCTGCGAGGGCTGCGGCGATTGCGGCGTGAAGTCGAACTGCGTGTCGGTGCAGCCGCTGGAAACCGAGTTCGGCCGCAAGCGCACCATCGATCAATCGAGCTGCAACAAGGATTTCTCCTGCTTGAAGGGCTTCTGTCCGTCCTTCGTGACGATTGAAGGCGCCAAGCTCAAGCGCGGCAAAAGCGTCACGCTGCCCGAGAACGCCGCCGCGCTGCCCGAGCCGCTACTGCCGCAAATCAACCAGACCTATGGGGTCATCGTTACCGGCATTGGCGGCACCGGCATTATAACCATTGGAGCCATCTTGGGGATGGCGGCGCACCTCGAAGGTAAGGGCGTCGGCATCATCGACATGGCTGGGATCGCGCAGAAGGGCGGCGCCGTTCACAGCCATATCCGGTTTTCCCGCCACCCCGAAGACATTCATGCGATACGCGTCGCAGCGCGCGGCGCTGACTTGGTGCTCGGCGGCGACATGGTGGTGGTCGGCAACAAGAAGGTTCTGGCCGCCGTGAGGCCCGGTACTACCATAGTGACAAATCTTGCCGAGGTGTTGCCGGGCGAATTCACCCGCAATCCCGAGTTCTCGCTGCCGACCGAGCGGATCAGGCGCACGATTTCCTCCCTTGCGGGAGCGGCCCACAGCCATTTTGTCGACGCATCCCGACTCTCCACCGCATTGCTCGGCCAGTCGCTCGGCGCCAACATGTTCATGCTGGGCTACGCCTATCAGCTCGGCGTGCTCCCGATCTCGGCGGAGGCAATCGAACGCGCGATCGCGCTCAACGGCGAAGCCGTCGAGATGAACCATGCGGCGTTCCGCTGGGGCCGCCGCGCTGCCGTCGACCTCGCCGCTGTCGAGGCCTCGGCAAAGCCGGCGCCGGATGCACGGGACGCGGTGCGCACGCTCTCGACTTCGCTCGATGACATCGTCGCCCGGCGGGTGGAATTCCTCACCGCCTACCAAGACGCCGCCTATGCGGCGCGCTATCGCCGCCGTGTCGACGCCGCGCGCGCCGTCGAAATCGCCCGCGCGTTCGGCAAGACGGGGTTCGCCGAGGCGGTCGCGCGCTATCTGTTCAAACTGATGGCCTATAAGGACGAATACGAAGTGGCGCGCCTCTATGCTGACCCCGGCTTCCTCCGGCAGGTCAGGAACGAGGTTGACGGGGACAATCTGCGTTTCACTTTCCACCTTGCGCCGCCGCTCCTCGCCCGGCGCAACAAGGTGACCGGCGAGCCGCGCAAAATGAGCTTCGGGCCATGGATGCTCACGGCGTTTCGACTCTTGGCGAAGCTCAAGTTCTTGCGCGGGACCGCGCTTGATCCGTTCGGTTACGCGGCCGAGCGCAAGATCGAGCGGCAACTGGTGCGCGACTATGAAACGCTGCTCGACGAGTTGCTCGCCAAACTCGCTCCAGACAATCATTACCTGGCAGTCGGCCTTGCTGCCATCCCGGAAAAAATCCGCGGCTTCGGCCACGTCAAGCTGCGCCACCTCGCCGCCGCCAAGGCCGACGAAGCCGCGCTGCTGGAGCAATTTCGCGCCGGCGGCGCGCCGCTGCTCAAGGCCGCGGAGTGAAGCGCTGGTCGCTCGCTTCGGCCAATCTGAAGGATCGGAGCGTCGTGATGTGGGGGCGACCCTTGTGGTCGCCCCCGTTGGCGGACGCGGTGCGCAAACCGGGCGACCACAAGGGTCGCCCCTACAGCAGGCAATGTTGGAGGACGCCGCTTATGCCTGCCCCCACGTTATGACGACCGGGAGGTCATTCGATCACATGGGAAAGTGAGATAAAACGATCACGGGCGACCGAAAACGTTCCTCTCCATATGCCATCTCAGGAAATCGTTGAATAGCGTCTCGCGATCGGCGGCGCTGAGTTGCGGCGTATGTTTTTCATCCTTCTCACCGGCACGTTGCGACGGTAACTCATCGTGCCGCTCGGAGCTAGCGATGCCGTTCGTTATTGGAGGTGTCTCGATCTGCGACCGCTCTTGCCTCGCTATTTTGTTGGTCCTTGGATACTTCGGCGAAGTGGTTTTCGTTGCCGCACTTGAGTTGTCCAGCATACTATTTTGCTGAAGTTCAGACGAAAAGGCCGATATACTACTTTGTCGCGGTTCCGGGGAAAAGGTTTTTGCCACGTCCGCAGCGAAACGCGAAAACCAGGATTGCTGGGAATCCGCGTTCGGGGCCGGCGCCCGATCAGCGGATGGGGGCGGACTGACTGTCGCCTGTGATGGTTCAAAATACCAGCACCGTCGATGATTCACACGGTCAACGTGGTAGTACCAGTGGCCGGCCTGACTGACGTCCAGACTTGGCTTTCCAATACATTCGCTGGCCGCCGAAGCCGTCCCGTTCAGGCCGAACAACACCGCTGCAGCGAGGGAACCGGCAAAAACCGCACGCACCAAAGAATTGACTCGATGTGGCATTACACCCTCCGAGCCCCCGAGCCCCTCCCACGGGATACGCAATACGCATGCGGAGGCAGAAGTGAGTGGATAACTTGACAATTTTGTGTGAAAGTCAGTTCTTGGCATTGACTTTCATGTTTTTGCGGCTTGCAAGCCCGCTCGCTAGGATCCGGCTGCTATCCGGGGTAGCATGAGGGCTCAGAGAACCATCGGCTTTAAGTTCGCCCGCGTTACTTCGAGAAGCCAAGCAAACAACCGAACGCCCGGGTGACTGGCATTGAAATCCGGATGCACCCGGGTAAAGTCAATTTCGCACGGGAGGACGACCATGAAGCATGCAATCAAGCTGATATTGATGGTTGGGGTCGCGGCCGGCGCACTGATGGCAGTTTCGGGAAACTGGGGCCACGCCCAGGGCACCGATCCTAATGCGGCGCCGAATCCCTACAAAGTGCAAGAAAACTGGGCGCAGCTCACCGAAGGCCGGAAATTTGGCCAAGCCATCAAGGTCCAGGTTGACCACAGCGACGGCAAGAGCATCTGGGTGTTCGACCGTTGCGGGTCGAACGACTGCTCGAATTCCATGATTCCGCCGATCCAGAAGTTCGATGCCTCCGGCAAGCTCGTGAGGGCGTTCGGCGCCAACATGTTCAACCAGCCGCATGGCTTCTATGTCGACCACGAGGGCAATGTGTGGGTGGCCGACGAGCGGGCGCAGAACGGCAAGGGCAACGTGGTCGTCAAGTTCAGCCCGCAGGGCCAAGTATTGATGACCCTGGGCAAGCCCGGAATGCCCGGCAACGGTCCCGGCTTTTTGGACCGGCCGAGCGGTGTCGTCGTCGCGCCCAATGGCGACATCTATGTCGCCGACGGCCATGGCGGAACCAGCAATGACCGCATCGTGAAATTCGCCAAGGACGGGAAATTCATCACGGCGTGGGGCAAGCATGGTAAAGCCGCCGGCGAATTCGACACGCCTCACGGTATCGCGCTCGATTCGGCCGGACGCGTCTTCGTCGCCGACCGCGCCAACAACCGCATCCAGATATTCGAGCCGGACGGCAAGTTCGTCGCCGAATGGAAGCAGTTCGGCCGGCCGAGCGACGTCGCGATCGACAAGAACGACGTGATCTACGTCGCCGATTCGCAATCAAACCCGACCAACAATCCGGGCTTCAAGCAGGGTGTCCGGATCGGCAGCGCCAAGGACGGCAAGGTTACGGCCTTCATTCCGGAGCCCTCGGCCGAGGCGGGAACGCCGGAAGGCGTCGGAGTGGACGATGCCGGCAATGTCTACGGCGGCTATACGGCGAAGATGACCGTGCGGCGTTTCGTGAAGGGCTGACGCGCCGCGCTTTCCCAGGTTCGAGCGGAGTTCGATCACACTGGATCGCAAACTTGCGTCGTCGCCGCGCTTGTCCCGGCGACGACGAGTCTTTAGCTGTCCCGTCGGGGCAGCGGAACTGGCAGCGGGCGTCGCGGTCGATATCGCGCCCCGTGGTCTGGATAAGGCGCGACGCAATCAGAGCTGAGGTCTGCACAGCTTGCTTCATCGCGCTCGCGGCGGGAGCCTCACGGCGAATCGCCGAATCGCCTTCTGCTGACGGCGATCGCGTCGCGCGGACTGAGTGCCGGTCATCAGGCGGCCAAGAGCCCGGATCGGAGATGTCATGCAGGCACCGTATCATCATCGGCAGGTTAGCCGCCCTGCCGTCGTGTCTTTCATGGCGATCACGGCCCTATTCGCGATGCCGTTCTTCTTTGCGGGCATGCATCCGGTGTTGTTGGCGGTGATCGCGCCCATATTCGGGCTCCTCGCGGTGGTGCATTGGCTCCTCTATTCCATGACGGTCGAAGTTTCTGGGCAGGAGCTGCGGTGGTATTTCGGCCCTGGGTTCTGGAGAAAGCGGATTGCCCTGTCTGACATTGCCCGCGTCGAGCGCGTGCGATTGCCGTGGTGGTATGGCATCGGCATCAAGTACACCCCGCGCGCTTGGGTCTATCTCGTCAGCCCGGGAGACGGCGTCGAGGTTCACACCGTCAGCGGCGAGACGGTGCGCATCGGAACCGACGACGCGGAGCAACTTGCCGGCGCGCTCGCTAGCCGCTGAAATTGTAGCATTTCCTCTCGTATAGTTAGGCGCCGAGGAATAATCGAGGTATCATGGCATACGGCTTCTTGTTTCAACGAACCGGAACCGCGCGGTCGCGTGTTCTGACAGAGGGAGGAGTACATGAACAAGTTGATCGTCCCGGCCATCATCGTCGCAGCCGCCGTGGCGACGCCGGCGTGGTCGCAGGCGCCGCAGCCTCAAGAGCCGCGGTTTCAGCCGAAGCCCTATTTCGAGATGCCGCTTGAGAAGGACCCGACCCGCCAGGTGCGGCTGCAATCGGTCGTCATTCCGGCAGGCGCCGGAAACCAGTTCCACCGCCACCCGGGCGACCAATGGTGGGCGGTGCAAGAGGGCGAGGTCACTTTCACCGTAAAGGGCCAGCCGCCGCGCACGCTCAAGCCCGGCGACTTCGTCTATGTCCCCCGCGGCACCATTCACCGCAACCAGAACGTTTCGGCCAATTCGGCGCGCGCGATAGAGCTCAACATCACCGACAAGGACAAGCCGCAAACCGAGCAGGTCGCGGAATAGCGTGCTCACTTCGCAGTCGTAGGGCGGGTTCTCTTTAACCCGCCGCCCGCGGCGAGGCTAAGGCAGATTACGCTCGCGCTAATCCGCCCTACGTGCTCATCCGCCCTGCGCGCCCGGTCACCTCCGCGTCTCTCGGAAGTAGCGCAAGTCCGGTGGCGACTGGCCTTTCTTGGCCGGCATGAGCAGGCCGTCGGCGCTGAGGAAATAGTTCTCCTTGCCGATGCCGACGTGGTTGTTGTTTTCCGCGCAAACGTCTTCGCGCCACCAGATCGGCTTGTCGGTCACCACCCGCCGATAAGTCTTCTTCACCTCCCACGGACGCATCAGCGCATTGTCGATCGTGGTGATATCGTCATGGAGGAGGTTACGATCGGCCTTGTCGAGGTAGATGCGTTCCTTGACGACAGTCTTGTTGTCCTCATGCAACGGAATGCCGCTGGCATCGAAGGCGCGAGGGCCTTTCATGCCGCGCGTCTCGACCTCAAGGGTGTCGTAGCGGCCGTCGCCGTCCTCGTCGAGCCATTTGCCGATCGAGTAGCCGGAGAACTGCGGATCCTCGTCCATGTTGCTCGGAAACGATCGACCATCGGTATGGATGCGTCGATTGTCATGGATGTGTTCGATCAGAATGTACGTGGTTTCCGGCGTGACGACGACCTCCATCGGCGCGTAAGCAATCATGACCCGCGGCATCCCGGGCGACAGGCACGTGAAGGTCGGGTCGGTGCCCTGCCCGCCTTGCGCCTGGTCCCGGAGATTGGCCTCATAAATGGCCTGATATTCCGGAGTGAGCGGAGCTTGCTGCCCGAGACCGACAGGCTTGCTCTGGTCCCACGGCAGCCCGATGCGCAGAGGATTGCCCGTATTGGTCCGCCGCCATTGGCCCTTCAGGTCGGGGTATTTGGACTCGTCGAACGCCTGGGCGCCCGACGACGCCAGCAACGCAGCCGCAAGCGCGGCCACACCGATGAAGCTTCGGCAACCCATGTGGTCCTCCCTGGCGATCGTTGTGCGCAAAGGCTACACGACATGCGGTTGCGGCGAAAGAGCCGGCATCGGCACTTCGAGGCTCACCCTTTTCAAGCCAGCAAAAAATCGACATCCTTCAGCGCGAAGCCCACCTTCGGCACCAGGGCTTGTAGGATGGGTTGAGCGCTTGCGAAACCCATCCTCGGCTTCGCCGCAGGAAAGCCCCTGATGGGTTTCGCTATTCGCTCAACCCATCCTACGCAGGAGCGAAAGATGCGCAGTATTTGCCCAAGGTGGCCTGGATTTGTCGCGATCGTCGGCGCGGCGCTTGGATCTTTGAGTTTTCCGACGTCCGCGTACGCTGCCGAAGCGCCTCCCGCCGGCCGGTACGCGGAGCTTCCGGGGGTAAAGCTTTGGTTCACCGACACCGGAGGCGCAGGCACCCCGATCATGCTGCTGCATGCCAACACCGGCACTAGCGAAAGCTGGCAAGCCCAGGCGGCGGCCTTTGCACGGCAAGGCTACCGCGTCATCGCCTTCGACCGCCGCGGCTGGGGCAAGAGCCTCGCCGATCCGACCACCGGCCCGCAACCCGGCAGCGTCGCGGGCGACCTCGACGCGCTCGCAGATCACCTCAAGCTCGACAAATTCCACCTAGTGGGAGTAGCCGGCGGCGGATTCGTTTCCATCGATTATGCGGCTTGGCGCCCGGAACGTCTGCGCAGTCTGGTGGTCGCAGCAAGCACCGGACAATTTGCCGAACAGGAAATGCGAGACTTCACCGCCCGGGTCGAAATTCCAGAGCTTCGCAAGCAGGCCGCGGTGTATCGGGAGGTCGGCCCCTCATATCGCGGCGCGAATCCGGAGGGCACAAAGCGCTGGATCGAAATCGACGAGCATGCCCGGCAGCCCGGGGCGCCCGCCCAACCGCTGCGCACGCCGAACACCTTCGCCAAGCTCGCCGCCGTCACGATGCCGGTCCTCGTCATGGCGGCCGGCGCCGATCTTCTTGCGCCACCGGCGCTGATGCGCGTCTGGGCGGCGCACCTCAAGAGCTACGAATGGGCCGCGATGCCGGATTCCGGCCACGCGATCGCCTGGGAGCGTCCAGATGTCTTCAACGAGAACGTTCTGGCGTTCGTAAAGCGGCATTGAGAGGGCGTCGAGTCCTGTAGGGGCGACCCTTGTGGTCGCCCTGTTGCCGGCGCACGCGGTGCGCAAACCGGGCGACCACAGGGGTCGCCCCTACAGCAGGCAATGTTGTAGGCAGTCGCTTGCCCACGGGTGACGGGCGAAAGGCGAACCGCCCACTTCGTTTTCGGGATCTTGGCCAAGCATACCCTAATCCGTAATGGGAATGGCAGTCCTATCGCTTTCCCGGGGAGCACTCGCGCCGGCATCCGTTGTTGTTCGAAGTTCCTGCAGGATCATGATCTTCTGCCAGATCTTCTGCGAAAGGCCGGCGCTGACGCGCTCGATATCGCTGACCACTTCGGCGATCGCCTGGTCCTCAAGACTCTGCCCGAACAGCACCGCGACCTTCGAGGTCAGCGACAGCATTTCCGAGCAGTAGTCGAGATATCGCGTCATCTGAAATTCATTGAGCAGGAGGGGCGGGGACGATGGCGTACTCGCGCCAACGATAAACTTGCTCGGGTCCTTCGTCAGCTGATGCATGTCGATCACATGGACGATGGAGCGAAGCTCATGCAATGCGGCCAGAGCACGCCGGCGCTTGAGGCGTTCTTCCAGCTTGAGTAGGAAGAATATCGCGGCCCCTGTGAGGACAGTAAGATTGGCTGCCGCCTCGATGCCCTGCACAACCGAATAAACACTATCCTGCGCCGTTTTGGTGAAGTCGATCAGCGTCAGCACCCGCCACAGGACCGCAATGCCCGCGACCAGGATGGCGAACACGAGCGCACGCAGCCAGACGTAGCTGCGTCCGATGCTCGCTGCGCGTCGCGTATCTTCCTTCGCGATATCAAAGAGCTGGGCGCACACGCTGGACAAGCCGCAATTCCCAAATCGCTCCAGAATCCGCGCCAGGAGCCTCCCAATCGTGTCGATCACTGCGCCGGGTCTCAGAATCAGCTTTTCACGGTCTGGCGACATGGGAGGCGGCCTCCTTCCGACATGAGGGGAGTTCCGAGCACAGAGGTGCGACAGTTCCGTGACAGCGTGGTAGGGTGGGCAAAGGCGCATCGCATAGAGCGTGTTGTTCGCACAGGCCGTTGTGCGCCCAACGGGTCCGGCCTTCGGCCGGCCCGATGACAAGCTTTGCCCACGCTGTCCGACTTCGCTGCACGACCGCGTGGGCAAAGTCGCGCGAGGTCAGTGCGCGATGTCATCAGCTGCGGCAGGCGACTTTGCCCACCCTACGAGGGAGGGTGGAACGGGCGCTTGCTGTCGGCCGCACGAACAAGAAACGCGATACTGGGGAGGAACGCATGGGTCTCCGTACTTTGTTCGGTCTCGCACTACCCGTGGCGGTGTTATTCGCAGTGCTTTCGATTGCGACCGACGCGCGTGCATTCGACGACGGCAAGTATCCGGACTTTTCCGGCGTGTGGCGCAAGCCGGTCGGGATCGGCAATCAGTGGGATCAGACGAAGCCGTTGGGCCGCGCCCAGGAGCCGCCGTTCACGCCCGAGTACCAGGCGATCTTCGAGGCGAGTCTCGCGGACCAGAAAGCCGGCGGACAGGGCAACGACGCGCCGTCGCGCTGTGTGCCGTTCGCCATGCCGCGGGTCATGACGGTGGTGTTCGACATGGAGATCGTCGTGACGCCTCCCACCACCTACATCCTGTTCGCCCACTCCATGCCCAGGCGCATTCTCACCGACGGACGCGACTGGCCCAAAGAGATCGAGCCGACGTTTCTTGGGCTTTCGATCGGCAAGTGGATCGATACCGATGGCGACGGCCGGTTCGACGTGCTGGAGATCGAGACCCGCGGCCTCAAGGGTCCGCGCACCTATGAAGGTACAGGAATGCCGTTTCACGCCGACAACGAGACTGTGGTGAAGGAGCGCCTTTTTCTTGACAAGGGCAACCCGGATGGCCTCAACGACGAGATTACGGTGTTCGATCACGCCTTGACCAGGCCCTGGACGATCACGAAGCGATATCGCCGCGACTCCAACGCGATCCGGCTGGAATACAACTGCTCCGAGGACAATCATCATGTTCTGATCGGCGGCCAGGATTATTTCCTGAGCGGAGACGACATGCTGATGCCATCCAAGAAGGACCAGCCGCCGCCCGACCTGCGCTATTTCACGCCGACGCGGAAGTGATCGGAGTTCCTCACTTCAGCGGCACCATCGCGGTCACGTCGACCTCGACCATCATTCTGGGCCATGCCAGTTGCACGATGTTGAGGAGCGTGTGGGCGGGCGGTGGCGTCGCACCGAAAATCTCCGAACGGCACCTGCCATAGTCGGCCTGAAACCGCATGTCGGTGATATAACTCACGATCTTGACGATATCGCCGAACCCGGCGCCGTTCTTTTCCAGTGCCCTCCTGATCTTGTCGTAGGCGTTGTCCTTGTCATGGTGGGGCTCCGTCTGAAATGGAGTTGGTAATTCCAGAAACCTCGATAAAATCGGCCTATGTTGCTTGCCTGCCACCCCTGTTGGTATCACCAACCATGACCACCGGCAATGGGGTCGGTCGCAGCCTCGCTACCGTGGTGTCGGCAACCCCATACGTGCGCGCGATATCCGACAGGCTGGCGTGCCGCCCAGCACCCGTGTGGCGGATCAACCGCCATAAGCGGACTTCTGTACTGCCAGTCGTCCGACGCATATCGCGAGTAACGCAGCGGCATCGCAGTTGGCCCTTAGCGTTTCCGTTATGGTTGGTTGGAGTGTCCTTATGTGAGATGGTTGCCACGCACCCTGGCCCCCTTCGCCCGCTTGGGCAGGTAGGAAGATCGGGTGGTCCAAGGGTGGCGAAGGGGGACAGCCGCCGTCCCGCTGCTGCTCGACTGAGAGGCACCAGCACGCCGTTTCGATATCAAGGCGCGGGGTCTATAGATCACCGGCATGAAGGTGAACCGCCTTTGGGGCCCTTGCCGAGGGCAGCCCGCCCGACTGGCACCCGCGGCCCTTGGGCAGCTTGGGGAAGGCAGGGGGCCCGAGCGTGCACAAACACGATCTCGCTGATCAGTTGGATGCCGAGCTCGGCTTCGCCGCGTACGACGATTTCGGCGCTGGGCGTGGTCGCCGCCCAGGGTG
>WNGJ01011352.1_pt1 | contig 19439 bp, 21 predicted proteins | sample 5400611 | NCBI WGS metagenome assembly WNGJ01 (sample SAMN13153375, study PRJNA577476) | soil metagenome | isolation source: 40 cm soil or saprolite under Garry oak tree replicate 1 | place: USA:California | collected 2016-06-15 | reverse complement strand
TCGCCCCTGGCCGTGTTGTCCTCCCCTCCGCTCACCGAGGCGCTCGGGCCGCTGGCTCTGTTTTCGGACCCCCCGCTGACGGAGGCAAATGGTCCGCTGATCTCGTTTCGGAAGCCCACCACCAACCCCCCGAACATGGAGAAGTTGAGCTCACTCCCTACCACCACGCTGTGCGAGCCTGTGCGTGTGTCTGTGCACGCAGAAAAGTTACGGTCCGTCGGTGGACAGGTGGGGTCTCCTTGGCGCGGTTCGTTGTAGCCGACAATCAGATTGCCCAGCCCGTTCGGGCAGTTCGGAATCGGATTGCCCTGGGCATCTGTACAGCTTGTGCTCCCCAGTCCATTGACGATGCGCAGGTTCGCCCCAGTGATGACCACTTCGTTCGCTGCATCATCGAACGCCATGGCTCTAAGCTTGTTCTCCAGGGTAGCCATACGGTCGGCCATCGCCCCTGGATGAGTGTCCGCTGCTGTACCCGATTGCAGCGGCAGGCTCACCAGGCCCAGAAGGCCCACCCCACAGGCAATGCCACGCCACCAGCGCAGCCGCCGTTCGACTGTGCGAGTATGCGCTTCAAGCGCTTGGGTCTGATGCTTCAATTGCTCCGTCTGCTGTTCCAGTGCCTCAAATCGCTCACGAAAGTTGTCTATGCTATCCATGTGAGAATCCTCCGTTGATTAGTCCATGGGACACTTACCTTCGATGGAACTTCTGAATAAAAAAGCGTCCTCAGACCTCTCTCAGGGGCAGAGACAGTCCAAGAGCGCCTGACAGGGTCCACGCAGGTTGCCCCAGCCGAGGATTCCGCGTATGCTTCTCGATACCTTGAGGATGACTCCTTGGGTAGGAGGGGGCTGGCGATAGTAGCCCGCCAAAAGCACAATCGCCAGCCCGCTTTGTGGATCCTTGCTGCGCTCAAACGCTGGTGGTCTCTGTCTCTCCTCCTCTCGCACGTCACACCACACAAACACACGCGCACCCGTCTGGCCACGGGGGAGGTCCGAGAGCCACGTCCCCTCATGTGGCTCCCCGAGGCGTGGAGCGCCGTGTGTTCGTATATGGTACCTTCTGAGCGTGTGTGCTCCCTTGGCATGGAAGGATAGGCTTACCCAGGTCTGCAAGCAACTATTTTCTGTGGATTACAAATCGGTGATGGTATTCACACGCGCGTGAGGCAGCATCTACTTCGTCGAAGTGGAGCCACAGCATAGGCATTTCATGGCCCCTCGCTGTCCTGCGCCCTCCCGTGACCTCTTGGGACCCCCGAGGAGCGGCGTACCGCCAGGCGAGCAAGAAAGGGTACGATGGCGAGGTAGGCGAGTAGACCAAATTACACTGCTGACGACATATCGTCCCTCCCAGAGTTGCCCCGGCCTGTAGTTAATCGGACGATTCACTACACGTGCCGCATTACAGCAATACATTTTCTTGCACTCACCATGACTCTCTTGCTATATTATAGTAATGCGGTAATACAACATAGACACCTGAGAGGAGTCTGACCATGGCACGCAAGCCCAGCACCACCACGACCGACGACCAGCAGGCCATCGCCTATGTCCGCGTCTCCACCGCTGGGCAGGTGGAAGATGGTGTCTCCCTCGACGCCCAGCGCCGCAAGATTGCGGCCTGGTGCGAGGTGATGGGCTACGACCTGGTCCAGACGTTTACCGACGAAGGCCTCTCTGGTCACAGCATGGCGAACCGCCCCGGGCTGCAGCAGGCCCTCGAGGCCGTGTGTGCCTGTGGTGGTGTCTTGGTGGTGTACTCGCTCTCCAGGCTGGCGCGCAATACCACAGAGACGCTGGAGCTTGGCGAGCGGTTGGCGCAGGCTGGCGCCGACCTGGCGAGCCTGTCTGAGCAGATCGACACCACGTCCGCCGCTGGCAAAATGGTCTTCAGAATGCTCGCGGTGTTGGCCGAGTTTGAGCGCGATCAGGTGAGCGAGCGCACGACGATGGCTTTAGCCTTCAAGAAGTCGCAGGGGGAAAAGCTTGGTGGACGTGTGCCCTACGGCAAGGCGCTGGCCTTCGATGGTATCCACCTGGCAGACGACGCAGACGAACAGGCCGTGATGGCGCTGGCGAAAGGCTACCACACGGCAGGCCTGTCCAGTCGCGCCATTGCGGCCCAGCTGGCAGAACGTGGCCTGTATAGCCGTGCTGGCACTGTGTTTACGCCTTCGGCCATTCTGGCCATGGTGGCGTAGGGATAGAATACGTAATACAGTAATGCATCACATCGAGACACGAGAGGCCTCTAGGGTGCCTTGCTACATTACGTTATTACAGTATTATAAGAAGAGGAACGCAACGATGCCACGGAAACCTATCGACTGTGATGCGGTACGCCGTGCGGACGCCCAGCTTGACCAGCTCCTGCAGGAGCATCCCGAGCTCTGCGAGCCCAACCCAGCACGCCGGCACGCCCTCGAGGGATGGCTGGAGAGTCACCAGCAGGAGGAGACCGACGATGCCACGCCAGAAGACCGGTAGACCACTCGGCAGACCTCTGCGCTACCAGCATGAAGACGAACGCCCGGTCACCGTCTCGCTCCGGATACCGCTTGCCCTCGCCACACAGATGAAGCGCTATGCCTCCCTCCATCGCCAGAGCGTCACTGAGTTGCTTCTCGATGGCCTGAAGTGGCGCATTGGCGAGGGTGATCCGCGTGGTTTGGGCATGGCTATGCCACAGCACACAGCGCATGGGGATAATGAGTATTACGGCAATACAGCAATATCTTCTGATGCGCCTAGGGAGACCGACCATACCGCAGTACTGGCAGAGATACGTACAGCGCTGGCACATCAGGCCACACACCTCCAAGCCTTGGCACAGGCCTTAGAGCAACGCTCTGTGGTCTCTACTTCTGATGCGTATGACGGCAATACCACAAAAGCGCCTCCAGAGCAGCAGAGCACTCCAGAGCCAGTGCGAGAGGGGAAGAGTGGGCAAACGCTACAAGAGGTGCATGAAGAGGGGAGTAATACTGTATTACAGGAAAATGGGCATGCAGCGGCGAGTGATACGTCAGCCCAGCAGCTAGACCTACCCGACAAAGCCGCCCTGGTAGCTCGACTGCATCAGATGCGCGCCAGTGGCTTGAGTCTCTCGCAGATCGCTGGCCAGCTTCAGGCTGAAGGTCTGCCAACGCTCTCTGGCAAAGGCCAGTGGCAAAAAGGCACCGTCGATAAACTGCTACACAGCCAGGCCCAGCGCCAGACTTAGCCAGTCTAGACCTGCTACGTTTTCTCTTGACCCCTTATGGCTCTCGCTGTATTCTTGCTCCTGTTGCCTTCAATAGGCAACAGGAGGGAACAAATGCACGGGGTAAAGTTGCTGGCATTAGCCGATATCGTAGGGTTATCTCAAAGTGCCATTGCAGCCCATTTCGGCATCAATCGATCACAAGTCAATCGCTGGGCGCGTGGTCAACGGCAGATCCCACAGCGCTTCCTATCCTCACTGATGGATCTCGTCTTTCAGGCCGCAAAGTGCTCTTTGGCCCAGCTCACCCCGAATGGGTTCATCACCCTTGCAGAAATACGCGATCTCCCGACAAGGGAGACCTTATGTACACAGATCACCGAACTCCTTCTCGAATGTATAAACGAAAACATGGAGTTAGACAGGAGAGGCCCTACAGCCTCCGTCGCCAGCACACTTGTAGCACTTGAGGCCTTTCAGGGCATGTCCCCTGCAGACATGCGCAAGCCTGTAAACACTCAGCGGCTCGTAGAACTTGCTACGTACCTGCTGACGTATGGAAAAATGGTATCTCAGCTTGGACCTATTCTAGACCTTGTCAGTGAAGAAGACCTCAATGACAACGACTGTAGCAAACCTAAGAAGCCTGGAGCTGCTGGCCCAGCAAACGCCAGCGCTCAGTAGGCGCATGCTAAAGCATTGGCTCGCGATCAATATGGATGGCTTTCGAGATACGTATGCCGTAAAAATTGGACGGCGTGTGTTGCTCAATCAAGCTGCGGTCGAGGCGTGGGTTAACGCCCACCGAGTGGACAGAGGCAAACACGCCCCAGAGGAGTAATGTGGAGAGAAGCCGCATAGTGAGGACAGCCTGTCCCGTGGATCAGACGGGGCAGGCCACAACCTCGAACGGAGACCGGCAGCAGAAGCCAGGTGGCTTAGCATAGGGGACCCCGAACGGCATTTTGCGTGACGCCGTTAGAGATTCTATCCTATGCTAAGCTGCCTGCCTAGTATCTCGTTGTCCCCTGATCGTTTCCAGCGCCCTCTACTGCCCTCTGTTCCTGGTCCCGTCCTTTCGATGCATGCCCCAGACGTACAAATGCCCCAGCGGTACGGGTTTTCCGCTAGGGCATCGGCGATGCAATCGGCGCTTGGCAAGAGCGCCATCGAAAGGCAGTGTGATGATACTACACTCGGACGACACAAAGACAGCCTATTCTCAGCCTACGTGCTCGTGGTCAGACGTTGGGATAGCCATCCCTCACGGCACAACCGGAGAGCTCAGAACAACGTGCCCGCAGTGCTCACCAGCACGGGGTGAACGCAGCAGCCAGTGTCTCTCCGTCAACGTCGGCCAAGGCATCTGGTACTGTCACTATTGTGGCTGGAAAGGCAGTCTGCGGCGCCCTGGGACGGCTCCGCGCATGCCACGACCAAGCCCACGTCGACGTTCTTCTGATGACGTCCAGCGCAGGCGTGCTGCGCTCCTACGTGTCTGGCATGAGGCCCACGTTATCACCCCGACCGATCCTGTAGCCTGCTACCTCCAATGTCGTGGGATCTGGCAAGAGCCTCTTCCCTCTAGCCTGCGCTGTCACCCCCATCTGGTGTATTGGCATGAAGATGACCGCTGCACCTATCACCCAGCCCTGGTAGCTGCTGTACAAGATCCGCAAGGCACGGTCGCCACGGTCCATCGTATCTACCTCACCCACGCTGGTAAGAAAGCCAATGTCCCTACTCCCAAAAAATCGATGCGGACTCCGACTACGGTTAAAGGTGCAGCCGTACGCCTGGATACCCCAAGTGATACGTTGGCCGTGACCGAAGGCATTGAAACGGCCCTCGCTGTACGCCTCAGCGCTGGTGTTCCTGTATGGGCAGGCCTGAGCGCTGTCGGGATGACCAACATTGTCATGCCTGACACCGTACGTCTGGTCGTGATTTGTGCGGACAATGATGTGAGAGGGACAGGCAAGCATGCAGCAGACAAGCTGGCACAGCGCATGCTGGCGGAAGGACGCCGCGTCAAAATCCTCATGCCCACGACACCGGGAACGGACTGGGCAGATGGCATGGGAGGGGTACAGCATGGCTGAGAGACTCACACACGACTTGATTCAGAACACCCCAGATGCCACGCCGGCTGACGTACAGTCTCCTACAGCAGAGGACGTGACAGACGAGAATCGTCTGTTCCGCGAATGGCCGATATGCCCCACCGAAGCCTTCCATGGTGTCATAGGCGAGCTCGCCCAAGCGGTTGCTCCATACACCGAAGCAGACCCTGTCGCGATCTTGGTGCAAGGGCTGCTCATTGCTGGCGCCATCATTGGCGATTCGGTGTATTTCGAAGTTGGCGCTACGAAGCATCCTCCGAGAGAGTTTGCGGTGATTGTCGGGAGAACAGGTGTGGGACGGAAAGGTACTGGGCTTGACGTGGCCCGGTGGGCGATGACGCCGCCGCCGAAGCTCGATATATACGGGAATGCCGTAGACCCCGATTGGACGTTTCCACATATCATCAAAGGGTGCGGAAGTGGGGAAGGTCTCATCTGGGCTGTACGCGATCCGATCTCACGGACAGAGCCGATTCGTGGCCCTGGAACGAAGGGGAATAGAGGCCCCGTCATTGGCTATGAGGATATCCTGGTTGATAAGGGAGTGACCGATAAGCGGGTGATTCTCGAAGAGACCGAGTTTGCTGGATTGCTCCACATTGCCAATCGGGAGCGCAATACTCTGAGCATGATCTTGCGGCAACTGTGGGAAACGGGAGATCTGCAAAATACGGTCAAGAACAGTCCGCTGCGTGCCACAGGAGCACATGGGGTTGTCATAGGGCATATCACGCCAGAAGAACTGCGTGCCTGCCTCACCACGACAGAAATCAGCAATGGTTTTGCAAATCGTTTTCTCTGGATCTGCTCCCGTAAAATCAAAAATTTGCCTGATGGAGACGAACTGAGTTATGTCAATCTCCAACCATTTCGTAAACGGTTAGGAGAGGCTTTCCGGCAAGTCAAGGCACATGCTGCGAAGGTCTCATGTATGCAGCGCAACACCGCAGCGCGTGAGATGTGGCAAGCAGTCTATCCTGCTCTCTCTGAGGGTCGACCAGGGTTGCTTGGTGCCCTCTTTGGTCGTGCCGTAGCTCATGTACTTCGCCTCTCATGCCTCTATGCCCTCCTTGATGGCACACTGACTATTCAGCCCAATCATCTCATTGCTGCCTTAGGACTGTGGGAATATGTCGAGGCGAGTGCCACCTATATCTTTGGGGAGGACGCAAGCGGGAACCAAGACGAAGAGAAGCTCCTGCAAGCGCTCAAAGAGGCTGGAGACGCTGGATTGGCCCGCAAAGCAATCTCTGTAGACGTGTTCCAGAAGCACAAGGATGCAAGGGCGCTTGATTTGCTTGTGCAAGTGCTCTCGGAAAAAGGACGTGTCACGATCACCGAAGAGCCCACCAAGGGACGCCCACAACAGAGAATCAGGTACGTACCCTGCGAACTAAGCGAATTAAGCGAACTAAGTAAAAAATGCTACTACCGAGACCTTGCTCAGCAAGCATTGGCGCGGTATCGTGACTCTGGACTTCATTCGCAGGAGGGTGCGAACAAAGTGCGAACTAAGTCCCAAGGGAAAGACACGGCGAGTCCCATAGACCTTAGTTCGCACCTTAGTTCGCACTTTGTTCGCAGCGTGGCAGAATCCGATTCTCCAGTATCTACGTGGCCCGTAGACCTTAGTTCGCTTAATTCGCTTAGTTCGCACCACTCGGCATTGCCGCCTGCTCTCCCGACAGGCGATACCCCTCCCCCGTACTTTGGACGTCCACATGGTACATCCTTCACCGTGGGTCAACATGTCTGGCTCTATCGGCAGGATGATGGGCAACCGTTACTGACTGCTCCTACCGTGGTCTTGCAGATCCGCACCTTCGATGGACAGGTTGACCTCCTCTGCAAACCTCACCCAGATGTGGTAGAGCTTTGGCATAACGCAGCGTACGCCGTGCCCGTGGGGGAGCCCTCACTATGATGCGCGTGGCTATCCCCTCGCTGATTCTCTATGTGCTCTGTCGGCAGTGTCGTTCTCGCTTTTTTGCCGTGATTGATGGCCCGCTTCCCCCGTGCCTAGCCTGTCACGCCCGGCGCTGGCGCATTGTGGGGATCTGGGATACGCGGCGCCAGCCTTGGCCCCCGTCCTTGGCGCATATGCGCTCGAAGGAACCCGTGTGATGGTTTTAGCGGCAGCAACGAAACCAAAACGGGTAGCAATAGGTAGGGCTTTGCAGCCTTTCCCCCACTCCAAACGGAGCAGGCAAACCTGGCCAACACATCCGTTACGCTGGTGCGGAATTAAATCGACTGTACCCGGTATACATCATGTCGATGAGCAACCATGCCGCGTAGAGGCGAAATGAGGCCTCCAAGTGGATACTCAGCGGGCTCATTGTCGCCTTTGTGATAGGTACCCGGTGGTATCGCGTGAATGTCTCGCCCTCTGTGCCACTGGGGCTCTATCATCTCACAGCGGTACGGGAGCCGCTTGCTCGTGGCACGTTGGTCGTGCTGCCCGTCCCTGCGAGCGTGCGGACATGGCAGCATATCCCATTACTGAAACCGATTGCTGGGGTGTCCGGTGATGACGTATGGATCACGCCAGATGGTGTATGGATCAATACCATGTGGTACGGCCCGGTGCTCCGTGAAGCGCGTGGGATGCCGCTCCCGTGGCATCCCGGCTGTCACCGCGTGGCGGACGGCAGGGTCTTTGTCGCCAGTGCCATGCCCAATTCCCTTGATTCACGCTATTTTGGTGATATTCTTGTCACCAGTCTGGTGGCCATAGCGTCCCCGCTCTGGACGTGGCGATACCCCTGTGATGTAAGGACATCCTATGACGCGAGCTGAACGGTTAGCCAAGGCTGAAGAACGCGCACGGGCGAGGCTGGAGGTGCAGCGCCAACGCCTGGCCCAGGTCCAGGCCCGGCAGCGTGATGAAGAGCGGCGCGCGCTGCACAAGCGGCGGCTGGCGGTGGGGATGCTCGCTGAAGAAACTGGCCTCTTTGCCCTCGATGACGCCCTCCTGGCGGCTCTCTTTGCGCGGCTCGCCCCCCTGGTCGATGCCGCTGCTCCCGTCGCCGTGCTGGAGGCCCTCCTGCAGGACGCCGGCGGCCCGCCCGGCAGGCCGGTGGATGGCCTGGCCCAGGCTGCGCCTGGTGTGGCCCCTGCGGTGCCAGTGGGCTAAGAGTTTAATAGGCGTTTCTCTGCGAGAAACACCCCAACTCCCGGCATCATCACACAGGAGGTGTCCTATCGCGACCACGCATTTTGCCCGCACCGTGCACAAGAGCGGCGGCGCCGGTCTGGCGGCTGGGCGTATCCAGTACATCACACGGACGGGCCTGTACAGCCCCGCAGCGGCCCGGATACGGCATCAGGGTCTGGAGGCTGGCTCCGCGCACGTGCGTGAGGACCTGGTGTACTGGGAGGCGCGGAATCTGCCCGCCTGGGCCACGGAGGATCCGGTCCGCTATTTCAGTGCCGCGGAGATCCACGAGCGGGCCAACGGCATCGCCTATGAGGAGTGGAAATTTGCCCTGCCACGGGAGTTGCATCGTGCCCAACACTTGGCCGCGGCGCGGGACGTGCTCCAGGCCTCGTTTGGCGCGCAGCACCCCTATATCTGGGCGCTGCATGATCCGCCTGCTGCAGATGGGGGGAGCCAGCCGCACGTGCACGTGCTCTGGTCCGCCCGGGTGGTGGATGCATATGCGCGCTCACCTGAAACCTTCTTCACACGCTATAACCGAGCGCATCCGGAACGCGGTGGGGCAGAGAAGGCGCGCGAGTACAGTCATTTTGGCGCGGTGAAGGCCTCCAGGGTCCTGTATACCGACGTGCTGAATCTGCATCTGGAGCGCGCCGGACGCGAGGAACGCCTGCACCCGGACCGGCTCACGGCGCGTGGCTTTGACCGCGCGCCCGAACCCCGGCTGGCCCCCTCGGATAGCAACGCCCGCAAGTTCAAGCAGGCGATTACCCCAGCCATGCAGCAGGTGCTGGCCCACCGCGCCGCCCGCGGCCCGTATGCGGACGCCGAACAGGCCCAGGCCCGCGCCTATTGGGAGCAGCGGAAGCAGGCGCTGGGCATTGGCCAGGGGATGCCCCTGGCCCAGCAACTGGCAGGTATCCGTGCGGCCCGCGAGCAGGCGGTGACCCACGTGCCGGCGCGCATCAGTGCCCGCGAGCTGGGCGCGCACACGGGCAGGTTCAGGAGTCCAGCCAGTACCCGGGAAGTGGAGCGCGTGCTGAGTGAGGCCCCCCGGCATGGCCTCGCCGTGGAGCCAGCCCGCCGTGCAGTGCCCCAGCGGGCGGTGCAGCAGCGCCTGGTGCAGCTCCTGGAGCAGTTGCGGGACGACTCCCCGCAGCAGGGCGCCGCGTTGCGGGTCCGGATCTTCGGGCACGACCGGGAGCGCGAGCGGGACGAGGGGAGGGATCTGGGGATGGGATTCTAGAGCCACGCGCGATCCATGACGCCAGGGGAGCGGTCTGGAGGCACCAACACCCGGAGTGACCGTATGGACCACCAGGAGGATGAGCTGCTGATTGCCTTGCACGAAGCGCAGATGGTCCTGAGCGAGGCCGCCCGGCCGCTCCAGGAGCTGCGCCACGAGGTGCAGCAGCTGCGCCACGAGGTGCGCCAGCTCCCGGCGACCCTGACGACGCCGCGCCCGTCGTGGGGGCTCGTCGTGGTGGTGGGCCTGGGCGCGCTGCTGCTCGGGCTCGTGGTGGGCGTGGCCTGGAGCACCTGGGACCTGGAGGCGCGGATCACCCGGGCGCTGGCAGACAGTCTGCGCCAGCAGGTCCATCCGCCCCAGCCGCCCGTCCCACCCCCACGGCAGCGTCCTCGCTAGGCCCACACCCAACACTGCAACCATCCGTGGGTGAGCCCTGGGGATCTCCCTGCGGTTCCACGCGATCGCTTTCCCCTCTGTGACAGCGTCGAGAGCAGCGACGCTGAAGCCATACACCAGGTGACCGTACGCCCTAAAGGGGTGGCCCTCTTTCGCGCGTGGTTGAGACGCTGGGGACTGGATCCCTTGCTGGGCACCTCGTCCAGCACTGCGGAAGCTACCGCGCCGCTGCGCGGCTTGCTGTCTCCGTGCCTGTGACAGGCCACACACAGCCGCGTCCTCTCACATGCACGGAGATTGATGTTCAGGAGACTGAGCAGTGTCCAAAATTATTTGTTTTTCCTGTCCACCTGTGCTAAATGTAGGGGGTCAACTGGCAGGTACTTTTCTTACCCTTCATTAGTAAGGAGCTACTATGCCCCCCGAGAGAACCGCTCCAGTGGCTAGCGCCGCTCCCCCTCTCATGCCAGAGGGTGTAAGGCAGCATCTACAAAACAATCCTGATGCGCTGAACTCATTGCTACACGCAGACACACTTACCGCTATCCTAACAGAATCCGCTACAACGGATTGGTGTGTAGCTTGTGGTGCCAGCGCTAGTCGCGCCCCCCAAGCGCTTAGTGACCCTGCAGCGCTTACGGATGAGCAGATTGACGCGCTTGCACAAAGGCTGGGAACAAGACCCAGATAGTTGCTCTGATCCTCCTAATCAATTCCTCATTGCCTACTACGGGTGACCACTACCGTGCTGTCACCCGTAGTAGGCACGACTTTCTGTGTAAGGAAGGGACTCATGAGCACCGAACAAAATGCACAACTCCATACCTTGCATTTTAATGTAACCAATACGTGTAACCTATCCTGTTCCTTTTGCTACATCGACGCGGTAAAGACCAAAGCAACGATTATACCGCTTGAACGGATTGAGACCTTGGCCGCCGAGGCTCGATCCGTTGGAGGACTGCGTCTAATCGTCTCGGGAGGAGAGGCTTTCATTCGCAATGACTGGTATGAGATCCTAGCTGCGTTTTCACGTGAGCAGTTTATTCTATCCATAGTTACTAATGGTACCTTACTGGAAGACGACGTCGTCGACAGACTCACAGAATTCTCTAACCTATCTGTTTTGGTAAGTCTTGACGGTAACGAAAATAGCCACGACAAGATACGCGGCCGCCGAGGAGCACATGACAAGACGGTTGCTGCGATTAAACGCTTACGCGACCGAGGCATCGATATTCAAGTCAATGCGACCATAATCCGCGACAATATCGCTGATGTTGCATACTTGACAAAACTTTCGCGTGACCTCGATCTCTCGATGAGATTATCGTTGCTGAATCCCTACAATGGGCGGGGAGCCGCAGTCGCCTCGGCGGCGCTCGACGTGACTGAGGTTCTCGCTCTTCGTGAATATTGTCATGAAGTACGGAAACTCGGATCCCGTGTATTTATTAACTTACCTCCTCTGCTGCAGTACCCCGAGGACATTATACCGATTAGAAGTCCATCTTGCGGTTGGACAAAGTCCTACTGCGGAATCACTTACGACGGACATGTAACGATTTGTGGTGTGGCTGGCGCTGACGAGTCACTTTACGTGGGAAATATTTTGGAGGAGTCATTTGTAGATATTTGGCGTAACGCCCCGTTGTTTAATTATCTTCGTAAACTGTCACACAAGCATCTGTCCGGGATATGCTCTCGTTGCGCCTACAAAAGTGATTGCGGGGGGGCTTGCCGTCTTTCAGCGTATAAGGGTGCAGGGGATTTTACCGCGCCGTACAGTATGTGTCAGGCTTTCTACGATGCTGGCGTAGTCGATGAGCGATGGCTCGGCGAGCCAGACGTAGTGATTGATGCTCCCGGTGAGCCTCCGTTAGCGCGACGCAAAGCGACATACGAGCCGCTCCCGATTGTCTCAGCGCCAATGTAGCGCTGAGACCTGGCCGCAACTTGGCCCCTGACTTTTCCGATCTATGCGTTCGACTTGCGTTCATGAGGCTTTTCTGTCCACCCCCTATGAAAGTGCTTGCAACTCAAGGGCTTCTGAGTCTACAAAGCGCCAGTAGTGCTTCAGACTAAAGAGGATTTCCTCCATTGTGAGCCGCCCTTTGCACACCACCCGTGAGGTGTAAAACAATACAAAGGACCCCATCAGACGTAAGACCAGATGGCCGTAGTAAGCATCCTCGCTGTGCACCTGACAAGCGTCGGTCGCCAGCAGTTGCTTCAAGGTCCGAAAACAGTACTCGATCCAGTGGCGCCTCTTCCATGCCCGGATGAGCCGTGGCCCGCTGATCGCGGTGTCGAGGCACATCACGGACCTACGGGAGGGAAACTGCGATATCCGGCAATAAGCTCTAACACCTTGCCACACACGACTTTAGATGTAGGCGTAAAACACTGGGAGTTTTTCCTACTTTGCCCGGAACCGGCCCTTTTCGCCTTCATTTATGGCTGTGAGCCCTCAAAATCAGGCAAAAAGGCGCGATAGTGCCAGTGCCGAATGAGCAAACGGAAACTGCCATGCCCTTATTGCCGCCCGTCGCACGTTCCCTCCTGTGGGTCCATCACGTAGAACTGCTCCTCCCTGGGTGCACTGACTACAATGAGCGTCACGGCGCCATACGTCGGACTGGTCGCCCGCAACCGCGCATAGCGCACATCGGGGACAAGCTGTCATTTGACTCATAAACCCGCCATTTTTGACGCATAACCTCGCCACAGCTCAACCTGGAAAGGGCCATAATTCAATATAGTTTATAATATACTATACGTAAAGTTCTGAACCATAACTTTGCCCAAAGTCGATTATGACGCATAAATTTGCCTCGGAAAGAAGTGGGAGCATTGCACGCCTCTTCTGTTACCTTTTGACTCTTTTTGCGGCGAGGTTATGCGTCAAAGCGGCGAGGTTATGCGTCACACGTCTGTGTGAGGAGTATTTTAGAACTTTATAGTCTGAAATTTTTAGTGCTATAAGGGGGGATCTCATTGTCCTCCCACCCCTTTCATGGAACTTTTTGTCCTTCTCTGCGCCGCGTACTCAACAGGAATTTGACGCATATCTTTGCCATTTTGCTCTTGTGACGCATATCTTTGCCCAAGTGGCAGATTTATGAGTCAAATGACACAAGCGGGCCGAGGCCTACGAGCTGCTGGCCCCGATCTACGGTTGGTTCACCGAGGGGTTTGATACCGCGGACTTGCAGGAGGCCAAGGCGTTATTAGAGGCGTTGGCGTAATGCGACGCTGGCGAACAGGTCCTTCATTCCCTACAATGCTCGCCGTGTGTTCATAACCCCTTGAGTGTGAAGCACTTTCATAGGATATCATCCGGAAGTCCGCATGCACACATGCTGAGATCGCGTATCGGAAAAGCCAGGACCCTATTTTACCTTTTGGGTGCGTTTCCCAAAAATAGCCAATATAAGTCCGCAATCTTTTTGCCTATATTTCCATAATTTTTATATGAGACTAAGAATCCAAAAGCACGAAGCTTTACTTTACTATTATCGTTTAAGATAAATACAAGTGTGCCTAGAGTTGTTATAACATTAAACAAATGAAAAGGGTATGGCTTCCAAGTATCATATTCTATTTTCTGGATAATTTGGATTGGTATTTCAACAGGTTTTCTTTCCCAGGAAAAATTAGGCGGAAGAAAGCCAGAGATTGATAGTAAATTGGTTTTTTTGTCAATTTTTACTTTTATAGTATATCGTTGGCCAAGTATAAAAAACATTAAATAATAAAAGACCAAATTACTACTGCAAATAATAGATCAGATATACTAATGATTTTGAGTGCTCCCGCTAATGACACTAAAATGATGATGAATAGGAGTGCTTTTTTATCTGGTTTTGCATTCGGATGTTCCTCAAATATCAATGTGTCAGCATCTTCTTTTTGGAGCAAATCATTCTCACTGTTCACAAATATATGATTGCACAGCCTTAGCAAGCGCCTTTTCGATTAGCCCACTATCTCAAGCTCTTTTAGAGCTTGACAAGCTATTTTGGCAATGGCGGATATAGTGTTTCTCTTTCGACTATTACCAAAAGTGACCAAGAACCATTTTTATCTGACGATTTTCCCAATTCTGTTCCATCTAACGCGCTTCGAGAAATGGATTATGTTATACAGAAATATTCTTGGGGTTGAAAGATCTCTAGAGTAAAGAACTTCTGAATCAAGTCTCCACGAAAAATATACAAGCATGACTTTCCCCTCGAGATAACTGTGAGGAATAGCACCCCAAGAACGGCTGTCTTTGCTATGATCGCGATTATCCCCCATAGCAAAGAAATGATCTTCAGGGATTTGTAGTGGACCATATTTATCTTTAATATTTGAATGGCTATACGCCCAATTTGAACGTTTAGCGAACGGAGGGCTTGAGACTATCTTCCCGTCCACGTATAGGACTCCGCTTCGTACCTCTATTAACTGACCTCCGATGGCAACGCACCTCTTTATGAAAGACTGCGATGGATTGTCTGGAAAGCTGAAGACGATTATCTCTCCAGGTTTTGGAGTGCCCATGGGTGGTAATCGAAACCTTAGGAAGGGAATTCTAACCTGGTAGACCAATTTATTGATTAACAGGCAATCTCCTATTAAGAGGGTATTCTCCATCGAACTCGAAATTACACGGATAGGCTGGATGATGAAGATGCGGATAAGCAGTCCGAATACCACAGCTATAAGAATGGCTTCCATCTTCACTTAATTGTAACGAGAGAAAATGTTCCTACTATTGAATCGACCCTATCGGAAGACAGAAGGGGATCTACGCCCGTAGATAACCATTCTCTGTGTGTTGTTAAAGCATGGATAGCGGAACGGGCATGGACGTAGTTTTATAGACTCTTAATCTTGAAGGTTGAAACTATTTCACCGAGCACTCGATTCATCTCAACACAGTCAGCCATGATGGGGTATCTTCCACTATTGAGCTGCTGGCTTATGACGGTCAGGCCTCGCTCCAAAGACGTTTCATTTTCTATGGCGGCCTCCAGTCTAGGGCGCACTAAGGGTGCTAACGCAGACGAAACTCGTGGAATCATCTCAAGCATACGACGGCCAAACTCGGCACTGGTTCTAAGATATCCACGAGCGGCTTCCAGGTGAACTGCACACCTCTGCAACTTCCCCGGGTCTGGTGCGCGAGGATCCACCTCTTCTACCATTGCCATACAGCTAAAGTATTCACCAAGCCCCCTCAAAAGGCTTGCGTCTGCCTGTCGACCTATTCCCAAATACATTTCGGCCTCCTGACCGGAGACCTCTCTGAGTGGCACTCAGATTTTACCGCAATGTCAAGCTGCATAACTTCGCTTGGGAGATGCAACTAAGATTAACACCATCCCTAATAGAGAAAATAGTAATGTAAGCACTTTTTCCTCCTCGTTCTTCACTCACACTAGGTAGGATGGGGACTTGCCCATTATTCCTTACCCTCTCTGTACTGGCTCTTCCTCACTTTGTAGACAATGATGAGAGGTGGAGCTCGTGCCTTGCTCCAACCAAGACCGAATAAAAAAAGCGCCTGCAGACCTTCTGCGTGATGCAGAGTCAGTCTGCAGGCGCCTGGCAGCGATGGGTAATACAGATTGCCCCATCCGCGTATTCCTGGTACACATGCAGATGCCATGAGGGTTACTCCTCGTGGTAGTGGGGGCTGGTCATGAATGCCCGAAAGCTTTATCGCCAGACCTTTCTTTTGTGTATCCTATGCTCTAGCTCGTGAGGCTTCGGTTTCTCCTCTTACAAGAGGCAACAAAAAAGCGCACACCCCGTTGCCCTTGGGCAATGCCCGACTGCGCCTTCAGTAGACAGTCTACTTCATGCTGAGTCGGACATTAGACTTAGTTCGTTAATCTACTCCTTGTCTACGGACGTTGTCAATTTTTCTTTTTTTCTTTGTTACCCCTGGAACTTTTGTCGGGATGAGTTGCACAATGTTACTTTTACGACCCCATATACAGGAGGGGTAAGGGTCGAGTCTCAAAAAACCTCGGGATACTGTTGGCGAATCTCCTTCAAGGTTCTAGAAGTACTTTTTCTTGCGCACGTTTCCCAAGCTTTTTTGCCTTCAAAGAAGGCATGTGGGATATACACATTTCGGCACTTTTGAGTTCGCCAACAGTAACTCATGAGCCAAGGCTCTCCACCGCGTATGAAAATAGCGTGGCTATTTTCAGCAGAGTATCCCTCGGTTTTGTAAGACAGGGAACCCTCTTTCTTGTTTGTCTAACTATAAGAAGATATGAGCCTATCTCAAAAACTCATCTCAAAAATCATAGTCTCACTTTTGAAAAGTGGGTGAGTTTAGGAGACAGTAACGGTCGGTTTCAAAAACACACTTTGTTCTTTAGCGAGTTGTTGCTCTTTCCTGAGCCATGTAACGCCAGCAACACTAGACAGTTTGTCTCATTTTGTCTGTGATGGGAAATCACCCCCTACGCCGTTGCTGGCGTTGCGGGGTTTTTTCGCCACCCCAACATGGGACACAATGATGGACTGAAAGCCCTTGGTTTTTGCTGAGATTGAGAAGCTCACGGAGGCCACTGTTGGGAAAGTTATCTCTCGACCAACCGAAGCTTCTCCCTGTCGCGATCCGTGGACATCTCCGACACCGCTCGCTCTCCTCTTCTCCGCAGCCCCTTGATTGTCCTTCCCTGGGAATAACGCCAAGTACGTCACCCCGCCGCATCCCATGAGCGATTGCGACAGCCTACCGCATGCCACTGGGAAGGGCAGCGGCATGCCGCACCGGTGGAAAGGATTGCGGGTGCCGTGTACACCCACGCCGTGACAACACATGGTTCCTGCCACAGTTGCCCCTGCCTGTAGTTAATCGGACGAGGCACACCACATGCGGTATTACGGTAATACATATTCTTGCACCAGACACGACCCGGCGCCGGAAAGACGGGGAGGGCACATAATCCCCAGGTGTGACGCCCTCCCGAGCATGTACCCCCCCCTGATCCACGGCCTGGAATAACCACTCACACGCAAAGAGAGAGAAGGGAAACAGTCGTGTGCAATCTTGCACACGACTGTGTGCGCTCGTGGAACTTCTCCCGGTCACAGGCGCGCCAGTGGCGATTGGTGAGACGTAAGACGCGTACATATTTCCAGTTGCTGCGAGGGAGCCAGGTTGAGGATTTTACGTAAGAGGCGTTCGGTGGAGGGCTCGTATGGGACCGTGGTTCCATGTTGACGTAGAGGGGAAATAAGTGTAAGTAGCGATCTTAACCATTCAAAAAAAGTGAGGGTAGAGATTAATGTTATCATCTCACATGCTACTCCCCATTCGCTCAATCAATTTCCACTATTCTGTCTTTCGAGCTGTTCTCCCCATTCGCTCAATCAATTTCCACTATTCTGTCTTTCGAGCTGTTGATACAGAGACGTGGCCAAGCCTAGTCGATACAGGATCGCCTGCTGCAACGCCGATAAGGGCGTCAGCCAACGCTGGATTTCCTCCCCAGTAGCTGTCTGGAGGATGCTCAGCGACACCTCCCGAAACGCTTTCAGGATCCGCTCCGCCGTTGGCGTGTTGGTCATCTTTTTCCCATTTTCCGGGTGTAAGCCGGGGAGGGGCGCTTGCTCGTTCTGGAGCGACCGCCGCAGGACAAACTCCATCACCGTTAACACCCGCACGCCCAACGTCAGCAGGTAGGTGAGCCCCTCGATTTGGTCGTCCCGCGTGACAAACAGCGGCGCGATATGCACGCGGCTCTTGAGGCGGTTGAAAATACGTTCGATCCGGTATTCGTTCCGATAGCACAAGATCGCATCGGCCAAAGACAGCCGCTGTTGGGTCACATTGGTGACAAAGGCCTTCCAGCCGAACCGTGCGGTGAGGGCGGCGATGGTGTCTTCCTCGCGGGCAATGCGGGTGATGTGGTAGCGGATGTGTTCACGCACCTGCTGCGCACGCTTCGCAGAGCCTCGACCCCGGCCGACGTAGCGGGTCTGGTGCTCGACCTGCCGTTCCCAGGTCACGGTGAGCAAGCCCTCCACCCGCTGCTCCTGGAGCACCCGGGCAATCGCCTCCACCAGGGCTCCTTCGTCGGTGCGTTGGCGTTTGCCCCGCCCGCGTGCTGGGGTGAGGGCCGCCAGCTTTTGCTCCGCATGCACCAGACGTTTTTCCAGGCCCACCGCCTGGTGGGCCGCATGGACGGGCGAGCGCACCACCAAGACCCGTTCGCTCCACTGCGTTGCACTGACCGCCAGGGCACAGGGTCTCTCCAACTCATAGCCCTCCGCCACGCGCACCTCTTGGCCACAGGGATGGACCCGCATGATAGGTGTCAGGGCGCCAGCCCGGTCTTGCGCGATCCCCTCGTCGATCCACCGTGCCATGGCTTCAGCGGTCCCTCCTGTCAGCGGCAACGGGGCCAAATACCCGTGCTGGCGTCCCGCCATGTACGCCCGGGTGGCGAACGCACTCATCTTACAATCGCCGACAAACAGCAGCCCACCTGGGGGCAGCCCGGCCTCGATCCGCTTGATGATCGGTATGTAGAGGCCATCATCGGCGCGTTCCCCCGAGAGCACATCCGTTGCTAAGGGCATCCCCAACGGATCGAGCGCCCCCATCATCACTTTGATCTGCGGCCGCGTCGGATCATCTTTGCTATGCCCAAACTGCACCAGCCCCCCGTCCGCTACGTCGTGCGCCCCCGAGACGGTGGTGGCATCACAGCGGATCACGTCCTGGGACAAGGCATACACTTCAATGCTGCACGCATTCAAGTCCTGTTCGATCGCATGCCAACACTTGGCTTTGCTGAAGTGGGTGAGGAGATGTCCCAACCGGTCATCACTGAAATCGAGCGGCTCGATACTCTGGCCGCTCAGGTGGCTCAGGGTGTTTTGCATGCCTTTGATGTATGCGGCCACGGTCACCTTCCGGTGGTCCCCTTCCGTGAGGATATACGCCAGCCAGATCACCGCCGTCCAGCCCCAACTAAGCCGCCGTTGCTTCCAATGCCGCGGGAGATGCCGGTCGAGCACCTCCACAAAGCCCATCTTGACCATCTGTCCGATGAGTAGGGCCACATCGTCGACACGCTCGGTGATCATCACCAAGTCGCTTTGACCCAGAATCGCCTTGGCCTGTTGCGCCAGTTGCACTCGCATGGAACTCTCCTCCCCCACGCTGAAACTACGTGGAAGAGAGCATAGCAACTGCACACCATGGGCTCAAAGAACCGGCGAGCCAAAGGGCAGCCTCCTGAAAATTACGCTTTTGGACTTTCTGTACGGCGAATGGGGAGAT
>WNGJ01008762.1_pt1 | contig 19441 bp, 22 predicted proteins | sample 5400611 | NCBI WGS metagenome assembly WNGJ01 (sample SAMN13153375, study PRJNA577476) | soil metagenome | isolation source: 40 cm soil or saprolite under Garry oak tree replicate 1 | place: USA:California | collected 2016-06-15 | reverse complement strand
CCCTTTTCACATTCTCGAACAATCCCGCGCTCAACTTCCCTGTTGCACAAAACACTCACGCCTATCAAGATGCGCACAAGGAACTATACAGCTATGTAATTGATGGTTTGGACAAACAGACTATAAGGCTCATAGCTGCGCATCAAAATTTAACGCTCAATCTGAACTCGGATACTACTGTGAAGGCCTTAAAGAGAGCGCTGCCCATGTTCCCAACGAACTCGCTCCTTTGGGACGCACTTGATAAGGTGAGTGATGAGCGGCGCCTGGCTGGGCACAAAGTACGACCAAAGGCAAAGCGATTTCACGCTTTCGAGGAGTTCACAAAAGACCTGGAAGTGGTTGTGGTAGGGCTCAGGGAGTTGCTGGCAACCCTGGAGGGTGTTTTAGGAATGGATGGCGAGAGAGCTTGTAAGCGACAATCCACAAAGAAGTGGCTGCCCCGGATCGACCGCCCACCAGAGGCGCATTATGCTATCACCCAACTTCCTGCCATCATAGGTAAAACCGTGGAGCGGGTTGAGTTTGGTTTCCGCGAGCATCATGACGGCGCCCATCAGAGTGAAGCCATGATTCTGTTTTTCACCGATGGCTCTATTCTCGGCATTGATACAGGTTCAAATGCAGGTAACATTGCAAGTAAATACGAAGGCCTGCGGCCAGACGATTTCCATACGGATTTTATGCTGTATTGGGTTCCACCGCCAAAGTAGCGTTCCCGGTCTGAGGAACCAGAGAACCAAAATATACGGTAAGGGGATGAAAGGTCTTGAGAATCGGATCAAGAGGAGGCTTGGTGACCTGACCCGATATCTCATTCTGGTTTCTTTTTACTGACATCCAAACAGAGGTAAACCGCGTTATCTCATTCTGGATTAGGCGCCAAGAGTCGGACCCCAACCACATAAACATCTCTGTCTGGCTTCACAAGTTCAACGCGCGCCCCAATGGGCAGCGCAACCACGCCATTGAGATGCATAACTAAGCGATCCTCATCTTCGTCATGGATTAATGTCAAGGGGCCAAGCTTATACCTGGGGATCGAACCTGAATACTCTCCACCCTGCGCCATTTCGCGGCTTCCTTCCTCTTGCTATTCTTTGCTCTCCCTGCCTATAAGCTGGGCTACTTTGTCATAAAGATACACAATTTGCTCAATAAGCTTCTTTGCTTCTTCATCGCGCATGGCCCTTGTCGTTGCCACGACGCTTCCCTCATCTCCCCGAGCGGGCACCTTGGTGAGGTTTTTTTCAATTTCACGGTACAAAGATCGCAGATTGGGCGGGAGATCAGCGTTCACATTGAGCCCGATCGTGTGAAAACCATAGACATACGCATTGGCGAGACGATTCTGCAATGAATCCGTACTGGTTGCCATACTTGTGACAGCCACAGAGAGTTTTTCATAGGCGTAATCGAGGGACATCTATCTTGGCCTTTCTATGATATTACTCATTACAACGAGTAGATGGCCTGTGAGGAACAGCGGAACCATGCGCTGCATAAGGCTACCCATGTGAAAACGCCTCTTTGTGATAGGCGCGATAAGTACTCCACCACATGATCTCTTGGTCTCTATTCCAGTGCCAGGGCGGCGTCCACAAGAACCGCGCAACGAAGCGATACTCTTTCGCGTGCAGCAGCGCCAGCAGGTGCGACTGCTTCCAAATACGCACGTCCTGGCGATACGTAAATTCGTCGGCAGTCGGCTCTCCAAGGTTCACCAGCGCACCAAACACAAGCCAGTCAGGCAAGAATGCATGTATCCTCCTCGAGGCATCAGATAACAAAGCAATATCGGTGCGATTGGGCTGCTTGGCCGTGCTCTTAGCTGCTTGGCCGTGCTCTTACAGCTAATGAGCACCGCCGTCGGCGTTTGCATCGGCGCTCCGAAATCCAGAGCGACAAGATCATACGTCGGCGTAGCTGGCCCACCGCACTGGATATCGCCCCCAAACAACGTAGGAACGCCCAACCGCGCCAGCGCATTCAACAAGGCGACCTCCAGTTTCGCTCCAGTTTGCTGGTTTGGTTGCGTCAAGTTGCTTATCCACGTCTGGATGTCAGCTCCGCTCTCCTCCGTATTCGGTTGGCGGTACATAAGCCCGAGTAATGAGAGTAACTGGTTTGTTGCCTGCTGGCGGGCCGTGATTCTTTCTCTGTTGCGCCTTTCGAGATAGCCCTCAAGAGACACGACTCCATCAAAACGCCGTATCTCTCTTTCAAGCCCATATTGCCATGTTCCGGAACCATCAACGGGCAGATGGGACGAGCGATAGAGGATGCTCTCACCGGCAATTAATTTGCCAACGCGCGCAATGGCATCGTCGGCCAAATGGAGCTGATTTTTGAGATCCGCATTGGTAACGAGAGGATTATCCTCTTCGGCTTGCTTGTAGACCTCGACCAGGAAGCGCACAGCAGTAAGAAAGTTCGCCAGATCTCCCTCTGAGCCGTTGCACATGTGTATGGCCTCAAGCGAGAGCATCGCTTGGTTACCGAGGTCGCTATCAAAGCGAAGCCCATTCGCAAAGCCGCTCGGAAGGCTTGCTGATAGTTCCTTTGCGTCTAAGCCCTGGTCAACGAAGAGCTTCTTGTCCACGTATCGATACGTGGGCCACTCAGCTTTTTCATGAAAGTAGTCGAAAATTGTTTGCAAGTAGAGTCGTTGCTGATCTTGGATATTCATGCCAGCTCCTTATTTGTAAATGAGATCACCCTGCGCTAACAAGAGCGCTGCATAATACAACGCGCAGGCCTGTGCTGAGCATACAATAGTTCTGTTCACTCCACTTCTCATCTGCTCAGAACATAATAGCCCTAAGCCACATCAGCTGGGAGCTGGCGTGACTTAGGCCAGAGCTACTGAGAAGATGCTCTCTCATAGCCAAAATGGAAGCGTTCCTTCCCTCTCTTTTGGTTTGATCCCCTTTAAGGCCAGGTAGGCGATTTCGTCACTGTAATGAATTGTAATTGGCAGACGAGGAGGGCGCAGTGAGCCGTAATGCAACAACGTGAGCGCAAGCACAGAGTGAATGGCTTCTTCGATCCGGAAAGGAGCCTCGGTGCGAATGTGGAGGGGAGATGGCGTGGCATTTGCAAACGGAGGCAGCGAAGATACGAGAAAGGCTTCATGATCATTTAGCCTGAGCGCGCTCCCTTTGAGGGGGAGCTGCGCCCCCTGGGTCTGAGTATTCAACCCATAGAGTCGCGGTGCTCCTGTTTTGAGCAGCTCGACTAAATGGAATTCAGCTTGGAGGCGCTTCCCCCACTCTTTGAGTGCCTGTTTCTCCTCTCCGCGGAACAGTCCATCCCGATGCACAAGGACCCTTTTTCCGGCGAAGACGGACTGCGGAAAGAGTGCTTGCAGCACATAACTCGGGATGGTTTCCCCTTCCAGGGGAGCGTCAAAAAGAGCGTACTGCAGAAATTCGCCGTTTCCTTGATAAACGCGCGCAATGGCAGTCGCATTGACGCTTCCTGACAAGCGCTCTTTCTTGCGCCGAGCAATATCAATCCCGACGATAATATCAGCGTAGGGCAACGGCTCCGCGAGGACAAAGGGAACATTGCCGATCTTACTGAGCACACCCAGGGCGATATTTGCCAGCGCAAATTGATTGCTCATCGTGGACTGGGTCGCGACTTGACTCGGTATACCCATTCCTATGGTGAGCGATTTGAAGTGATGATAGGACTCCCATGCGCTCTCGTTCTCCCCTTCATCCACCCCGCCGTCAGGAAAAAGCGCGAGTTGCACATGTGGGGTGCTTGTCTGCATCCGATTTATCACATTTTCGAGTTCATCGCGCGAGGTCCCTGTTACGGACTCCATCTGAGAGATGGTACTGGCAAACTGAAGCGCTCTCAACTCTTCTTGTAAGCGCGGGAGAAACTGATCCGCCAAAGAGCCGGGAACCGCGTTCAACACAGCAATACGTACAGGTGTTCCTTTGGGGAATGCATCACTCCGCTTGTAAAAACCATACCGACGTAAGTTCGCCTTGAGCGTTTTTTCTCCGCTGACGCGATTTCCCCCACCTAAAAGTAAACTGGGGCTGAAGTTGACATCAGTTGCACCGAGGAACAGCGCGGGGGAGGTGTTCGCGCGGTATGGAGTTCCGACCACTTTTCTGCCCGTGAAGATGCGCCCGATCCTCACGAGGATACTCAAACGATCCTGAGGTGAGAGGCGCAAGGCGTTCGTCGCCTGTTTTGCATCGATGCCGAATTTGGCATAGGTTGCGGTATTCACCACAATGCCCAGCGCGCTTGCCACGAAGTCATACCCATGGCGTCCCACACGCACATGTACGACCGGTTCATGGTCTGCAGCCCGCTGTATGATGGCCCTCGATTCTTCCCGCTGCGTGAGCGCCAATAATCGTTCTCGGTGCTCTCCCACGTTTCCGGTAATCCCGACGATCTCTCCCTTCGAGCCTGAAAGCTTATCTGCGACCACAAGACCAATGAGATGCTCGGGCGTAGCAATCTGACGAGCATAGGTTTTCAGGTCTTGTCTCGCCAGAAGACGAGAGATGACGGAAATCGAAATGGCCGGGAACTCGCGGAGCACCCACCCACGCACATCACAGGTTCGGTGAATGCGGATGCGCCCAAGATCTTGCGAAAAGGACGTGAGTGCCTGGTTCACCTCTGGTTGGAGATCCCGAAAGAGGGCCCTGGCGACGAAATCCGCTATAACTTGGGGAGTGGGGCGCCACAAGATATCCCGTTGGATCGCTAAAAGGCCTTGAAAGATAGTCGGCTGCTCGCTCCATACGTCCGCAATCACCGGCTTGAGCGCCTCATCAGGCTGAGGTGAATCCGTTACAATTCTCCTCTCTGTCCAGAGCCAATGGCCCTTGAATATCCTTTGGAGGCGATATGCTAACTTCCCGCCTATGGTGGCAAGATCGCCGCTCCGTACCTGGAGTTGGTATGCGACCAGGGGCGGGATCGCGGCTGGTTGTACGGGAAAAACTTCTACGAGAATGGTGGTATTTGTTTGTTGCATGGTAAAGCTCCTCACTTTTGGTTGTCTAGTCATCAGGACGTAAAGGGCTATATGTGCTCGTAATTCCTCGTTATAAGCACATTCTGAGAACTATAATATGTATGCTTCCTAGCTCTATTCATTGCAGGAAAGCAAAGGTTTCGTGGAGGTCTGACAGGTTTCCCCCAAGTCAGACGCTCTCTTGATGATGTTACATAGGTTCGTCTTTTGTCGTCTCTAAAACCTCCTGCCACCAAGAGTAGAGCGAATGATGAACAGGAGGCGCATATCCGGTGCCTTGGTGTATATTCTGCAGCGCGCCTCGCAGTGTGCGAGAGGGCGGCTGACCGTACTTAACCCATTGTTGAATGAGGATAGGCGTCGAGACTATCTGTACGTCTGGAAGATGCTGGCGCAACAACGCAGTTGTGGCCGGGCCATCCACACCAATAGCCCACCTCCTCTGCAGCGCCAGAGCGGCAGTAGTCGCCTCTCCGTCTTCCCTCAATACAGCGGCGAGTTCAACCATCTTCGCTTCTTCGGCTTCAGAGGTGAGGGATGCCATGACGAGTAAACCGGCGTTCAAGATTGGCTGAAGGTCAATATCCTCCACGACAAGCCCTTCCCCTTCTTGGTTCTCACGAAGAATCCGAAGTGGCTGCTCTTGATAAACAAGACGTGCTATCATGGTAGGGATAGGGAGTGCTCTCAAAATAGCGACCATACATCTTGACGCGTAGATGTTCCTCAGACAACACGCGTTGAGAATCACTCCATCCCGGGAGAAGACAATACTCCTTGTCACGTGGCCCTCCTAGCTCTCTATGGCTCTCCTTGGGTCATCTCCAATGAGATTTTGCTCGGTTCCGCCACCGAGCTGATCCTGTAATTCCTGGGCGATCCGACTGGCCTCCAGCCGGTCAACATTGAGCAAGCGAGCGAAGCGCCCCTCGCTAATCAACCCCCGTATCAGTGCCTCAAGAGCAAGGTATTGGTAGCGCATAGGAAATGGCTGGGCCCGCGCCGGAATATCCCCCTGATTGAGCCGCCGGTGCAGCTCTCCCACCTTTAAGCCGCGCGCTTCCAGTCCTTCCCACGTTCCGGTCGGAAGTAAATTCATATCTTCTAGGCGGAGTGTGAGGGCTTCCATTGACACACCATAATAGTGAGCCAGCGTTCCAAGATCAGTGAGCGTTCTTTTCTCTTTGATGCGCCGCAGGTCATCAAAGCGTTTTGCCAGACTACTGCTAGGCAGTAAGAAGTAGCGGGCAAAAGCCTCAGCAAACCGTTCGCTCTCTGGACGCCGTCGGTAGCTCTCCTCGAAACACGCATCTGATTGGAAACGGTTCACGAGGAAGTGGCAGTAGCCGTGTGCTAATGACCAGCGCCTGCGTCCCTCGTGGTGCTGACTATTCACCACGAGACATCCTCCTATCTGGTCCGTGTACATGTACATCTCAGAGAAAGACGTAGGTTGGAGCGGCAGATAGAAAATGCGTAGCCCGACATCTTGCTCAAGAATGTCGCGCAGGATCGGGAGTGGCCCGTCTCCAAGTCCAAGGCGGTGACGCTCTTCAATGGCGAGCCCTTCAGCGGCCTGCTCGGTCCTCAGGCCAGTGACAGAGTACTCAGGTGGATACCTGCGGACGAGCGGTATCTTGAGCAACTCTTCCAGCTCAAGATAGTCTTGGCAATATTGCTCGACGCTGGCCACATAAGAAGCAATTTTCTCCGCATCTTCCTCGCTCTGCACAGCAGGACCGCGAAACTGAGGCCGCGGTAATGCGTCTATCACGGGATGAGGCCGAACAAAATCACTGACTTGGCGACCGTAAGCATGAGCTAGCTTGATCAACTCGCCGGGTTTGATCCTCCGCTCACCTTTCTCAATAGCGACAAGCGTCGTCCGCGCTGTTTCAATAATTTTGGCTGCGTCTTCCTGTGTGAGCCCCCTTCTCTTTCGAGCTTTCTGAAGGTCATCACCGAGCACACGCGGATCAATGGTATCAAGGACGTTCTGATCCATCTTCTGTCTCCTTTCACTGTCTCTGTATTTCGATTGGATTTTCTGTAAAACCGCGATGTACCACCTGACACACGCGCTCATCCCATTCGCTCACGTAACACGCATAAAGCTGTATCAGGTCATCAATAAGACTGTCTCTCGAGAGTAACTTTTTTCCGGCCATTTCATCTACAATCTCTAGAAGTTGCGGGGCGTATTCAGATAAGCTCTCCCAGGGATCCTCCGCGGCGAGACAGGAGCGCAGGGACGCAACTTGTGCGAGCATCGCTTGTAGGTGGTCGCCATCAGAAATGCGGCTCTTTTGCCCATGGAGGGACGCGGTTGTCATACTATAGGGTGTTGGATCTTCCTCCACGTTCAACACGGCGATTGCTTGCCTCCGAAGCAGGCAGGATGAGCAGCGCCCGCACTGTTGTGGCCGATCTCGGAGGTAGCGATCGCATGTGAACGTTGACAATACCAACCGTTCGAAGGCTGCAGAGGTGGTTAAAGTAGCACACATCTGGGCTTTCGTTTTGAACAAAAAAGGATTCTGAAAAGTAAAAGGCGAACCAAAAAGGTGGGAGATGAATTCCCCCATGCGAATGAGAGAAACAGGGTGAACAGAGAGTGAATGATCAAGACCTACCTCGGCCCGAGTGAAAGGGAGGTTGATTGCCCCGATCCCATTTTCATAGACAGAAAGCCCCTGCTGACCTTCCAGCATTGCACAAACTGCTCCCAGGAGCAGAAAGACAAAGCCGCGAGAACGCTGGAGAGAATGCTTACGCATCTCTTTTGTCTCATCAAGCCAGAGAGGCAGTTGTACCAGCGTGGTCTGGCCGGGAAACAGGGCTTCAATTGCCTCGGCCGCGTCCCGCTGTTTGCTGTGAATGAAGGTATTTGCTCCCGTTCCAAACAGGACATAATGAGAAGAGGCTGTTCCGTTGTTTACTTGGGCATAAAGGCCAGCCAGGGAATCCAATCCCCCGCTCCATAAGGCTACTTCAGTAGGTAGATCGTAGGAGTTCGGGTTGAGGAATGAGAGTTGCCTCTCGGCCAGGCGCCCATATGCAGATCGGGGGGTGAAATCAAAGGACCACTGGTCCTGAGTGTACCAGTAAAGGATATCCTGCAGGTGTTGCAGTGTCGGTGAGCCACTGAAGAGTTCGGGATGTCGAACGGGCAGGCAGATCTGGAGAGAGCACGACTGATACCTTGTGCGGCTCGAGAGCCGGTCAGCGACTGCAATAGCGCTAGCCAGGTCAACACAATCGGCAAGAAGCGACGACAGATGATAACCCCGTTTCCGATGAAATTGTTGATCGTCCACGCGCACACGAAACATCTGAGAAGACCGGTGAGCGTGGTGATGAACCCATTGGACCGACGTATACTCATCGCTGAGATCATCAAAAATGTAGGTGTAATCTAGCTGCGACATGCTCTGCTCCTATCTCAAAAGCTCAGAAATATCTTTCTCGGCGTCCTCTTCGAGATTGATCTTCCGCATGGGGCTGCTGGGAGGACGCCGCATGCCTTCAATAGTGCCATGCCGCAAAATGTGTTCGACGTAAGACCCTAAACCCTTGATGACATCAGGTCGTATGGCAATCAGTCGCTGGCGCACAAATTCAGGATCGGCCTGATGTGGATGTGGGCGCAGCGGAGTGGCAGCCGGCTCTGCAAACTGGGCATCATAGACGTTGATTAAGTATTGCCTCGTAATTTCCCGCTGGAAGTCTGGAGGCGCGATATAGAAGTGACCATGCTGTTCTAACTCACGTAATTGATCTTCGCATGCCCTCACCACCAGACCAAGCGCTCGTTGGTGTCCGTCAGCGGATTGTTGAAGTTGTTTGAGCTTTCTCCGCTCGGGCGCCCAGTTAATCTCTTCTCCTTGCTGACGTCGCAGGAAAATATCCTGAAATAGAGCCTCTTCCTGCGCAATCAGATGCAGGGGTTCATCGCCGAAGAACTCCACCTCTTTTATCAAACGCCCCAGTGCTTTCCTCACCAGATCGTCTTCAGCAAGCTCTCCCTGGCAAACCTGTACATAAAGCTGCTGAAATCTGGGACTCACCGAAGGGTGCACAATATCTCCGTCTGGCATGTCGTATTCCTCCGTTTCCGTAGTATCTCCCACCTGTTGCAGAAGAGTATACCCCCTCTGTTTGTCATTGTCAATAGTTAAGAGGTATTTTTTATAATAATGTCAGATTTTTGATTTTCTCTTTGGGGCCAGTGCATCGTAACCTGAAAACAGTACGCAAAGGAGGTGTTAAAAATAATTTCCTGTTTTTAAGCCAGCTGTTACCCTCGCAGAGCGAATCCAGCGGGAAGTTATGCTTTTACAAGTACTATGTACATAAACCGCAGATCTTGACGGTGGAGGAACTGGAAATGCTTGAGCCGATACTCCACTCTGACGAACAAACACTCCCCGGTCTGCTCTCTCAAGCTCAGCAATCCATCAACAGCGGTAATGCACATGAGGACCTAGCCTCTCTCCTCATTGCGCTTGCAGGAGCAACCCAAGGAGTACATGCCTCGCCTCTACACTACACTTACCAAGCAGATTCATGGAACGCTAGGAATGCCTATCGACTTCACACCTGCGATGTCAGGCCAATCGACTGGCGGTTACGAGGAGCGGCGGAAAGAGAAGGACTCCTTCAGCGGCTGGTGCTATATGATATAATCGAAACGGCTTTTCTCGAAAGGAATGCCATTAAGCAGCGCGGGCAGCGTGCCACAATAGCAAACAGACAAAGGAGCGTTCAATCCTTATGATGTCGTCCTCGCCCATACCGCAGGATAATAAAGCGCACCGGTATCCTGTTTCCGTCAAAGGCATTGTCTATCACGATGGCCGGGTGGTGTTGCTCAAGAACGAGCGCGATGAGTGGGAGTTACCAGGCGGCAAGCTCGAACTGGGCGAAACGCCGGAAACCTGTGTTGTCAGAGAAATAGAAGAAGAACTCGGTTTAGCCGTACGGATCGGTCCCCTGCTGGATACCTGGGTCTACCATATCTTTGAAGGGGTAGATGTCCTGATCTTGACCTTTGGCACCTACCCCACACCCTTTGCTGAGATCACGCACAGCCCGGAGCATAAAGCCGTCGGGCTTTTCAGTCCGGAGGACGTCCCATCCCTTCGTATGCCAGAGGGCTACAAACAGTCGATTCAGACCTGGATAGACTCCCTCTCGCGTTCCCGGACGAACTGACTCCCGATCGGGGAGGAGGTGAGGAATGCCTGTGCCACCAAAGCAACCAGAACGATCCTGCCAGAGCTGCGGCGCGAAGCTGAGCCGCTATAACCCCGATCCCCTGTGCTGGCCTTGCCAGGAAGAGAGGCGGGCAAGACCGGCAGAAGGACAGGCAACGACCTCACCGCTTCCCACACTCACCCCTTCCGACCGTAGTGCGTTTACCTTGCGCTCCATCCTCGATACCTCCCGGCGAACGAAGCCGCTACGACTCTCCGATGTCGGGCACGTCCTGAAGCACTACCGCAGTATTCACCAGCTCACGCAGCGCGATCTTGCTGCACTACTGGGGTTTGATCAATCCTATATCTCCAGGCTCGAGAATGGCCGGGGACTTCGCGACATTGCCACCCTCAAGCATATTGCGCAGTGCCTGGAAGTTCCCGGACAGTGGCTCGGCTTACTCTCGGAGGGATCTCCCAATGCGCAGAGCGCTGCTCTGATAGAGGTGGCACCGTCGATCATCCGGCTCAGCCAGACCGTCCGGGAAAGCGGCAGGGCCGATACCGCCGTCAGCGAACTGTGGCCGCTCGTGCTCCGACTAGAAACACAGGCGACGCAGGACAGCGGGAATCCGCCGCTGCTGCTCACGCTTGCCTCGGCCCAGGCCATGCTCGGTGTGATCCTGGGAGATTTGCTTCCCGAAGAGCAGTTGTGGATCAGCGTGCATTTCTTCAAAGAGGCGGTGGCTCTTGTCGACGAGCACGGCGATGTCCGGCTGAAAGCCGAGGTGTACCGGGGCTGTGGCAACGAGCTGCGTAAGCATAAGCAATACGCCGAAGCCATTTCGTATCTTGAGCAGGCATTTTCCCTCGCCCCTGATGGCATGAGCAGGGGGAAAGCAGCGGCGTTCCTGGCTCGGACCTACGGGGAGATGGGCGATAGGGAGCATTTTCTCGGTGCGATGGGGAGCGTGCGCTACGCGCAGGAGAGAGCTGCGAGCTTTACTCCGACATTCAACCCGATCACGACCCGCGAGGTCCATGTACGCGGGCTATTGAACATCGGGCAGATCGGTGCGCTGCCCTCCCTCCTCGAGCAAGATACCTCGCGGTACCTTCCAGTCCCTGTTGCACCACAGTGGCATGTGATTTCGCACATTACGGAAGCCGAGGCCTTGTTTCGTATCAGCAAGGTGGATGATGGCCTGGCTCATCTCAAAACAGCGCTCATCGGGGCCGAGCTGTGCAGCCTGCCCCATCAAGTGCAACGCGCCATCCGTGCAGTGCAGGTCGTTGAAGCGTACCATCCAGCCAGGGCTCTTGGTGTTGAGGCCAGAACGCTTCTCGGCAAGCTCTCCCAGTCTACGATTCAGCTGCCATCATCTCAATAGCAAGGCGGTATCATTGCCGCCAGGCCCACTGCTCTACCATCTTTCCGGTTTTCTCCTCGTGCTTTTTTCAGTCCAAGGAAGCCAGCGGATATGACAACTTGTCATTTGACTGTCTCCAGAGAAACAAGTACGTTGTAGGTGCAAAGCATCATCGTTGCGTGTGCAAAAACAATGCCGGAGAGCACTATCATGGCCAACACAACACCGTTCGCTGCCTTCCATCTTGACGTCGCGGGGGCATCTGCTGAAGAACAGGTCGCGCGCGCCCTGGCACGGGATGGTATGGTCACATTTGATGCCATTCGGTCAAGGGGGGAATTGCTCCAGCTGTGTAACTGGCTTGGTACGATCATGAAACACAGGGACGCGGACGAGGCCGGTCTCACGCGCATCGCGAAGCGCTCCGACATCCTACCCGCGGAGGGGTACCAGGCGTTTACCTCCTCCCACCTGACGCTCCACACGGATGGAAGCAGTACCCCGGAGCCTGCAACACTGGTCGTCCTATGGTGCGTGCGACCCGCCACAGAAGGCGGTATGTCCCTTTTTGTCGATGGGAAACAGATCTACCAGGTACTCGCGAAAGAGTACCCACAGGTGCTTGAGACGCTGTCGACACCCAACTCGGCTCTCTTCGCGGGTTCAGAGCCACCAGTGTACGGTTCCGTATTCAGCACACACGCCGACGGCTCGATCTTCGTTCGCTTTCGCTATGACGGCCTGGGCTACTACGCCGCACCCGTATGCAGCGTACTCCCTATCTTTTTAGATCTGCTCGAGCGATATACCCTCTCTTTTCCGCTGCAAAAGCAGCAGGGCTACATTCTTCAGAATGGACGGTGGCTGCACGGCAGAACAGCGTTTCGCGGAGAGCGGGAGATGTATCGGGTCTTAATACGCACCGACCCCGCAACATCTCTTGGCACATCTGTCCACCTGGGGTTCATACATCAAGCAAAGCAGCAGATGAGTAGAGATTCGTGAAACAACACGACAAATGAAAGACAGTGGTATGAGCCAGTTGGTGATGGTGATCGATGATTCACCCACAATTCGTACGATTCTGGAAATTTGCTTGCGGCGAGCCGGGTACGATGTCAGGGGCTTTGAGGATGGCGTGGCGGCTCTTCTCTGGCTGGCTAGCCCGGATACAGCGATTCCAACGCTTGTGCTAGTGGACCTGGGCTTGCCCAAGCTTGATGGCTATGAGGTGATCAAGTCCCTCAAAGCCAGGCCAGGTTTGGAGCGTACCGTGATCGTGATCCTCTCGAAGCGCGATGGCATCCTTGACCGTATGAAGGGGCGATTGGTTGGCGCGCACGCTTACGTCACCAAGCCCTTTCGCACCCAAACCATCCTGGCGCTGGTAGAGGCGCATCTTGGAGCGGCGATGGTAGGCGAAACCATCGAACACACGCTCTCCAACCAGCCGCCAGTACTCGCTTATGTACAAGCAGGGAATGGTCAGACAGCACAGGGAGGAGCAGGACAATGATCGAGCAGCAAGAGCAAGCGCGCGTGCTGGAAGACCGAGCATTTCAGCAGATCCTCGTGGAGGAGATAGGCGAATTACTGCCAGAAAAACTACTCGCGGAATGCGATCTGACTCACGCCCAGTCCATTCTGGAAATCGGCTGCGGGGCCGGAGAATGGCTGCGCGCCGTGGCGCGACAGTATCCCGACCTGCAGTGTATTGGTATCGACCAGGACGAACACCTGATGAAAGTGGCCAATGCCCTGGCCTATCGAGATGGGCTGGCACAGGTCGCCTTTCTCGCCGTGGAAATGAGCGACATTCTCCCCACGCTCTTTCCTGAGGCGAGCTTCGACTTCGTCCAGCTCAGCTTCCTCAGTCGGTTCATCCTCACAGCGGACTACCCCAGGCTCGCGCAAGCTTGCGCGGCCCTGTGCCGTCCTGGCGGGATCGTGTGCTGGACGGAGGCCGAACTGCCGATTTCGAATAGTGCGGCATTCGAGCAGCTGACCGCGCTCGTCTGCGAGGCCTTGCAGCGTGCCGGCCAGAGCTTCATTTCCGAAAGCATGTGGGAATGGGCCGAGCTGGTTGCAGCCCGCTCAGGGAAGGCAGGGGTTGATCGCTCTTCGTACAAGCGCCACGCTCTTGGAATCACGCCCATGCTGGGCCGCTGGCTGCGCGATGCGGGCTGTGGCGCACACCCTGAGATGCCCACCTACAGCCTCTGGAGGCTGGACAATCGTGTGATCCACGAAACGGCGTATGCGATCGAGGTGTCAGCGGGGCAGCCAGCCCACAAGGGATTCGTGCGCCAGGCGATGCGCTTTGCCCACCAGGTCAAGCCGTTCTTGCTGCGCACCGGGGTGATCGAGGAAATGGAACACGCCGTCTTGTGCGACCATCTCGAAGTGGAGCTTGCCAGCCGTGAGTTCTGCGGGCTGTCCTACCTCCTGCGGGCGTGGGCACCGCGTCAGTGATCCCGCCCGACGTTTATTTTGTCGAGTCGAGCGCATGCGGACGAGGAGGAAGCGGTGCGTTTTTAAGCCGTTCTCCGCCAGCCATCTCGTGGAGGGAGGAGAGGAATAATGACAGAATTTCGCACACAGGAAAGCGCTTTTGGAGCATCTACAGTGTTCCAGGTGATCTCCGGCACTCCTACCACCACACTTGCCAGCCAACTCCCACGCAGGGAACGCTGGGTACTCTTGTTGCTCGATGGGAGGCGCACTGTAGCGGACCTGGCACGTCTGACGCAGCGCAGCGAGCTGGATGTCGCCTCTACACTTGCCAGGTTTCTGCAATGGGGCTACATCGAGCCCGTTCCTGGCGAGCAGGATACAACCCGTCCATTCAAACGTGGTGATCACTCTGCTTAGGATGAGCAGCGAGCAGATGGCGTTGAGAGTCTCTTTCTCGCGTGCGTTCATGCACGGTCATGGTGAGGAGAGATCTGTGCATCGAGAGGCAGCGACAGCTGTTGTTCGCGTTTTCTCGGGAACCAACGGTCGAGGATCTGCACTCCTCCGCGTGCGGCCAGCTCTTCATAGGCCTTGCGTACCTCAGCAGGACGCAGGCCCAGCCGCTCACTGACCTGTTTCACATCATACACAACCGGAGCGGCTTCGTCAGCGAGCTGACCCTGAGCAAGCTGGTGTGCCTGGCTAGAGACGATATCCATGGCGACTGCTCGCACGGTTAAGTTCCTCTCGGGTGTGGCAAGAATCCCCACCAGGGTGAGTAGGAGACGACGATACTCCAGGCAGGCCTGCAGCAGTTCTTCCGGAGGGAGGTGTGTTAACTCCTCCGGAGTGAGATGCAGGAAATGATAGGTATTCTTGGCTTGTTGTACATCATTGTGCTTCTGCATGAACGATTGACTCCTTTCTTGGATGGGGAGAGACCAGCTCAACGTACGCATGTCGGCACTTCAGGCGTGCCATCCATCACTTGTTGGTCAAGCAGTGAAACTGCGCACCCCGCTCCATATTCTGCTGCAGGTATAGACAGATGGTAGCATCTTCCATAGCACACGCGAGATGGCTGCTGCTTGCGTTGTGGCTCAATCGGCATACACCACCATAATCTCCTCCCAGCTGGTCACGGCTCGCGGGGAGAGCATCGTGCGCCGCATCTGCCACTCGCGAGCGATCCCTTGTGACCCAAAGAAGACGGTATCGCGACCAAACCAGGCGTTGAGCAGATCGATCACACACATCAGGCGGATTTTCCTGACGTGTTCGGACAGGGTGTAGTCGCCGAACAAATCAAATTGCAATGCCGATTGCGGGACGATCTGTGAGAAGAAGACTCCCGCCTTGCTTTTTAACCATTGTACGTTCAGTGAGAATCACTCAGCTTCCCAGAACACAGGGCGGTACAAAATGGGAGTTCATAGCGATAGCGCATCTCAAGACCAATGGAACGAAAATGGACGTGAAGCCGTATGGTAAGATGTGAGAGAAGGCAGCCGCAATACAAGCAGGTAGAACGAGATCAGCGTGTGAAGAACTGAAAGAAAGAGCTACACCATGACAACACATGATCCGAAACAAGCCATCATTGAGCATGTGAGTCTTCCGCTAGGCATTGTGCATCCCGCCCCTCCGCACCCTGCAGGCGCAAGGTGGTGGAAAGGCGAGCTGCATATTGGTGGCGGATTGGACGCGCAAACAGGAACCATTCGTTTTTTTCAAGAGCGACGTCTTCCTGACCGCCAACTTCACGAGATTACTTTTGAGGATCAAGCCGGGCAACATCAGCACTGGCTCTGCTTTGTGGTTCAAGACCCACAGGGCGGTTGGCGTATGGTAGGAGGCGCAAACTACTCAGATGATCCCAGGCATTCTCCCGTGCGTCCTCACCCCTGGGTCAACCTCGCAGGAGGGGGATGGGAAGATTACTTCTGGGCTGGCGGTCTGGTGTTGAACAATGGCCTGGATATAGAGCGTGTGCGTCTCACCTCCAAGAATGGGAGGGTGCTGGAGGACCTGGTTCAAGATGGTCTGGTTCTGTTCATTTCCGGCCAAAAGATCCAGGTGCCCGTCCAGGTAGAGTTGTACGACCGTACGGGAAGCCTTGTTGGGACTCACCCCTGTTTCCATTGATGGGAGAGCTACGTTTTCTGCTGATGAAGCTCCTGGAGTCGCTTTTCTGCCTGCTCGGCGCGAAGTCGAAAGCTGAGCACTTCATCCTGCTGTGATACCCAACGCTCTCGTTGCTCAGCCAATATACGTTCAGCCGTGATCAGACGCTCGACCAGCGCCTCTTTGCTCATGCGCAGGTAACGCTGACGCACGCGCTGCTCATCCCGGCCAGGCTTGATTGCTGGAGGCCGTGAGGGCTTCGCTACGACCAGCGGTTTCGCTCGCTTTCTGGATGAACCTCGCCAGCTTCGGTGCTGTTCGTAGTACGCCCTGGCCTCCTGATTGTCGAGAATGGCACTCTCAGATACTCCTCGGTGCTCAGGATCTACCTCTTTGGACCTGGCAGCAACTGTTGCCAGGGAAACCCGCTGTTTGTCTTTGCAGAGCGCATCGACGCTTTGTTTCACCAGGTCAACGGTACGTCGGCGCAGCTTTGCATAGACCTTCTCCTCCAGCCAGGGATGCGGCTCATGATGGTCGTTTCCGGGGTTGGATCTGGATAAGTGCTGCACGGCTTTCGTCCTTTCTGTAGGCAAGAATCATGTCCATCTCTTTCAGTTCTAGTTCGCAGGCCCGGATAAGCTGTTTCAGCTTCTCGGCTTCCAGGACGAGCCCCTCTCGCTCGTAGTACTGCCGTCGTTCCTCGGCCCAGTGCTGTTTCTCTTCCACCTGGTACCGCTTCGCCGGGTCAGGTGCCTTGGCAGGGCAATGGATACAATCGAACTGGTTCGGGCAATAGGCATCCAGCGTACACTCCCCACCAGCCACCGGCACAAGGGTCCCTATGCGTTTCCTGGCTTCTTCTGCTTGTTTCTGAATTTCTTCTGGCGACCGCAGGATCGCCTCTCGAATGTTGATATGCATGGCCATGCGAGAGAGGAAGGATAGATGCTCCTCGGCCTGCATGTATGCCGGCATCTGGCTGTAATAGTTCGTGACATCGAGGTTCTTCTGTTTCAACCACTCCGCCACGAGGTCAACGGGTAATTTCTCGACCTGCACGGCATAGGTGGCAAAGGCATGACGCAAGAGATGGGGTTTAATGATGACTGGTTTGCCCTCGCTCGTCTGAAACACCATGCCATGGATCAGAAAGCGCATGCAGGCCGTAATGGTTTGAGCATTCAAATGCTTGTGGGCGTATTGAAAGAGGTAGGGTTCAGCCCCAAAGCGGTGACTCCTGCGATTCGTCGGAGCAAATGCAACGCGGGGAAGCGTCTTCCCTGCTTGCAACGCATAGTGTTCGCACAGCAGCTGGCAGGTTTTTTCCATCAAACGCACCGTCTCCTTACCAATACCATAGCTCTGAAGCGTTGCCGTCCGCTCTCCCTTGGGAAGGAGCCGAACCAGATAGCGAATGCGAGGTGATTGATCTGTGGCACCTGGTGGTGGGTCATCTACGAGTCGAATGATGCAGTCCCGTGAGACGCTGATTTGCATCAACTCCCCAATGCGCATACCTGTAGAGGTCAATACGTCGAGTGCGAGCAATCCAAAGGTGGCTGCCGCATAGAGGGAATCGACGGGGACGAGAGCGCCTTCGGCCCTTGCTTGCGCATCAGACATAAAGCCGCCCTCATTTGTGCTCCCATTAGCCCAGGAAAGCAATCCAGAGATGTGCGAGAAAAAAGGGGCTGTAGGCCCGTGAGAGCCATCACCTCCATATCCCCACGCACGTAACCACGCCTGTCGTGTGGCCATATCTTCTTCACTTCCCTTTCTCGGAGCATGTCCGAGCACGTGAGCCTTGAGTAACTCGGCGAACCACAGCCCTTCTGGGGGAGCATCACCGACCAGCCGTTCAGCTTTGACAAACTCTAAAAAGAGACCGTTGCGATCATCTGAAAAACTATCTACTCCCTTTATTGCGTCGTAACAGGTGGTCCGCCTGTACTGCTCTGCATGGGCGAGCACAAAACTACGCCGATCCCACAGACGGAAGTGTAATCGTTCGTGCGCAGGTTCACCTTCTTCATACGAGAAGAGGTATGGCAAGGGATGAGGCTCCTTTCGGTACTCCTGGAGTGCTGCCCGATACGCCTGGCGCAGGCGTACAAGGCGATTGTAGCGAAAATGGGCCTCTGCGCGAAGGGCGGCAAACTGGGGCACAACGGCCTCTGTTTCAGCCTTACGCGTTTGATGCTGCTGTTGTTCCAACTCTTCCCATTTGACGAGCCCCTCAACGTGCAGTGGGTTCACCATGGGAAGTACAAAAGGCTGGTACGCCTGCTGCATCTCGATAGGGAGGGCATCAAGCCAGTTCCAGACGTGCTTGGTGGCAGTCGTGTATCTCCTGAAGAAGCTCATACGCATGTATTGACTCTCTTCAGGCAAAACCTCTGCCTTGAGATAGGCGGGCACATGCAGGTCGGCATTCCACTCCGCGACCTGCTTGAGCCCAAAAGCTTGAAAAAGGAGACTGAGGCGTGCGTGGAGCGTTTGGACAATCACCTCGACTGTTTGCACGTCTCGTCGACGCGCGGAAAGGACTGCCGCGATCAATGCCAGGTGATTAGCCCAGGGGGTGCCTACGACATTACGCAGCAAGTACGCGACGATGCGTTCATGCACAGCAGGCCACTGCCCATGTGGATCACCGCCGGTCTTCGGAGCATGGAAGACCTCTGGAGCAATCTTCCCTTCAAGAGCCGACCAGGAGACGTTGAGGTTCCGCTCCTCTTTTTTTCGTCCTGCCATGTTACGCCTCCCCAGCGAGCCTGTAGAGGAAGGCCAGATCAGGCTCATCGCTGAGCTGGCTAACAGCTTGGAGTGGTACCGACGCTTCCTGGCGCCGGCTGGTACGAGCAGTGGGTTGCTTACGTTTCCCTTGCCTTCGCTCTTGTTGATACTACTGGATCTCTTGATGCATCCGTTGGTGAAAGGCATCACGGGTCTCGGCATGCAGTTGCTCATCGAAGTAGTGCTGGTAGGCAGCCAGTGTCTCTTCGCTCTTCCACTTCATGTACTCGACCAGGCCGCGCAGCCGTCGCTCGATCTCCTCTTTGCTTTTCGCCGTCTCGTAAATATCCCGGACTGAACGTGTTACCAGCCATTTTAACCATAGTACTAAAAGGCAAAATGAAGGTTTACTGATGGCCATTTTTTCATAGAAAATGGTAGTTTGTACTGGCTCTGCTCTCCCATTCCACAGAACTTGTTTGACTGCCGAAGTATCGATGGTCCTCTCCAGAACTCTGAACCGGAGAGTCGCACAGAGA
>WNGJ01002238.1_pt1 | contig 19460 bp, 19 predicted proteins | sample 5400611 | NCBI WGS metagenome assembly WNGJ01 (sample SAMN13153375, study PRJNA577476) | soil metagenome | isolation source: 40 cm soil or saprolite under Garry oak tree replicate 1 | place: USA:California | collected 2016-06-15 | reverse complement strand
ATGCGCGCCAAGATCACGCGGGCCAAGATCATGCGCATGGTCATTCGCACGATCACGGCCATCACCATCATCATGATGAGCATGGCGAGCACGAGCATCATCACGGCCACTCTCATGCTCATGACCACAAATAAGCCCGAGCCTGCGGCGACGAGCAGTGGGATGACGGAGCGCGAGGCCGCGGCGCTGTACCGGCTGATGACGTGGCTGTCACCGTCATTTCCGGTCGGCGCCTTCTCGCACTCCAGCGGCATCGAGTGGGCGGTGGAGGCTGGCGACATCACAGATGCCGCGTCGTTGCGCGACTGGCTGGGGGCGATGCTCGCCGACGGCTCCGGGTTTTGCGACGGCGTGTTTCTGGCGCAGGCGCATCGCGCGGCGGAGGCGGAGGACGAAGCCGCTCTTCGCGACATCGCGGAGCTCGCGGCGGCTTTCGTGACGTCGCGCGAGCGGCAGTTGGAAACCGCAGCGCAGGGACGCGCCTTCGTGGAGATCGCGCGCGCGGCGTGGAGTTGCGAGGCGTTGGAAAGGACCATCGCGCAGTGCGACGCGACGATCGTTTATCCCGTCGCGGTCGGCCTGGTCAGCGCCGCTCACGGCATTCCGCTGGCGCCGACGCTGCACGCCTATCTTCACGCGCTGACGTCGAACTGGATATCATCCGGCAGCCGGCTCATTCCGCTCGGACAGACCGACAGCCAGCGCGTTCTCGCGGCACTTGAGCCGGTTGTTGCCGCCACGGCCAAACGCGCGATGACCGCGACGCTGGATGATCTCGGCAGCGCGACATTCCGCGCCGATCTCGCAAGCCTCAGGCATGAGGCGCAATATACGAGGCTGTTCAGGTCGTGATGCGGCACGTGTCACACGCGTCGTCCCGGCGACCGCCGGGACCCATAACCACGGATGTTCGGGGTTATGCAGCGCTGTGGCCGCAGCGCGTCGCAACAATCAAATTTTGTGGTTATGGGTCCCGGCGTTCGCCGGGACGACGATAGGGACATCGCATGGCTTCGTCTCACGGCCCGCTTCGGATTGGCGTCGGTGGTCCCGTCGGCTCGGGAAAGACCGCGCTGATGGACCTGCTCTGCAAGGCGATGCGCGCGCGCTACGACATCGCCGCGATCACCAACGACATCTACACCAAATGGGACGCGGAATTTCTGGTGCGGTCCGGATCGTTGACACCGGACCGCATTGCCGGCGTCGAGACCGGTGGCTGCCCGCACACCGCGATCCGCGAGGACGCCTCGATGAATCTCGCCGCCATCGCCGACATGCGCGCGAAATTTCCGAATCTCGACCTGGTGTTGATCGAATCCGGCGGCGACAACTTGGCCGCGACTTTTTCGCCGGAATTGGCCGATCTCACGATTTATGTCATCGATGTCGCGGCGGGCGACAAGATTCCCTCGAAGGGCGGGCCCGGCATCACCCGCTCCGACCTGCTCGTCATCAACAAGATCGACCTGGCGCCTCATGTCGGCGCCTCCTTGGACAAGATGGATGCCGACGCACGACGGATGCGCGGCGAGCGGCCCTTCGTCATGACCAATCTGAAGAAGAGCGAGGGGCTCGACCGCATCATCGGCTTTATCGAAAAGAAGGGTGGGCTCAAGCCCTCGGCGCGGGCGGTTTAACCGAAACTGTTTTGTTAACCTTTTTCACTAGCTTGTTTCACTAACTTGCCATTCGCCGGCGCCGCGAGCGTTGGTTACCAGCGAAATTGTCGCCTTCGATCGGAACAAAATCGGCGGACGGCGGTTAGCAACCTCCGGATTAGGCTTAACATTGTTAAGCCGCTCGGCGGGCTTCCTTAGCCCGCCGCGTTTGCGTAGTGATCATGGCTCCAGTGAGAGATCAGCCGCTCAGTTCTCTTTCCGCTTTGCTTCATCGCCATCCCGGCGGACTTCCAATGCCTCCCTTGCACTTCCGCCAACCCTACGTTTTCGAGTAACCCGAGTGGTTCGGCTGGGATTCATCATCGGCTTCATCACGCTGATCGGAGTCCTGCTCTCCGGGCTTGCCGCCTATCGAGTGCACGATCAGGAGCTGGCGATCGAGGGCATCGCGCTGGCGCGCGCGATCGATGTTCATGCGAGCCTGGTCCAGGACCGGTTGACGGAGCGGGAGCTGCTGGCCCGTGTCGCGTCCGGCCTGTTCCGCGCACCGTCGGTGGTCAAGGCGAATATGCTGCAGCCACTGCGCTCCTCGATTTACGCCTTCAAGACCGATTTTGTGATCGCGAGCTGGATCGCGCGCCTCAAGCCCAGCGAGCTGGATGCGGCCCGCGCCGAACTTTCGAACGCTGGATTTTCCAGCCCGACGATCCGCAATTTCGACGACAAGCCGCTGGACTTACGTGCGATCAGTCAGCCGATCGACGTTGTGATGGACGTCGAGCCCCGCAATGGGGAAACCAAGGGCGTTCCCGGACGGGCGCTCGATCAGAACCCGACGATCGGGACCATGCTGGCCCGCGCCATGGTGGACGGAAAGCCGGTCGCCTCGGACCCGGTGACCCTGCTACGCGACCACGGGCCGATCGGCCTCGTGCTGGCCGCGCCGGTGATACCGGACGGCGCGACCGGGCCGGCGGGGTTTGTCACCTTCTCCTACGAACTTGCCCCGTTGATGCTGACCAACGACGATCTGTCGCTGTTCTCCGTGGTGCTGAAAGATCCCCGCAGCGCTGACGGCGAGTTGATCGCCAACGATCAGGGCGCCGTCACCTCGCGCACCGCCGAGCCGGACGGGCCGGCGCCTTCGGCGACGCGAACCGTGACTTTCGGCAACCGCGACTGGTCGCTCAGCTACTACGCCAAGACCAACGCCGCCAGGCGCGCGGCGCAGGCGGCCGCGATCGCAGGCATGATCGGAGTGGCGCTGACCGTGATCGTCTGCGGGCTGTTCGGCTATGTCGCCTACAACAATTTGCGGCTCAGCCGGGAAATCCAGGTGCGGATCGGTTTCGAGCGCCGCCTCACCGCCGTCATCGATGAGCTCAATCACCGGGTCAAGAACATCCTTGCGGTGATCCAGTCGATCGTGACTCGCACCTTGCGCCATGGTTCCGACATCGATGTGGCGCGCGAGCTCCTGATCGGCCGCATCCACGCGATGTCGAACGTCGTCTCGCTGCTCAGCGAGAGCCAGTGGCAGGGCGTGAAGCTGAAAGGACTGTTCGAGGCCCGCGCCATCCCCCACGCCGACCGCATCGCGGTGAGTGGACCGGACATCGCCGTCAGCGCCCGCGCCGCGCAAAGCCTGTCGCTGTTGTTCTTCGAGCTGGCGTCGCATTCCGACGAGGGGCTGTCGCTGGTCGGCAAGCATCCGCACATCGTCGCGAAGTGGGAAATCACGGGCGAAGCGCCCGACATGACTTTCACTTTCCGATGGGAAGAGTTCAACACCAGCGAGGCGACGCGTCGGCCGGACAGCGATTTCGGCCTGATCCTGCTCGATCGCGTCGCGCCGGAAGCGCTCGGCGGCACCTCGACGCGGTATTTCACCGAGGCCAGCTACGTCTACGAGTTGACTGCGCCGATGGTCACCGTCGTCGACATGATCGAACGCGGTCGCACCGAGCAGCTCTCAGCGCCGGTGCGGTCGAACCGGTAGGGGCCGCGCGACCGGTTTTTCCCGGCAACGCCGCCAAGCCGGGCAAACGCCTGGCGTTTGCTCTCGTGCCCTAACCGTTGCCGCCGATCACCGCGCGCACGGTGTCATCGGGCCCGAAATCCTCGGCGCCATCGACATAGAGCAGCGCCGCGAGCTTCGAACGCGCACGGTTGACGCGGCTCTTGATGGTGCCGACCGCGCAGCCGCAGATCGTCGCGGCATCTTCATACGAGAAGCCGGAGGCGCCGACCAGGATCAACGCCTCGCGCTGGTCCTGCGGAAGCTTGTCGAGCGCGGCGCGGAACTCCTCAAATTCCAGATGCGCGCCCTGCGACGGCTGGGTTTTCAGCGTCTTGGCGTAGTTGCCTTCGGCATCCTCGACCTCCCGCCGCCGCTTACGGTAGTCGGAGCGGAAAAGGTTGCGCAGGATCGTGAACAGCCATGCCGGCAGGTTCGAGCCAGGCTGAAACGAGTCGATATTGGCGAGCGCTCGCAGCAAGGTTTCCTGAACCAGATCGTCGGCGCGGTCGCTGTTACCGCTGAGCGAGATCGCGAACGCGCGCAGGCTTGGAACCGACGCCAGAATGTCGTCGCGTAGGGCATTCGTGAGAGGCATCAGTCCCTCCCGTCGTTGTTGCCGCCGCCCGTACTGTCCACTTGGGGAGAGGTTGCGGGCACATCAAGCTTTCGAATCAATTCAGCGAATCGTTCCGGCACGCCCTGGCGCACAACGTCATCATACATCGCGCGAAGTTGATGGCCGATTCTGGACTGAATCTCGGCATTGAGCCCGCCTTGCTTGCCCGATGCCGGATTTTTGCTGACTGGAGACTTTACATCCTTCATGACCTGTTCCACGTTTCCCCGGGAGTTAAGTCCCTGTAGCTCCAATAATTTCTCAATTTTTGGGCCGTTCGTAGGAGGGCTAATGCAAATCCAGGTGAAAAGTTCCCGGCTCGCCAGGAACTTTTCTCGGGCTCAGGCGTAATCAGCCTAGCGGGGGACCCGGGCCACCCCTTTCGGACGTGCGGCCCTCAATATCGATGGAGTGGGGATGTCCCGATCACAGCTTGTTGCTGAACATTTGCCGCTGCTGCGGCGCTATGCCCGCGCGCTGACGGGGAGCCAGACATCCGGCGACGCCTATGTCGGAGCCATGCTTGAGGCTTTGCTGCAGGACCCGTCCTTGTTCGACGAACGGCACGGCCCGCGCGCAGGGCTGTTCCGGCTGTTTACCCGGATCTGGAACTCGGTCTCGCTGAACGACGACTCCGAGATCGCGATCCTGCCGATGCCGCCCGAGCGGCGGCTGATCAACATCGCGCCATTGCCGCGACAGGCCTTCCTGCTGCTGTCGCTGGAAGGCTTTCCGGAGGAAGAGGTGGCCTATATTCTCGGTACCGAAGTCGCCGAGACGCGCCGGCTGGCCGATACCGCCGGACGCGAGATGGCCGCGGAAATCGCAACAGACGTCCTGATCATCGAGGATGAGACGTTCATTGCGATGGACCTGGAGAGCCTGGTGCGCAATCTCGGCCACAATGTCATCGGTGTCGCGCGAACCCATTCCGACGCCGTGGCGCTCGCCAAGAACAAGAAGCCCGGCCTGATCCTTGCCGACATTCAGCTCGCCGACGGCTCCTCCGGCCTCGATGCCGTCAACGAGCTGCTCAAGAGCTTTGAGGTGCCGGTGGTGTTCATCACCGCCTATCCGGAGCGCTTCCTCACCGGCGAGCGCCCCGAGCCGGCGTTCTTGATCTCAAAGCCGTTCCAGCCGGCGATGGTTTCGGCGGTCGCGAGCCAGGCGCTGTTCTTCCAGCGCAATTCGCGCAATCGCGCGCCCAAGGCGGCGGCGTCCTGAACGGAAGTTCGTTGCGTATGAGTTCTGTCCGGCGCGTTTTGCCAAGGCGCGCCGGATTTTTTTATGCTGTGATGTCTCAGCCGCCTGAGGGAAAGGTCATTTCGCCGGGCGATGAGAAACTCGAGATCGTCTTAACAGTCGCATGCCATCGTTGAGGCTTTTGGCCGATGATCTGACGGGTGCCCTCGATACATCAGCCGAACTCGTTGGCCTGTTCGGTCCGCTCAACGTGTTTTGGTCCGCGGCGTCCGTTCCGGCGCGCCAGGACGGTTTTTCGATCGACAGCGGGACGCGAGAACTTGGGGCGAACGAGGCGTTCGCGATCGCGCGAGAGCTTGCGCCGATGCTTGCCGGCGCCACCATCGCCTACAAGAAAATCGATAGCCTGCTCCGTGGCCCCTGGGTCGCGGAAGTCGATGCCTGTCTTCAGACCGGCCTCTGGGATGCGTGCATCGTCGCACCGGCTTTCGCCTATCAGGGCAGGCTGACGCGCGCCAGCCAGCAATATGCGCGTGCGGCGGACGGAAGCTGGAGCGCCGTCGGCAAAAACATCATTCAGCAGTTTCGCGAGCGGAACCTGACGGCGCGCGCGGGAAGCGCGAGGGGCGAGCTTCAGCGCGGGATCGGCGTCTTCGATGCCGAGACCGACGAGGATCTCGACTGCATCGTGCGGATCAGCCGGCGCCATCCGGGAAATATCCTTTGGTGCGGCAGCGGCGGGCTTGCCGGCGCGCTCGCGCGCGGAACGGATGCCGCCGTATCCGGAGAGCTGAAAGGTCGGGTCCTTGGCGTGTTCGGCTCGGATCATCCCGCAACCACGGCGCAACTTGCGAGCTGCAAAGACGTCCTGATCCAGACCGCCGACGTCCGGCTCGACGTCGACCGGATCAAGCAACGGCTGGCCAATGGCGTCGTCCTGGTCAAGCTGGAGGCGCCGGGCGGCACCTCGCGGGCGGAGGCGGCGCGGCATTTTACGAGCGAGATCCAGCGCCTCAGCCAGTCGATCGATCCGCCCGGAACGCTTCTGATCGCGGGCGGCGAGACGCTCAAGGCGCAGTGTGTTGCCGTCGGGGCCGGCGCGCTTGAAGTCCTCGGCCGGCTCGAACCCGGCGTCCCCAAATCCGTGGTCCGGGGCGGGGCTTGGGCAGGGGTTGACGTGATTTCGAAATCGGGTGCTTTTGGATTGCCCGATCTGTGGTGGAAGCTGTTAAGCCAGAACGGCTTGATTTAGAGCGTTTTCGAGACAGGAATATAGAGCCTTGGTTCTGATTCAATCAGAACCAAAAAGGCTCTAGAGCATGATCCGGAAAAGTGGGTACCCGGTTTTCCGAAAAGATCATGCTCAAACAAAAAGATTGAGCGAGATGACGATTCGAAGAAAAGTCATCACGCTCTAGGAAGGAATTGTCATGGCCAAGCGACATCTCGCGATCACGATGGGCGATCCCGCCGGCATTGGTCCTGAGATCATCGTCAAGGCTTGCGCGCGGCTCCGCGACCGGCTCACAGCTTCCGACCTCAAGCTCCTGATCATCGGCAGCCGCCGCGCATTTGAACAGGCCAACCGGCAACTCTCAGCCGGCCTCGACGTCGCGCATGTCGGCGCCGACGATACCAACTGGTCCAATCTGAGCTTCCTGCAGGCCGACGATGAGAGCGCTACGATCGAGCCCGGCGTGTTGTCGGCCGACGGCGGCCGCTTCTCATATAAGGCGGTCGAGCAGGGCGTCCGTCTCGCGTTGTCCGGGCGGATCGGCGGGATTGTCACCGCGCCGTTGAACAAGGAGGCGCTCAACAAAGCCGGATATCATTATCCCGGCCATACCGAGATGCTCGCCGAACTCACCGGCGTGCGCGGCTCCGTGATGCTGCTGGCGCACGGCAATATGCGCGTCAGCCATGTGTCGACCCACGTCGCGCTGCAGGACGTCCCGAGCCGCCTGACGCCCGAGCGATTGCGTCACGTGATCGAGCTGACCCGGAAAGCCCTGCTCGGGATCGGCATCGCGCGCCCGAAGATCGCGGTGGCCGCGCTCAACCCGCATGCCGGCGAGGGCGGCCTGTTCGGCCGCCAGGACATCGAGGTCTCTCAGCCGGTCATCGCTGAGATGGTCGCCAACGGCCTTGATGTGGTGGGGCCCGTTCCCGGCGACACGGTGTTCGTCAAGCTGCGCGCGGGACAATACGACGCTGTCGTCGCCATGTACCACGACCAGGGGCATATTCCGGTCAAGCTGCTTGGCTTCGAAGTTGATCCGGCGACGGGCAAGTGGCAGGAATTGTCCGGCGTCAACATCACGCTTGGCTTGCCGATCATCCGGACCTCGGTCGATCACGGCACGGCGTTCGATATCGCGGGCAAAGGCATCGCGAACGAGCGCAGCATGATCGAGGCGATCGAATACGCCGAGCTGCTGGCGGGCTAAGGCTGAATGGATTTCAATGTCAGTCGTTAATTAAGGCCATCGAAGCGGTTTCGTCGTGGGGGAAGAGTGTAGCATGCAAGGAGCATTGGATTTGATGCCGCCGCGGAAACGAGGGCGTAGCCTGCTCACGCTCGGTCTGGTCACGCTCGGCGCGTTGGCCGTGCTGACTAGCGGAGCGGCGCACGCCCAGAATATCGATCAGGGTAAATCGGCCACCAGGCTGTTTGCGGACAGTTGCGCGACATGTCACCACAACGCGCGCGGCCTTGCCAAGGGCCGCTTCCGCCTCACGCTCTTCCTGTTCCTGCAACAGCACTATTCGGCCAATTCGAGCTCGGCCTGGGAGCTGACCTCCTATCTGGAGTCCGTCGACAGTCCCCAGCGCGGACGTTCGCGAACCACCACGGCAAAACCGTCGTCCCGCACATCCGGCACGTCACGGTCCTCGTTGCGACCGCCCATGCCGGTGCCGGTACGCTAGAGCATGATCCGGAAAAGTGGCTACCGGTTTTCCGAAAAGATCATGCTCAAACAAAAAGATAGAGCGAGATGACGATTCGGCCGGGCTTCGTCCCGGCCATCCACGTCTTTGCGGCATCGAAAAAGCAAGACGTGGATGCCCGCGACAAGCGCGGGCATGACGAGTTATGAACTGTAGCCGCTGGTATCAATTGAACGCCATGCCGCCGCTCATCGCGACCGTCTGGCCGGTCATGTAGGGATTGTCGATCAGCATCATCACGGCGGTGGCGACCTCTTCCGCCTTTCCGAAGCGGCCGAGCGGAATCCTGCCGACGAGGTTCTCCTGGCCCTTCATCATGTCCGTCTCGATCAGCGAAGGCGCAACGGCGTTGACCGTGATCCCTTCCTTGACGAGCCGCGCCGCGTAACCGCGCGTCAATCCTTCCACGCCCGCCTTGGACGCATTGTAATGCGGGCCGATAGCGCCGGCCCCACGCGCGGCGCCCGAGGAGATGTTGACGATGCGTCCCCATTTCTGGGCGCGCATCAGCGGCAGGACGGCTTGCGTGCACAGGAAAACCGACTTCAGATTGACCGAGATCGTCCGGTCGAAATCGGTTTCGGAGAGATCATCAATGCCACGCGTGATCGCGATGCCGGCGTTGTTGATGAGGATGTCGACGGCGCCGAACTCGGATGTCACGACGTCGACCATCTTCGTGACCGCTTCCGGCTGTGAGACGTCGGCCGCTACCGTGATGGTATGAACGCCGGTCTTGCGCAGGGCATCGGCCAGCCTGTTGGCCTCCTCACTGCGCTCCCGATAGTTGATGGCGACTGCTGCTCCCGCCTCGGCCAACGCTCTCGATATCGCCGCGCCGATGCCGCGGGAGCCGCCGGTGACCAGCACGGTCCGCCCACGCAAACTGTTCGCCGTCATGAAAATCTCCGACCTGAGTTGACGTTGGCCGAACACTCATCGGCCGATCGAGGCCGTACTACCGTATTAAATCTGGTTGAAGTTGTCGGCGTGCGGCTTCGTGGTGCCATCAATTTGCAGCTTGCCACGATTTGTAAAATGAGTATGCGCGTGCGATTGGCGGGCTACGGCCCCTTGCAAAATCGGATTGCATCAGGGTCGGGCATGGCGCGCCGAATACTGCACAAAGGAGGCGGCCTCTTAGGCCGGAGCGCTCGGCGGACTTCCGATGTTGAGAAGCTGGGAAACGGCGGTGACAAGCTGCGCTGGCGCAAATGGCTTTTCCAGAAGGATGCTATTCGGCACGCCTTGTGATGCCCATTGATCGGCCGCAGCTCCGGTCATGTAGACTACCGGAAACGCAGGGTCTGCCATCCTCACTTGCCTTGCGACCTCCCAACCGCTCAGCCGCCCTTTCAAACTAACGTCGGCGACGAGCGCCTTGTAACTCTTAATCCTGCTCTTGAACAACGTAAGCGCTTCCTCGGCTGAGGACAGAATGTCTGTTTCAAAACCAGCCTCGGTGAGCGCATCTTCCACAATCCCTTGCAAGGGGTATTCGTCCTCAACAATGAGAATGAGAGGTGCATCCGACACGATTAACCCCAACTCTAACCCAACACACGCGACGCAAGGGTTACCAGCCAATTGAGATTTAGTTCCCTAGAAATGTTCAAAGGTGAACTTAGCAATACTTCGCACGTGTTGGGGACTATGTTGGGGACGGAACCCGGACCCTGCGAAAATACCGCAGAAAAAGTAACGATCAGCGGGCACCCGGCCTTCCCTGCGCCCTCGTTCTCTCGAGGGAACCTGGCGACAGCATCAACTCGGGGCGCGCGATCGCAGCCCGCGAGCGCGAACATGTATGCCAGACTGAACTCCGCTGTTTGACATTCAAATCTGTAGCAATTCGCAAATCTGTAGCAATTCGTCGGGGCCGAATGCGCCATGCTTCCGGCGGCCATCGTCGATGACATCAAACAAAAGATCACATCAAACAAAAAAGTAGAGCGCGGCTGGCATCACGCAGCCGCGCCCTACGTCGCCGGTCGATGGGGCAGGGGGAATAACCGGCTGCCAGAATGACTCCCCACGCAAAAAGTCGTTCCCTTCCTGCCGAAAATATTTTTCGCACGGTTAAGTGATCGGCCCGTCCCAGAACCGCGTTCCCGCGACTAACGTTAAGTCACCGATCGTCACGGGGGCGAGGGACCAACAATGATGTCGCAGATGCGTAACGGAATTTTGGGTGCCATCGCCGCCTCTGCGACGCTCGGCGCCGTGCAACTCGCCGCCGGCCACGATCTTACCAGTGGTCTGAGGGCGTTCTCCGCCGCACCGGAGGAGGGCGTCAATCGCGCCGTGAAAGCCGACCGGGTCGCCGGCCTTGCCACGCCGTCGGCAGCGACACAGACGATCTCGATTCATGTCGACCGGTTTGCCGATACCTCGGTTCTGGTGCGTATCCCGCGCGCGGAGGAAGTCCGCAATACGGTGCCGTCGCCTGCTCCGGGCCTGATCAAGTCGGAAGACCAAAAGGCGACGGTCGCCTGCGAGCCCGTGGTCAGCGTCCTGACCGAGATCGCCAAGCGGCTGCAACCCGGCCGTTGCGTGACCTGATTTCGGTTTGTTCGCTTTGGCTTTGAGTGTTTGCTTATTCGGCCGGCGCCTGGTCGCTGGCCTGCCCGCGGCTCGCCATCAGCCCCAGCGCCAATCCGCCCACCGCAAGAATGGGGAGCATCCGCTTGACGCCGATCGCGCGGACGATCTGGAGGCTAGTTGCGACCAGCACGGGGTCGGCGAGCAAGCTGTGAGCCGCCGACTTCGCCCGCGCCGCCGCTTGCGCCTCGATCTGGCGCTTGCGGACGACGTAGCAGGCCGCGGCGATCAGCGCGACGATGAAGAACAGGCCGGCCCCGGCCAGGCAAGCTTGCACCAACCCATATGTGTCGAGCACCACGACGAAGGCGGCCGCGCAGAGAAACCCGGTCGTGATGAACAAGGCGACGACCGCGATCGCGGCGAGCGATGTCTGCCGCACGGCGGTGCTGGCCGAGGCCTTGAAGTCGTCGATCATGCGCTGAAACATCGCACCACCCCGTTCAATACCGCCACGCCAGCGTCGATGATCTGCGCCAGCCTATCTTCGCCGAGTCATCTCAGCCAAGTCATCTCCGCCAAGTCATTTCCGCCAAGTCATTTCCGCCAAGTCACGCCGATGAGGAAGCCGAGGCCGAGCGCCAGACCCACGGTCGCGAGCGGACGTTGCGTGATGACGTCCTCCAGCGTCTCCTCGATCGAATGGGCGGCATCTTGTGCTGCATCCAACACGGCGCCGCCGCGCGCGGACGCCTCGTCGAGCGCGGAATCTACGTTGGCGCGGGCCTCCTTGTAACCGCGCCGCGCCCGCTTCCCGGCGCTGCCGGCAAAGGTGTTGAGCGCGTCGGTGATCTGGTCGGTCAGGGCTGCGATATCGTTTTTCACAGTTGTTACATCCTTCTCCAGGCGTTCATAGGTCGTGTCGTCCGCCAAGTTTTTCATCTGGGTTTCACCATTGGTCATCGACATTGGAGCTCCTCGAAACGCTGCCATCTCGTTGGGCTAGAAACGCTCCGTTGTGCCCGAAGTTCCCTTCTCTGAGGCGCTTCAATCCGCCGGCAGTTGCGGCGAAGTGTCCGGCATCAGATGTTCTTTGAGAATGAGCGCGACGATGAGAAACGGCGACGACAGAAAGCCGCCCATCGGTCCCCACAGCCAGGTCCAGAAGGCGAGCCCGAGGAAGACGGCGAGCGCATTGAGCGCGAGCCGCCGGCCGATGATGGTCGGGGTGATGAAATGGCCTTCCAGAAAGGCAATTCCGGCGAACGCCATCGGCGCCATCGCGGCCGCCCCAATGCTCGGCAGCGCGATGATGCCGACCACCGTCAAGATCACGAACATCGCGACCGGGCCGATGATCGGGATGAAGTTCAAGGTCGCCGCCAGCGCGCCGAGCCCGGCCGGATTGGGCATGTGGGCGATCGCGCAGACGATGCCGGTCGCGATCCCGACGCCGGTGTTGATCAGCGTCACGGTCAAAAGGTAGTTGCCGAGATGGATCTCGATCTCATTGAGGATGCGCAGCGTCCTGAGCCGCGCCGCGCGGTCGCCGAAGGCCATGATCAGCGCCCGCCGCAGATCCTTCCAGCTCGCGATGAACAGGAGGAGGGTGGCGAAGAACAGGAGAAATTCGGTGAAGGTCGGGGAGAGGAATTCGATCGCCGGCTGCACCCATTCGAATTTGGGGATCTGAAACGACATCAGCGTATCCGGTGCGCCCACCATGCTCTGCAGGTCCTGCCAGAGCGCGAGCGGACGATCGAAGACGTGCAATTTGTCCTTCAGGCGGGAGGCGAGCTCCGGCAGCCGCGTGCTCCATTCCATCAACGGCGAGGAGATCAGGCCGATCATGAGGGTAGCGCCCGCGCCCACCGTCGTGACGATCAGGATAGCGCCGGCGGCGCGCGGTATCCGATAGCGCTCCAGAAAATTGGCGAGCGGCGACAGCATGGTGCCGATCACGAACGCCATCACCACCGGGAGAAAGAACGCCTTGGCGGCCCAGAGCACTGCGACGATGCAGATCACAAGCAGCGCGACCAACGAGAAGCCGACCACCTCGGGGCGGTGGATCACCGGCCGCAACTCGATTTGGCTGTCGGGCAGCGGCGCGCTTGCTTCTGCGGTGGGGAGCAAACGTTCACTTGGCAGGACGCGCACCATCAGTTCTCCCCGCGTAAGGTCAAACGAAACCTCACGCCGCGGCGAGGCCGCGCCTCGCGAACCGAACTGATGTGAATAACCCGCCGCGCTGGCGGAAGTTCCATCGCAGAGACGTGAGACGAGGTAACCTTGACAGCAGCGCCGAAAGCTGGCGCTCCGGCGGAACTGTGCGAGCCTCATTCGCGTTTGCAGACGCAGAGCATCAGCGTGATGCATATCCGCTTTGGGGGCAGACCATGATCGACCACCTCTCCACCACGACCAGCAGGCCGTCACCGCGCGCGGTCAGCGCGCTGGCCGTCGTCGGTATCTTGCTGCTGGCGCCCGCGGCCTTATCCAGCGCCGCCAACGCCCAGGCGCTCGGTTATGCGCCGACGGATCAAAGCTCATTTGCCCGGGATTATGTGACGAGCCCGGGCGAGGAAGAGAGTGCGGTGCCGGCGCGACTGCGCCGCGCCACCGTCAATCTCGATACCAGCGAGGCGCAAGGCACCGTCATCATCGATACCGGCAATACCGTTCTCTATTACGTGCTCGGTGCCGGCCGCGCGATTCGTTACGGCGTCGGCGTGGGCCGCGAGGGCTTCACCTGGTCCGGTGTTCAGACCATCGCCCGGAAGGCGGAATGGCCGGACTGGCATCCGCCGGCGCAGATGATCGCGCGCCAGCCTTATCTGCCGCGCTTCATGGCTGGCGGTCCCGGCAATCCGCTCGGCGCGCGCGCAATGTATCTCGGCGCCAGCGAATATCGCATCCACGGCACCAACGATCCCTCGACGATCGGCAAGTTCGTTTCCTCGGGCTGCATCCGCCTGACAAACGAGGACGTCACCGATCTCTTCAATCGCGTCGATGTCGGCACCAGGGTCGTGGTGCTGCCGAAGAATGCGCCGCCGCAGGCACGGGGTGCAATCGCTGTGCGGCCGACGCCGGCGCGGGCGCGTCCTGCGGTGACGACGCTGCCCGCGGGCCGTCAGGCCATGAACGCCTCGACCCCGACGATCAATTGAGGCTGGAGGAGCCATGAGCAGGCGATCAACGAAACGGATTGGAGTGGGCATCGCGCTGGCGCTGGGGGTGTCAGGCCTCGCGCCCGCGGCCCAAGCCGAAGACTTCTTCTCCGCACTGTTCGGCGGATTTGGTGTGCGGCCGCATCCCCCGGTGGTGCTGCCATCCGGGAACGAAGGCGCTGCCCCAGGCGAAGCGCCGCGTGCGCGCGCGGGCTACGGCGGCGGTCAGGCCTGGTGCGTGCGGACCTGCGACGGCCGTTATTTTCCGATCGCGGGGCCCGACAATCAGAGCCGCGCGGCGTCCTGCAACAGTTTCTGCCCGGCGAGCGAGACCAAGCTGGTCTATGGCAGCGGTATCGACAATGCCGCGACCGAAACCGGAAAGCCCTATTCCGAACTGCCGAACGCCTTCCGTTATCGCAAGGAAATTGTTGCGGGATGCACCTGCAACGGCAAGGACCAGGTTGGGCTCGCGCCGATCAGCGTGGAAAACGATCCGACGTTGCGCAAGGGCGACATCATCGCGGGCGCCAACGGGTTGGCGGTCGCGGGCCGCAGCGCCGACAAGCGCGCCTCGATGAATTTCTCGCCGGCGTCTGGAGCGGTGCAGGCACGCTATCGGCGCGTTCCTGTCATGGCGGCGGAATGAAGGAGGCCCTCAATTTTTCGGCATCGTCCGAGATATAGTCTTGCAACGGAGTTTGTCGGCTTCGACTTGAAGCTTTTGGACGTGAGGACTTGTGACTTCTGGACGTGAGGACTTGGATTTGAGGTCTTTGGACTTGAGGAGGTACGAGATGCGCAAAATTACAGTTTTTGCTGGCCTGATTCTCTTATCGGCACCGGCGCTGGCGCAGCAGCAGGCGCCGGCAGCAACGGGATCGCCTCCCGCGGCTGCGGCAGCGCCATCAAGCAACGTGCCGATCGAGGGCGCAGCGCCCCCCGTCGGAAGCCCGCTGAATCCGGGCACGACGGTCGGCTTGGCCAAGGTCGATGACGACGGGGTCTCGACAAAGACCGTGAGGGCGGTCCCCTGCAGTAGGGCAGCTCGCGAGACGGACGGCACGACCACCTGCATAGGCATCCCGGACTCCGGCCCCGGGCGGTTGCGCAGGTAGGCGTCTCTAAGCCGCCCTTATCCTGCCGAGGAAATCGGTGACCTGGTTGCCGAGGTGCTGGCTCTGGGTCTCCAGCGTCTCGGAAGCGTCCTTCACGTCATTCGCTGCTGCGGCGGCCGCGTCGGCGTCGGTTTTGACCCCGGTGATGTTCTCCGAGACGTTCTTGGTGCCTTGCGCCGCGTATTGCGTGCTGCGCGTGATCTCTTGCGTCGCGGCGCCTTGCTGCTGGACCGCGGCGGCGATCGCGGTCGCGACTTCGTTGACCTCGCCGATGATGCCGCCGATTCCCTTGATCGCGTCGATGGCCTCGCCCGCCACCTTCTGGATGTCGGCGATCTGCTCGGAGATTTCCTCGGTCGCCTTGGCGGTCTGGCTGGCCAGCGACTTGACCTCGGAGGCGACGACGGCAAAGCCGCGTCCCGCTTCGCCCGCGCGCGCGGCTTCGATGGTCGCGTTCAGCGCCAACAGGTTGGTCTGGGCGGCGATGGTGTTGATCAGTCCGACCACTTCGCCGATCCGGCCCGCCGATTTGGCGAGGCCCTGCACGGTGCCGTCGGTTTCGCGTGCCTGATTGACCGCGCGGCTGGCGATGCCGGCGGCGTGCGAGGCCTGCTGGCTGATATCGTTGATCGAGGCGCTTAATTCCTCGGCGGCAGAGGCGACGCTTTCGACGCTCATCGAGGCGTCACCGGATGCCTTCTGGGCGACTTCGACGCGCTCGTTGGTCTGGCGGGACACCGTCGACAGGTCGGTGGAGGTCTTGCGCATCTGGCCCGATGCGTCGCCCAGTTGCCGAAGGGTCTGCCGCACCGCGCCTTCGAACTCGGAGACATAGGTTTCCATCGCGCGCTGCCGCGCGGTCGCGCCGGCACTGCGTTCGCGCTCCTGCGCTTCGATCTTGAGCTTGTCCTCGGCCTGCTGCTTGAAGATTCCGAGCGCGCCGGCCAGCGCGCCGATCTCATCCTGGCGCTCGCCATAGCCGATGTCGACGGCGAGATCGCCGCCGGCCACTTTCAGCATTGTGTCCCGGATCGTGTGCAGCGGCCCGATGACGCGGCGGCCGACCATCGTCATGGCGCCGAACGCCACCGCGATTGCGGCGGCGAGCAATCCGAGTTGCAGGACCAGCGAGCGAAACGCCGCGGCGGATTGGTCAGCGATGTGCTCCTTGGCCGCGTCGAGCGCGGCCTCGGCGACTTTGACTGCGGCAGACAGACGTTCGACGGTGAACGGAGTCCACTGGTTTGGAACCATCTCCGGCTTCTCTCCGCCGGCCAGCGCCGCGACCAGGCGATCGCGGAGCGCGAGATATTGCGGTTCGAAATAAGCGGTCTTGTTCGCAGCCATCGCGGCGGCCAGCGCCGGAGGCAATTGCATCCCGCCGGTGACCAACTCGAGCGCCTTCCAGGCGATCTCGCTACCCCCGACGAATTTGATGTAATTCAGCCGGCCCTCAGGCGAGATTTGTCCAGCGGCGAGGCCGGTCGCAACCACAAGCGACGCCTCGCCGGCGGTGTTGCGCAACAGCCAGGCGGTCTGCTTGATCGCCAGCAACTGATCAATTGTCGCGTCCTGATGATTGACGGTAGCGGCAAGGATTCCCGACGTCTTGTCGAGCGTATCGAGCAGCGACTGCGTCGTCTCCATGAACTCCTTCACCAGCGCTAGACGGCGCGACGCCTTCGGCTTGACGATTTCAGTCCAGAATTCCTTGTGCTGCTCGGTCAGCTTCCGGTACAGGCGATCAAGTTCGGGCACCAACGTTTTTTGTTCTGCGAATTCGACGGTTGCCAGCAGTTCGATACCCCTGGCCATGGCGGGCATTTCGGAAGCGCGTAGATTGCGCAGGTATTTTTCCATATCGGGATCGATCGGCTGATCGGCATTCATATGCCGGCTGGTGGTGGACCGATCGGTGCGCAAATTATGCATCGCCTTGAAAAGGTTCGCCGAGGCGTCGGCGACGACCGCGATGCGATTTGCTGTCTGCAGGTGTTGCCAGGACGCCCAGGCGCTCAGCGAAACACCGGCAATGATGACGAGCGCGGTGGTCAGGATCACTGCCCTGAGCAGCGTGGATACGGTCAAGCGGTTCAACATGGAGGCCCCCAGAGCAACGCCAGCCATTTCGCCTGAAAAGTGTAAAAACTTAGAGAGATTCGCTGCCGTAGAACTACTGAGGTGTTTGAAGAATCTCGGCTTTTTCCATGGTTCCCGGAGATGGAACCGCTCCCCTTCGTCGCGCGTTAGCTGAATGCCAGCGTCTTCGCGATGCCTTCGGGGGGTCCAATGCTCATCAGTGCGCTCGTCACGTTTCTTGTCGTTATCCTGATTCTCTATCTCATCAACCTGCTGCCGATCGACGGCCGCGCCAAGCAGATCTGCCGGGTGGTCGTCATCGTGCTCGGCGTGCTCTCGCTCTTGAAATACATCACGGTATTTTAGCGGTCGTCATTCCGGGGTGCTCGTGAGACGAGCGAACCCGGAATCTCGAGATTCCGGGTTCGATGCTTTCGCATCGCCCCGGAATGACCGTGACGAAAACAAAAGCCCCGGCATCGTCGACCCGGGGCTTTTGCAGTTCGCGAAAAGGCGTGATCGGTTTCACCTCAGCATCTTGAACCAATCGTCCACGTCCTTTCTGACCTGGTCCTTGGCGAAGCCGTAGCGCTGCTGCAGCTTGCCTTCGAGCTGATCGCGGCGACCTTCGATCACGTTCAGGTCGTCGTCGGTGAGCTTGCCCCATTTCTCCTTGGCGGAGCCCTTGAACTGCTTCCAATTGCCTTCGATCCGGTTCCAATCCATCGTCGTCCCTCCGTCGGTCGCGACGATGCATCAACGGATCGATCGATCAGACGTTCCCGGAACAGGCATGCGGCATCGTGACTGGGTTGAGCAATTCAACCCGCCGCCTTGGCCTCGCGGCGGCGCGCGGTGAGGATGTATTCGGTGTAGCCGTTCGGCTGCTCGCGGCCCTTGAAGACGAGATCGCAGGCGGCCTTGAAGGCTGTGCCGTCGAACGAAGGCGCCATCGGCCTATAGAGCGGATCGCCCTTGTTCTGGCCGTCGACCACGACAGCCATGCGTTTCAAGGATTCCATCACCTGGTCCTTGGTGATGACGCCCTGATGCAGCCAGTTCGCCAGATGCTGGCTCGAAATGCGCAAGGTCGCGCGATCCTCCATCAAACCGACATCGTGAATATCCGGCACCTTGGAGCAGCCGACGCCCTGGTCGATCCAGCGCACGACATAGCCCAGAATGCCCTGGCAGTTGTTGTCGATCTCCTGCTTCACATCGTCGGGCGCCCAGTTCGATTGCGACACCGGGATGGTGAGAATGTCGGACAGCTTCGCGCGCGGGCCGCTCTTCGCCAGCTCCTGCTGCCGCGCCAGAACGTTGACCTGGTGATAATGCAGCGCGTGCAGCGTGGCCGCGGTCGGCGACGGCACCCATGCAGTGGTGGCGCCGGCCCGCGGATGCGCGATTTTCTGCGCGAGCATGTCGGCCATCTTGTCGGGCGCGGCCCACATGCCCTTACCGATCTGGGCGTGGCCTGGCAGGCCATCGATCAGGCCGATGTCGACGTTCCAGTCTTCATAGGCCTTGATCCAGGGCTGCGCCTTCATGTCGTTCTTGCGGATCATCGCGCCCGCTTCCATCGAGGTGTGGATCTCGTCGCCGGTGCGGTCGAGGAAGCCGGTGTTGATGAAGACGATGCGCTTGAGCGCCTGCTGGATGCAGGCCTTGAGATTGACGGTGGTGCGGCGCTCCTCATCCATGATGCCGACCTTCATGGTGTTCTCCGGCAGCGACAACAGCTCCTCGACCCGGCCGAACAGCTCGCATGTCAGCGCGACCTCGTCGGGGCCGTGCATCTTCGGCTTGACGATATAGACCGAGCCAGTCCGGCTGTTCTTGATCTTCGAGTTGGCTTTGAGATCGTGGATCGCGAGCAGGCCAGCCACCGCCGCGTCCAAGAGACCTTCCGGAATCTCCTCAGCCTTGTCGTCGAGCACGGCGTCGGTGAACATGTGGTGGCCGACATTGCGCATCAACAACAGGCTGCGGCCGTGCAGCTTCAGCTCCTTGCCATCCGGCGTCTTGTAGACCCGGTCCGGATTGAGGGCGCGCGTCATGGTCTTGCCGCCCTTTTCGAAATCGGCCGACAGCGTGCCGTTCATCAGGCCGAGCGTGTTGCGATAGACCAGGACCTTG
>WNGJ01004589.1_pt1 | contig 19461 bp, 17 predicted proteins | sample 5400611 | NCBI WGS metagenome assembly WNGJ01 (sample SAMN13153375, study PRJNA577476) | soil metagenome | isolation source: 40 cm soil or saprolite under Garry oak tree replicate 1 | place: USA:California | collected 2016-06-15 | reverse complement strand
AGGATTTTGGTTCGGAGGCGCAAGGCTACCATTCCGTTTGCTCCTCTTGTGTAGGATGTTATCCGAGTAACAAATTTCGTTTTTTATCGTCAATTAGCCCACCGCTACCCCCATGCGGAGCGATTACTAAATATAGATATTATGGCAAAGCTAACCAAACGCGACATCGTTGTCGCCATCAGCAACCAAACCGGCATGGTCCAACACGAAGTTTTCGATGTCGTCCAGCGGACGCTTGATAAAATCACCGACAGTTTGGCCAACAACATCGCCGTTGAACTGCGCAACTTTGGCGTTTTTCAGCCGCGGCTGACAAAACCGCGCGTCGGACGGAACCCGAACCAGCCCGGGAGCAGTTTCGTGATTCCGCCGCGTGTGACTGTGAAATTCAAAGCTGGCAAGATAATGCGTCAGCGAGTCGAGAAGCTTTCGCGGGAATTGAAAGAAGCATCCGAGCGTGCGGAGCGGCAGAAGAATGCTGCGACGCAGGGCCACAACAGCGGATAAGGCGGCGACCGCGTAACCTACTAATCGGCGAAGCTCATGATTTGGTGACCGGCTCGTGGTCGAGCAGACTTTGGATCGCCTCTTGTAGCCGTTCAAAATTGATTGGTTTGGTGAGATGCTTGGCGAAGCCCGCCGCTCGGGCTTTGCTTATGTCATGTTCCGATCCAAATCCAGTGAGTGCGATTCCCAGCATGCCTTTGCTCTCCCGCAGTTCACGCATGAGTTCGTAGCCGTTGCGGCCGGGCAGTCCGATGTCGCTGATGAGTAGGTCGAAATCTTGGTTGTGCGCTTTTTGCACGGCCTGCTCAGCGGAATAAGCCACTGTAATTTCGTAGCCGCGCCGCTCGAGCATCATCTTCATCCCAGTGCAGGTGTCCTGATGATCGTCGACCACGAGAACGCGGCGCTGACTGGGTTTGGGAATTTCTTTTTCTCTGCTGACAGTCGGCGCCTCCTCAGCTCCATCGCCCGCTACAGCAGGAGCGGCCACCGTCTTTAACCGGAGAGAAAAAGTGGAGCCGCGATCCTTCCCGGGACTCTCCACGTGGATTTTTCCGCCATGCGCATCAATAAGCGCCTTGGAAATGGCAAGACCGAGGCCGAGACCTCCGAAACGGCGGGTGATTGAGATCTGTCCCTGCTCGAAAGCATTGAAGATTTTGCCGACCTTTTCTGGCTCGATCCCGATACCCGTGTCGGTGATTCGGATTTCAATCTCCTCCGGCGCCGGATTAACGGTTTCGATAATGATACGGCCTTTTTCCGGAGTGAACTTCACGCTATTCTTAGTCAAGTTCCAAAACACCTGTTGCAAACGCGCGGGATCACCTTCCACATGCGTATGAGAAGCGCGGAGTCGAAATTCCACTTGAAGATCTTTGGCAGCAATGTCTTCGCGGCAAATTTCGTAGGCGCGATGCAGAATTTGATGGACACAAATAATTTCAAAACTTAACTGCAATTTGCCTTTTGCGATTCGCGTAACGTCGAGCAAATCGTCGATCAATCGCGCTTCTAGCTCAACATTGCGCCGGATGACTTCGAGCGCCTCTCGAACCGAAGGCGAATCTGGCACGTTTGCTTCCAATTCGCCCACCATCGCTATTACAGGCGAGAGTGGATTGCGCAATTCGTGAGAGAGCAGTGCGAGGAACTGGTCTTTTGCCGCATTTGCGCCAATGAGTTCCTGGCGCAGCGTGACGTCGCGCGTCTTATCTTCGACCAGATAAAGGACGCCCTGAACCGTTTGTTGCGGACCTTGCAGCCGGAGCAGGTTGATATTTACAAAGTGCGTCATGCCGGCTTTGTCTTTTAGAGGCGCCTCGATCAGTTGAAATGGGGTGCCAAACGAAAGCACTTTTTCGATCGCTTCCGGCGGAGCAATCTTGACATTGTCGTAAGTGGCTTCGCTGATGTCGCAACCGGCCGGCACTTCACCAAAGCGCTGCGCCATTTGCATGAACGCCTCGTTTGCCTGGAGGAAACGCCGGGACGTCGGATCGACAAAAGCAATGCCGCTGGGCATGTTTGCCAGGATTTTTTCGTTGAACATCACTTCGCGCTCGATGCGCCGGGTGGCTTCGGCTTCCCGTTGATAAAACTTGCTGCCGAGCCATGCGAAAATCCCGGTAAGTACGATCAACCACGCCGCGAGGACGGTCATCCGTCCGAGAAGGTCATGAACGGGTTTGTACGCTACCGTTTTTGGCTGCTCCACCACCGCCACCCAGCCTGTCGATTCGATCGGACTGAAAGAATAGAGATTGCCGCGCCGCTCAAAATGCCCGCTCTTGTTCGCACGGATCTCCTTGATCAGAACTCCGCGCTCTGGCGAAACAGCGTTTGGATTCTGTGGGAAATCACTCGCAAAGAGGGCGGCGCCATTTTGATCGAGCACTTCAAAAAGGAAGTGGTCGCTGAACTCAATCGTTGATAAGCGGCGCCCGATTCTTTCCGCCAAAACGGCAACGCCGACGTAACCGAGAATCGTCCGATCCGGCGCCCGTACCGCGCCTACTATATCGGTCGCCATCCGCTTATCTGGTAAACGAGGATGAACCGGCGAGATAAATGCTTCGTTCGAAGCGTTTGCTTGTTCCCGCCAAAGACCGGAATCCCAATCTTTGCCGATCAAGGCCGGATCGTAAGGCACCGATGCAATCAATCGGCCATCAGCAGCGGTGACAAACATCCCGTCAATCCGCGGATGCGAATAAAACCCTGCATTGAGCCATTGCTGGGCAAGCCCCTGCGGATTCGGCGCGGTGAAGATTTTAGCGACCTCTGGCAGCGTCTGATAGTAGTCAACGATATCGTGGGTCCGGTTGAGATCATCGCCCACAATATGCCCGACCAATTGAACAAAAGTCTGTCGATCGCGCAGGATTCTTGATTCCAGAGTATCACGAAGAATCGTGTAGGAAACGATGAGCGTTAAGATGGAGGGAATCCATCCCGCTAAAAGAATCGGAAACACGATCTTAAAGCGTTGGAAGCGATTCGCTTTCTGTTTCCCTCGAAGTTGCATCGCGTTGAGTGCGAAAAATCAGCCTATCACCAATTAACCTGCTTGCCGCCTCAGGCAAGACGAATGTCCACCGCAGTTCGCTTAGTCGATTTGACGAATCGCGGCGTTTATCTCGCGCGCTTGCTCATGAATCGATTTCACGTCTGCTCGTTTCAAGCCATCCGCTCTTGCTTTGTTTAAAGAAACGCGAATGGCGTTTACCCCCGCGCTAATCTTTTCAAACAGCGGAGTGTGCGTCACCGTCGGGGGCAAAGTCTTCAATTCGCCCGTGAAGTAATCGACCAAATCCTCTTGTGCCAGGACCTTTGCCCGTTGTGTTGAAAAATCCAATTCGATTGCTCCCGCGCTGATCTTCAGTCCTCGCAGCCACCCGCCGAGGCTGATCAAATGCGCGATTTTTTTGGTCGCGCAGCTCGATCATCGCCTGCTCAACATCAGCCTGCGTCGCGATCAGTTCTTTGCGTACCGCCTGCCAAGCGCCACGGCGGGCGGCGGGCCAATTCGGTGAGGCTCGCGCTATGGCGAATGATCCGATCTGCCGCGCCCAGGCCGCGAGCCTCTCTCATTAAGACGCGCCCCAGATTATCGATTACACTTTTCCTTTCGGCTTCGACGACCAGAATCCATCGGCGATCAGTCCGCCAAAGATCAGACCTTTTTGCTCGCGGCCGGGAGGACTCACTTTGGGAAACTCTCGCTGCAGTTGCTCGAAAAGCAGGGGTCTCAGATCGTCGAGCTGCTGGAAAATGCGTGCGATCGACGGCGCGGTATAAGGGTTGACGCCCAATTCCTCCCGTTCGTATCCCTGCTCGGTGAGCGGTTCCTCTTGCGCGATCATGGACGTTCTCAATCCCATCGCCCCTACGATCGACAGAATCGACAATGAGTATTTGATACCGTTAAGAACGCGCGGCTCTGATTTTGCGGTACTGCCATTCTCATTTCAGAGGCAAAGATACAATTTTTGAATTGACGCCCACCCCGGAAACGCCATGATGTCGCGCCTACTGCCTTAACCAACGGTAGTTGCTGAAAATCACATGCAAGGAAGCCTCGGTCACCTTATTTGGACGGTCTGCTATCTGAGCGTGCTCATCGGTCTTTCGGCCTACGGCGTCCACCGTTATTTTATCATCTACCTGTTTCTCAAAAACAGGAAGCGCGAGCCGGTTCCGGAGCGGTATTTTGAACAACTGCCAAAGGTGACGGTGCAGTTGCCGATCTTCAACGAAATTTATGTGGTCGAGCGCCTGCTTCGGTCAGTCAGCGAACTGGATTATCCGCGGGAGCTTCTCCAGATCCAGGTGCTCGATGATTCAACCGACGATACAGGTGAGATTATCTCTTCGTGCGCGGAGGAATTGCGCTCTCGCGGCTTTAATGTCCAATGCATTCATCGTATTGATCGCATTGGTTTCAAGGCGGGCGCGCTGGCCGCGGGACTTGAGGCCGCGGAAGGCGAATTCGTCTGTATCCTCGATGCCGATTTTGTTGCGCAGCCGGATTTGCTAAAACGCACAATCCATTTTTTTACCGATCCGAAAATAGGAATGATCCAGACCAGATGGGGGCATTTGAATCGCGGTTATTCGCTGCTCACTCGCATGCAAGCAATTTTTCTCGATGGGCATCTTTTGCTCGAGCAAACCGCGCGCAGCCGGAGTGGCCGCTTTTTCAATTTCAATGGAACCGCCGGTCTTTGGCGGCGCACATGTATCGAAGAAGGCGGCGGCTGGCAGCATGATACCCTCACTGAAGATCTCGATCTTAGCTATCGGGCTCAGCTTGGGGGCTGGAAATTTATTTTTTTGTCCGATGTTGTGACTCCCGCCGAGCTTCCAGTGGACATGAACGGATTCAAGTCTCAGCAACATCGCTGGACAAAGGGATCCATCCAAACTTGCAAAAAATTATTGCCCACGATTTGGCGGAGCCGGTTGCCATTTCCGATCAAACTCGAGGCTACATGTCATTTGATGTCGAACTTCGCCTACTTGCTGTTGGCGTTTTTATGCATCCTCCTGCATCCCTCTACCGGGGCTCCCCACGGCGGCTGGCTGCGGACGCTGTTAATCGATGTCCCGATCTTTATCGCGGCATCGGGATCGGTCGCCGTCTTTTATTTTTGCGCCCAACGCGAGCTGCATCCACGCACATGGATGAAAGAGATTCTTTTTCTGCCATGTTTGCTCGCCCTCGGCGTCGGTCTTTCGCTCAACAATGCGCGCGCCGTGCTGGAAGCGCTCTTCAATCACAAATCCGATTTCACGCGTACGCCCAAGTACGGCATCGAACGCAAATCACAACCGTGGCGAAGCTGCAAATACAGACCGCTCAAATCGGCCCTCCCGCTGGCGGAGTTGGCTTTCGCGATTTATTTCACCTACTTCCTTTGGTTCGCAATTGTCCATGGACAGTTTATTTCAATACCCTTCCTGCTCATGTTTCAGGCCGGTTTTCTTTATGTCTGTCTCTCTTCCCTGGCAACCCGCTGGACGAAGATCGGTTTTGGCAGCGCGCGGCCGGCCACCGTAATTTCCGCGTGACAAAATTCAAATTGTCGAGTAACAAGGTGCCCATGCTTCGTCCATTGGCTGTAATTTTCGGCCTGATTTCGGCTGCTCCTGCGCTTTTCGCTACGCAAGCCGACCCTTCAACGCGCCTTGTTATCAGCGTGCGCGATCAGAAGCTGATGCTTCTGCAAAATGGCGGCAAGGTTGCAACTTATCCTGTTTCCACTTCGATGTTCGGGCTGGGCGATTATTTGGGACGAATGACTACTCCTCTCGGTTATTTTGCCATTGCGCAAAAAATTGGCGACCACGCACCGATCGGCGCCGTGTTTCACAGCCGCCGGTTCACCGGTGAAATCCTGGCGCCGAACGCACCGGGTCGCGATCCCGTGATTACGCGCATTATTTGGCTGCGTGGACTTGAAGTGCAAAACGCCCACGCCTTTCAGCGTTGTATTTACATCCACGGTACGCCGCAGGAGAAGACAATCGGCCAGCCCGCCAGCTACGGTTGCATCCGTATGAAATCGAGCGACATCACCACTCTTTATAACCAGCTTTCCCTCGGGGCTATCGTGCAAATTGTTCCGGATCGTTTGCCCAAAGTGCCAAAGGCTACACCGTTGCCACCGAGTAATACGCTAATGGCGGAGCTGGAAAGAACGGCAGTCCAGGATCCGCTTGGCGCCAAATCGGATTCCACTTCGCTCACGGTCGAGCAGATGCGAATGGCGGGAGCGCTCGCGGCAGAGCGACAAAAGCGCCAGGCCCGCCCATCGGATAAAGCCACGCCGGCGCTGAACAATGGCGCCACGATTGTGCAAAACAAGGATCCGCGCGCATAGAGTCGAGTCGCGTACTCATTCGATTTTCGTATCCGAATGTGACGCCGCACGGGTCGCTCCTGACAATCGCGATTGCGACCGCGAGCCTCCACGTCCACAATTTTCCGGTTAAGCAATGGCCAATACAAAATCAGCAGCCAAGCGTGCACGCCAGACATTGAAGCGATCGCTCCGCAATCGCAGTGTTGTGACCCGTCTGCGCACGATGCAGAAGCAAGCGCGTTCCTCGGAAGTGCCCAGCTTGAATGGAATACGTGGCGTCATTTCGGCAATCGATAAGGCTGCAAAACGCGGCATCATTCATCGAAATGCCGCTAATCGCCGCAAAGCGCGACTGAACAAAGCGCTCGCGGCCGTATCTGCGAAGTAGTTTTAGAGTCGATTGTTAATCTCGCGGCGTGGCCCGTCCCCGTTTGGAGCAAATCGCCTTTGCATCTGTCGCGAGACGGCTAGATTCTTCCGAATGATTCCAGCTCTTCTTCTCGTCTTGTCTGCTGTCGCTTATCGGGTGACGACCGGTCTGTTGATTCACTCCGGCGCCAGCTGGCTTTCTAATTTCGTGCCGCTCGCGGCCATTGCCCTCTGCAGCGCGGCGTACTTCCCCAAGAAATACAAATTCACGGTGCCGCTTCTGACACTTTTTTTTTCTGACGCGGTTCTTAATTTTCGCTACGGCGCGCCATTGCTGGATCCGCAAATTCTCTGCCGATATGCAGCGCTCGCTTTGGTCGGATGGATTGGACTTCTCTTGCGGAATCGCGCGTCGCTGAAAACGCTTCTGCCCGCTTCAATTGTTGGATCGACAATTTTTTACGGAATCACGAACGCGTTTTCGTGGTTGAGCGATCCAGGGTACGCGAAAAATTTTGGAGGACTCATTCAGGCGCTCACGATTGGATTGCCTCACTACAGCGCGACCCCCAGCTGGATGTTTTTCCGCAACTCACTCCTGAGCGATCTCGTTTTTACTTTATTCTTTATCCTCTGCATGAACCTCGGTCGAAGCACTGAACGGTCGCGTGCCGGCGCCGCGGCGTTCCGTCCCGCAGGTGCGGGATGACCTCCATGCAGCCGGCAGAGCAGCGCGACGAAGTCGAGATGCTCTCGCTGATGCTGTTGATCCGGCGTTTTGAGGAGCGCGCCAGCCAGCAGTATCAAGCGCAGAAAATCGGAGGGTTTTGTCATCTTTACATCGGCCAGGAAGCGGTCGTAGCCGGCGCGGTCGCGGCGGTGCGCGATGACGATTACATCATCACGGCTTATCGCGATCACGCGCATGCTCTGGCCCGCGGCACCAGCGCTGATGAGTGCATGGCAGAACTTTTTGGAAAGGAAACCGGCTGTTCGCGAGGTTTGGGCGGCTCAATGCATTTTTTCAACCGCCAAAATCACATGTACGGCGGTCATGCTATTGTCGGCGCCCATGTGCCACTGGCCGTGGGACTGGCCTTTGCAATCAAATACCGGGACGAAGATCGTGTGACGCTCTGCTTCTTCGGCGACGGGGCGATTAACCAGGGCGCTTTCCACGAAGCTTTGAATCTCGCCGCGCTTTTCAAATTGCCGATCGTCTTCATTTGCGAAAACAACCTATTTGCCATGGGCACGTCGGTGAAAAGATCGACATCACTTAAACAGATTGTCGATCGGGCGGAGGGCTACGATATCCCCGGAGAAATTGTCGATGGAATGAACTTCCGAGAAGTGCGCGACAAAATCGCCGAGATTGTGAGTTCCATCCGCAGAGAGGCGCATCCGGCGTTCGTTGAAGTTCGCACTTATCGCTATCGCGGTCATTCGATGTCCGACCCCGCAAGTTATCGGACGAAACAGGAGCTGGAGAAATATCGGCTTGATGATCCGATTACGCGTTTGCGGGCGCAGCTCACGCGTGAAGGCAAGTTGACCAATGAACAATTCGATCAGCTCGACAAAAAGGCCAAGGAGACAGTGCTCGCCAGCGTGAAGTTCGCCGAGAAAAGTCCGCAGCCTCCACTCGACAAGCTTTACGATTACACTTACGCCAACGGAACAAAACCGTGAGAGAAATTACGTATCGTCAAGCGCTCAACGAAGCGCTCGCAGAGGAACTGGACCGCGACCCCAATGTCTTTCTTATGGGCGAAGAAGTCGCGGAATACAATGGCGCTTACAAGGTAAGCCACGGCCTGCTCGATCGGTTCGGGCCACGGCGCATCATCGACACCCCGATCAGTGAAAACGGATTCGCCGGTCTCGGCGTGGGAGCGGCGATGGTCGGGTTGCGCCCGATTATTGAGTTCATGACGTTCAGCTTTTCTCTGGTCGCCTTCGATCAGGTCGTGAACAACGCGCCAAATATGTTCACGATGTCAGGTGGGCAATTCAATATCCCGATCACGTTTCGCGGTCCGAACGGGCCGGCGCATCAACTCGGCGCGACCCATTCGCACGCCACCGAGCCTCTTTATGCCAACACCCCCGGGTTGAAAGTGTGCACTCCCGCGACTCCGCGTGACGCGAAAGGTCTTCTGAAAACGGCCGTGCGCGACAACAATCCGGTGCTCGTCTTGGAAGCGGAACTTCTTTATAGCTCGAAAGGAATGGTCGAGCCTCCGGATGAGGAACTTCTTATTCCGCTCGGGCAAGCAGAGGTAAAGCGCGAAGGCAGCGACGTCTCGATCATCTGCTACTCGCAGACCGTTCCGCTCGCCCTGGCGACGGCCCAGAAGTTGGAAGACGAAGATATTTCCGCCGAAATTGTCGATCTTCGCTCGATCAAGCCGCTGGATGAGAAGGCGATTTTCGATTCAGTCGCTAAGACACATCGCGTGGTGATTGTAGAACAGGACTGTCCATTCTGTGGAGTTGGGGCCGAAGTTTGCTATCGAATTCAACAAAATATCTTCGATGAGCTCGATGCGCCAATCATTCGCGTATCACAGGAAGATGTTCCGATGCCGTACAACGAACGCCTTGAGAAAGCTGTTCTGCCAAACGCCGACAGAGTGATAGCCGCAGTGAAAAAGGTTTGCTACGCATGAAGGAAGTTAAAAGAGTTAGAAAATTACAAAGTTAAAAAGGGAGTCCGGTTGTAACGTTGTAACTCCTTTAACATTTTAACCTTTTGGTTCCACCATGCCTGAAATCCAGATGCCCAAACTAAGCGACACGATGACGGAGGGAACGCTTGTTGCTTGGAAAAAAAAGAAAGGTGACAAGGTTTCGGCCGGTGAGGTACTCGCCGAAATTGAGACCGATAAGGCGACGATGGAATGGGAGGCGCCCGAAGATGGAATGCTCACTGAGATTTATGTCGAAGAAGGTGGCAAGGTAAACGTCGGCGACAAAATCGCGTTCATCGGCGGTGAGGACGAAGAAGCGCCCAAGGAAGAAAAAGCTGCGCCGGAAAAGGAGGAGAAAAAGCCTGAGGAAGCCAAGGCGAAAGAAAAAGAACCTGAGAAGAAAGAAGAAAAGAAGGAGCCAGAGGAAAGAGAAGAGAAAAAAGCGACGGCCGAGAAGAAGGAAGAGAAAAAGGTCGACAAAAAACGGGAAGCTAAGGCTGAAAAGCCCGCGCCGAGAATCGAGAAGGGAGAAGAAGCGCGTGTGAAAGCTTCCCCGGTCGCGCGCCGGATTGCGGTCGAGTTGGGTGTCGATCTTTCCGGTGTGAAAGGAACTGGACCGGAGGGCCGTGTAACGGAAACCAACGTGCGTGCAGCAGCAAAGTCAAAAACGAGTGCGCCGCCAAAACCAGCTGCCGCCGCAAAACCGGTGCCGACAGTGAAAGCCGGCGAAGGCGCGCGCATTCAACTCTCCGGAATGCGCAAGATCATTGCTCAGCGCCTCGTCGAAAGTCTCGGCCCGGTTCCCCATTTCTATCTCAACATCGACATCGATGCCGGCCCTCTCATGGAGGCGCGCGAGGAATTAAAGTCTGGCGGTGAAGGCACGGACGCGGCGAAGATCACGGTAAACGATTTCGTTTTGAAAGCCGCAGTGCAAGCCGCGGTGAAAGTCCCGCGCGTGAATGCATCGTTCGATGGCGACACGATCTTCCAATACGCCGATGTCGATCTTGGCATCGCCGTCGCGATTGAAGATGGATTGTTGACGCCGGTGATTCGCGCCGCTCAAAACAAATCACTGCGTGAAATCAGCGACCTCGCGAAGGATTTGGCTCACCGCGCGCGCAACAAGCGAATGAAGCCGGAAGAATTTCAAGGCGGCACATTCACTGTCTCAAATCTCGGCGGCATGGGCATCGACAGTTTTTTCGCAATTATTAATCCGCCGCAGGGCTTTATTTTATCGGTTGGATTGATCACAAAAACCGCCGTGGTTGACGATTCCGACCAAATTATCGTCGGCCATCGGATGAATATCGGAATGAGCTGCGATCATCGCGTCATCGACGGCGCACTCAGCGCAGAGTATCTTAAGGAGCTACGCCATCTCCTCGAAAATCCGGCGCTGCTGCTGGTCTGAAAGTGTAGCGCCGGTCTATGACCGTCGGACCAGATTCAGCTAGCGCGCGGTCGTTTCCCAGGTCATGAAATCGTCTAGCGTTTGCCGGGTTTTAGCGGCCACAAATTCGATCACCGTCGCGTCATCGACAAAGCCAAGGAACGGGGTCTTGTCGGGAATTAAGTCAAACGGGTCAACCAAATAATTGAGACCAGCTACAATCCACATAAGAGCATCATTCGAAACCTGCTGGTATTCACCGCGCTCGTACGCGCGGACCAGTCGCAGCATCGTCTGAAGATACGGCCAATTTTCCTTGAACGGCCGCCTGGGGAGCGACGCTGCCTTTCTCGCGGCTTGTTCAAAAAGCGACCGCAGACCGCCGGAACCGATGACACGCAATTTTGCTTCGCTGAGCGCCCGGGCAAACGCCTCGCTGCGCAGGGCCGGTTTCTGATAGGAAACGTGCCTTTCGGCGCGGGGTTTCGCTTTTCTCATCGGATGAGATTAAAGCATTTCGCTTCGCGGATGAGAAGCCGATTCTTGATTAAGGTTTTGTTGCCAGAATCAGCGGTGAAGGCCCCGGCGCTTCCAGCTTGCGCACTCTTTTGAAGCGTGCTTCTTCCAGCCAGCCTTTGATTTCGTTGAAACTGAAGGTGTCACCGCGTTCTGTGTTCACCAGCATTTGCACGGCGAACATGAGCGAGTGCGTCGGCTCGGTGCGGTCGTCGTTCACGAGCCATTCGGCGATGGCGATTACGCCGCCGGATTTCAACGCATTAAACGTTTTCTTCAACAGCTTGCGACTGCGTTCTTCGCCTTCGCTGTGCAAAATGTGACCGAGAATGGCAATGTCGTAACCATTTCCGAAATTCGCTTCCAACAAATCGCCTTCGATGTAATTGAAGCGATCGGCGACGCCGAACTTCTGCGTGATCCGTTTGGTCGTTGGAATCATTCCGGCCCAATCGACCGCGGTCACGCGCACACGGGGAGATTTTTGGGTGAGCGCGATTCCCCAAATTCCCGAGCCGGCGGCAAGATCAAGAACACGAACCTCGCTCTTTGCTTTGGCGATTTTCAAATGGTGGCCAAGCGCCTGGGCGCTGGGATAACTCATCGGGATTATGTTTTCCACCAGTTGGCTGAAGAATTCAGTTCCTTCGGTTTCCTGATTTACGGCCACGGCCGGTTGGCCGTCGCGCACCACATCAGTCAGCCGCAACCATCTGGAAATCAGTTGGGGTAGAATTGTCCCGAAGAATCCGGCTTGAGTGCTCGGCTTATCGCTAAGCAAAAAGGCGGTGCTCTCGGGCGTGAGCGAATATTTTTCTCGTCGATTCTTTTTTAAAAGCTCGAGACCCACAAGCGCGTTCATGATCGCGCGCAGCCCGCGGGCTGGAGCACCAGTTTCCTTACTAAGTTGTGCGACAGTCTTCGCTCCGCTTGCGATGGAATCGAAAACTTTATTGCTCACGGCTGCCCCGATAATAAGCGGTGGCGCGTAAGCGAAACCAAATTGCATCAAACGTTCGGGAGTGACCTGATCCTTTTTGGGACGTTTCATCGAAGATCGACAATCGTGCAGCGCCTTTACGTCGGCAAATCCAAATCGACTTTTGCAAAGAGCCGAAGAATCTTTACAAGTGGGCAGCTCGCCTAAAGAAAAGCCTTTGCGCACGACTTCTTTTGTCGTTCAGGCGTCGTGCGGGGCGATTCGCGACCGGAAGGCACGGCGCAAGACGATGTTGGTCCTGCTCGTGCTTGCGCTCCTGTTTTTGTTTTCCGGCTCGACATTTTTGCAATCGGCGCTCGATCCGCGCGAGCACCCCGGCCGGTTCATTTTGTTCTGGGCAATTTGCGCGTGGCTGACGTTGGCGGCGACCTTGTTGGCAGTTTTCGATTTGCTGTTCGTGAAATTAGAAGGGCGGCAGAACGAAAGAACGTTGCGAGAGAAGTTTTTGCGCTCGGCAAATCAGGACTCGCCAAGATCGACAACCAGCGAATAATCGTGGCGTGAACGAGCAGCGAACATCTAGTTCGCGCTTCGCACAGCGAAGCGGCTACAGGTCGCGCGAGGAAATGGAGGCGGCCGAACGTTTCATGCTGGCGCCATTTGCCCAAAAATCGGGCGATTCACGCGGGCGAAAATATTCGGAGTCGCCTCATGCTTATCGCACGGAATTTCAACGCGATCGTGCGCGGATCATTCATTCGCGCGCGTTTCGCCGGCTCGAATATAAGACCCAGGTTTTCCTCAACGGGACCGGCGATCATCTGCGCACGCGCCTGACACATTCAATCGAGGTTGCCTCAATCAGTCGCACGATCGCGCGAGCCTTGTCGTTGAATGAAGATCTCGCCGAAGCGATCGCGCTGGCGCACGATCTCGGGCATTCGCCCTTTGGGCATTCGGGTGAAGAGATGCTGGCCGAATGTATGCGCGATCATGGCGGATTCGATCATAACCGGCAAAGCTTGCGTGTCGTGGAACTGCTCGAAAACGCGTATCCGAATTTTACTGGCCTGAACTTGACGTTCGAAGTGCGTGAAGGTTTGCGAAAGCACCAGGCTTTTTATGAGCCGCCCACGCCGGCGGAAGAGAAATATCGTTCTCCGTCGCTCGAAGCACAGATCGCAAATCTGGCGGACGAGATCACTTATTACAGTCATGATCTGGACGATGCGGTGGATTTTGAAATTTTGAGCACGGCGCAATTGGAACAAAATACGGTTTGGCAAAAGAGCCATCGTGCCGTGCTTGCGCGTTATCCTGACGCCCGTGAACCCGAGCTGCACAAGCTGATCATTCGCGACATCATTGACGTAGAGGTCCAGGACGTTGTCGCCACAAGCGCGCAATCCATTATGGGGGCTGCCGTGCAAAGCGCAGATGAAGTGCGCAAACAAGAAGCACCGCTGATTCGCTACAGCGATGATTTATTGGAAGCCAACCGCGAATTGCGGCGCTTTTTATATCAGAATGTTTATTACCATCCTCGCGTGGCTGAGGTGAACCGGAGAGCGTGCGAGATGCTGAGAAAAGTTTTCGAAGCATACATTCTTCATCCAGACCAGCTGGGTGAAGGAGCGACGAAACGGATCGACAAAGAGGGATTGCACCGAACGGTCTGCGATTACATCGCGGGAATGACGGATCGATATTTGATAGAGGAACACGCACGGATAGCGGGCAGGTAACGGCGGTGCACCCGAACCGCCAAGGTGATTGAGGTCAATCGCCCTACCTATGCAGCGGCGCTTCCGCTTTCTTCCCGCAAATATTGGATCACGAATCGCAGCCGCTGATTTACGGAAAGTTCTTCGAGGAACTTTCGGCGGAAGTTGTCGTGGCCCATCTGCTTTTACATTAGAATAGAGCTCCAGGACCTTGGTGGCGAGCGCTTCGGTTTCTACCGAGAAGTCCGAGGCGGATTCAAGTCGCTCAATTGTCGCGATCGGAAACGGCACCTGCTGCTCGAACCCCGTCAAGCGGACCCGCCCCAGTCCTTGCAGAATCAGATTCGACGTGCCGTCGCCACGCTCAACACACGCGCGTATAAGTCCGACACCAGCGGTGTGAAAAAAATCGGCGGGCGATTGCCACTCGACGCAATGCGGTTTCAGCAGTGCGATACAAAACATCCGATGATGACCGAGTGCGTGCTTCAGCATCTGGCGGTAGCGTGGCTCGAAGATGTAAAGTGGAAGCAATGCGTGCGGAAAAAGTAAAGCGCCGGGCAGCGGCATGACCGGCACTTGCCCGGGCAAAATTATAGATTCATCCATTTGTACTCCCTCTTGTAAGATATACGTGCCGTGAGAAGGGCAAACCGGCCAGCACGGTCACACCGCTCTCGCGGCTGAACCAATTCCGAAGGCGCGAAGTTGTTCGAGCGACATTTGGCCTTCGATTTGGCTCTCGCAAAGCGAGGCGTAGATCAACGCTGAACCGCAATGTGCGAGCAAAACGCGCGAAATTGCGCCAAATCTCCCGATGCCCATCACACTGACGGCAAGATCGACATTTTTCTTTGTCATGAAATCGAACAATCGCGCAAGTTGCGCCGGTGTATCAGTGCGCGTAGCGAGCTTGAAAATATTTGCGCCCTGTGCTTTCGCCGCGCGTGCTTTGGTCCGCAAGGTGCGCGAATCTGGCGTGGCCTTAAGGTTATGAAACGAAACGATGCGCCCGACATTTTTCCTTCTGGCGGCTTGAAGCAGCGACCGAAGCGCGTTTACCGAGCGCAGTTCGACGTCGATATAGCGGGCACGGGGCAAAAAGCGCGAGAGCAGATCGCGCCGCTGCTGGGTTGATAATTGATTGGCGCCACCTTCGCGGGGATGCCGCGCAGTCATGATGAGTGGCGCGCGTAATTTCGACAATTTCTTTTCCACTTCGTCAACGTCTCGAGCGAGTTGATCCAATCGTAGTTCAAACAAATCTGGCGGTTTCCGCATCCGGATCGCGGAATCCAAATCGGCCAACGACATGATTACGCCCACGAGACGCGGGTCTCGTCCGAGCGGTTTGCGCGCTGTCATACTCGGTTTGTGTGCGCGCTAAACTGCAGAGGGGGCCAGGTAAAACATATGTTATGGCGGCGCGCGAAATGCCTTCCGGTCCGTGTCATCCCTTCGGCGTGCGATCCGAAATTATCCTCTCGACGTACTTGGCAAGGATATCGAACTCGAGGTTCACTAAGGTGCCGGCTTCGGCGCGGTGAAGGTTGGTGTGGCGTTTCGTATGCGGGATGATCCAGATCACGAAACTCATCGGCGGAACCTCGGCGACTGTGAGGCTGATGCCATTAATGGCAATCGATCCCTTGCAAGCCACGTAACGAGCAAACTTCGCGGGTAACCCAACTTCCAGTCGATGGTCGCCTCCTGTTTGCCTGAAGCTGATGACGCGCGAGGTGCAATCAACATGGCCCTGCACGAAATGACCGCCGAGCCGTCCGTCCGTGCGAAGAGCCCGCTCAAGATTCACGGAACTATCGCACTTCAACATTTTTAGATTCGTGCGAGCAAGTGTTTCCCCGAGGAGATCGAAGGTCAGCTGATCACCGCGATGTGCACTTAAAGTGAGGCAACAGCCATTCACAGCCAAACTTTCACCAGTCCGAATCTTTTTTGCGATGCGCGGCGCGACGATCCGCAGTTGCCTGCTGCGCTCCCTTTCGCGAATGGACGTCACGGTTCCGACTTCTTCGATCAGACCGGTGAACATCGATCAACTTTTAGCCGCGCACTATTAGCCAGTAAACCAGCAAAAGTACCGGCAAGAGGATGGGAAGAGAAAACTTTATCACAAAGCCAATAAAACTTGGTGTGTGCATTCCGTGTTGCTCGGCGATCGCCTTGATTATGAAATTGGGACTGTTGCCGATGTAGGTCGCGGCTCCGAACAAAACCGCCCCCATGGAAATGGCGACCATCTCGGCTTTGCCGCTGCCAAGAAATTGGTGCACGGCAGCGGGATCTTCGATGCTGAGACCAATTCGGCCGAGGGCGTTAGCCAGGAATGTCAGGTAGGTTGGCGCATTGTCGAGCACCGCGGACAAACCGCCGGTGATCCAGTAAAATTTTGCGGGCGTATCGACGGCAAGATCGCGCGCGTGGAGCTGCATGTAATCGAGTACCGGGGCCATTGTCAGAAAAATTCCGAGAAAGAGCCAGCCGACTTCCTTCGCCGGTGCAAACGAAAATTCATTGGCCGCATGCACACTTCTCGGTGTCGTGAAATACGATGCAACGGCGGCCGCGAGCATAACCGCTTCGCGTAGAAATGGCGGACTCTTGATGAAAAGAGCGCCGAGAATGATCGCGAGAAAGAAAATGTTCCGCAACCCATCGATACCGATCTTGCGCGCACCGGTTTCCTCTTCACAAACAATCGCTGGCGCGCGGCGAAAATTATGTCGATCGACAAGATAAAATATCAGAAGCAGACTAAGCAACGCCACGGACCAGGCCAGCCAGCAGTGCTGAACCATCCACCAAAATGGCACGCCTTTGAGATAGCCAAGAAAAAGCGGCGGCCCCATCGGCGTTAGTCCGCCGCCGAGGTTGCTTACGAGGAAGATGAAGAATGCCGTGTGCAAACCGATGTAACGATATTTGTTCACTCGAATCCATGGACGAATGAAAAGCATCGACGCGCCCATTGTGCCGAGAACGTTGCCCGCGATTGTTCCGAGCAATAGGAGTATGCAATTAAAAAACGGAGTAGCTTTCCCGCGAATCTGTACGTGAATCCCGCCTGCGACGACGAAGAGCGAGCCTACCAACGCCATCAAGTGAATGTAATCGCCGCCTTCGTGGAGGATGCGTTCCGGCTGCCGAATCCCGAAGAGATAGTAACCGGTTGTGATGGCTGCGAGAAAAAGAGCAATGAGATGATAGTAGCGTTCCCAGTGACGTTTCAGGACGATGGGCAGAAGCGCGATGGAAAGCAAGAGCACCGCAAAAGGCAGCATGATCAACTGATTGGGTTCGATCTGCGTAGCTGCGGCCAAAATGAAATTACACATCAGGAATCGCGCATTAGTGCGGACGGCAGCGATGCGACAAAAACAAATTTCATGCAACCAGAATTAACTGGAAAATATCGGTGTCGTCTGTACGACTTGAATGACTTCATGCATGTCCTCGATGACGAGACTCGGATGGCGGCTAATCGCGCGCGGCTAAACGGAATTTGAATTCATTGAGGGTCGGTTGCGTCGGGCGTGTGCCACTTCATTTTATCAAATGAAAATTCGGCATAAGATCAACAAGATCGCGCAACCGCTGACCTACCGACGCACCTGGCGCAGAGCACAACGCTTGATTTTTCCGCTTCCCCTCGGGCCATTACGGACCGATATCGATCAGGAACGTCTTCGCGAAATTCAGCAGCGCTATGCCGGCTCGACTGCAAAGTACGCCAAGTACGCGAATGTTGATCCTTGGTTGAGATTGAATCGTGAACGGGTGCAAGATCTAAAACTTCATCGCTCCGCGCCCAAGCGCGTGCTCGATCTTGGCTGCGGCGGCGGATTTTTCTTGTTGATCCTGAAAAAGCTTGGTCATTCCGTTCTTGGCCTCGACATCGACCAAGCGCCGCTTTTCGCTGAGTTGCTCGATGTTTTCCACGTGCCGCGTGTGGTATGGAGGATCAACGCATTCGAGCCGCTGCCCGATCTCGGCCAAAAATTCGATTGGATCACGGCATTCTCGATCAATTTTAATTTGCACTATCCCGGGGAACGACTCTGGGGCCCAGCGGAATGGGATTTTTTGCTGCGCGATTTACAGCAACACCTTGCGCCAGCCGGCAAGATTTTTTTTGGCCTCAATCCTTCATTCGGTGGTAATTACTACACGCCCGAACTGCGCGATTTCTTTTTGCGCCGGGGTGCAGATGTCGAGCGCGCACGAATCTTTTTCGACCGAGGAATGCGCTTCTAGCTGAATCGAGCAGTCGTTGTCGCGCGGACGATGCTGAAGGGTGGATCGAGCAGTCTCTTGCTCGATGTTAAGATTAATGCGCCTTCGGCGCCAATTCTAGCATCGCCCACGGAGCGGCCGATCCACCTTTTGCCCGTTCAAAAAAATTTCGAAAAAAGTGAAAAAAAAGCTTGCCAGCTTTCGGGAAGTTCAATAAACGAGGGAAAGTTGGTGACAGATCAGCTGATTTTCCGTTCAAAAATATTTTCAAAAAAGTGAAAAAAAAGCTTGTCAGCCTTTCAAATATTCAATAATCCCTACGCAAACCTAACCAAACCAATGGAGAAACTAATGATAAAAAACGTGCTAAATAAGATCGGATTCGTTCGCACCGCTCTCGTGGCGAGCGTCGGAATTCCTTTAATTTTTGCATCAACCGCATTTGCTCAGAACCCGCCACCGCCGCCACCGCCTCCGGGGGCTGCCCCGGCTCCGGCACCAGGCGGCGCTGAGGTAGAACGCGTGATCGTGACCGGTTCGAACATTCCGACCGCCGAAGAGGTCGGTCCGAACCCGGTGTTTAGTCTCAACCGCGACCTGATTAACAAATCAGGTGCAGGCACCACAGCGGAACAGCTGCTCCAGAGGCAGCCGGTGATGAACGGGGGCAATGTTCCGGTCAACAACAACGGAACGGGCCAGTCCGGTCCGACCGGCACTGCCGCGCTTGGGCTGCGCGGTTTGGATCCTGGCGCCACACTGGTACTAATTGACGGCCGCCGCGTTGCGGCGTTCCCGGGAGCCGCCCTCTCCGGGTACGGTTTTGTTGACCTCACTTCAATTCCCATTACCGCCGTCCAGAGTATCGAGATTCTGAAGGATGGCGCTTCGACCACCTACGGATCGGATGCGGTTGCCGGCGTGGTGAACTTCAAGCTCTATAAAGACTATCGCGGCGCTCAGGTGACCCTCCAGTACGGCAATACGCTGGACAAAGACGCGGCCGAGTACAAGGGGGACATCCTCTTCGGGGTGGGGGACGACAAGACCAGTGTCACTGGTGACATATGGTATTACAAGCATCACGACATGTTCAACCATGACCGCGGGAACTCGCTTGTTCCGCCGTTCTTGAGTTCGAACACGAACCCGTGGAACTTGCAGTTGCAAACGGCAGCCGTTTTACATCCAT
>WNGJ01002759.1_pt1 | contig 19463 bp, 26 predicted proteins | sample 5400611 | NCBI WGS metagenome assembly WNGJ01 (sample SAMN13153375, study PRJNA577476) | soil metagenome | isolation source: 40 cm soil or saprolite under Garry oak tree replicate 1 | place: USA:California | collected 2016-06-15 | reverse complement strand
GCCTTAGGTGGGTTCCTGTTTCTCTCGCCATGGATATTCGGATTCACTTCCGATCTTGGATGGCACACATCATGGATCGCAGGTACGGCGATCACTATCATCGCGATCTTCTCAATTGGTGACCTTTTCGCATTCGGTACAATTCCGAGTTTCATCGAAACTGAGGAGTGGCTCAAGCTCGCTATAGGTTTGTGGTTGGCGGCGTGCCCCTGGATCCTCGGTTTCCACGGCGACACGGTGGCTATGCAAGTCCACCTGGCGGTGGGGCTCGTCATCGCAGCAATAGCGGTTGTTGAACTCTGGGTGATGAACCATGCCCCTCCGCATGAAAGGGCGTGATACAGTTTGACCCACGAACTTGCCTCCGCACGCACCGCACCCCGGCCGGTATCCGACCCAGATTTTGCCGGTCATATCGGGCACGATCTTCACGAAACCGTGAGCTTGTAACCAGTCGGATTCGCTTTGCGAACTAAGTGATCATGGCGGTTCGCCATCTGAAACCAGAGGAGAATATCTATGCTTGTTGACCACCCCTATCGCATCCTGCGCGCCAGTGTGCTCGCCTCAACGTTGGTAGGCGCAGTATTGACGCTGCAGATGAGCGGGGCTCTGGCCCAAGGCGGCATGTCCGACATGAAGAAGATGCCGGGCATGAACGACAAGATGAACGATACGAAAAAGGCAACAACGGCGAACGGAACCGGCACCATCACCGCCCTGAACGCTGCGAACCACAAGATCACGTTCGATCATGGTCCGATCCCCGCCATCAAATGGCCGGCAATGACGATGGAATTCGCAGTCGCACCTTCTGTTGATCTCGCGAAGCTGAAGACGGGCGACAAGGTCAATTTCACTCTGAGCGGATCGGGTAATACCTATACGGTACAATCGATAAGTCCGACACCCTAATGGGCCAGCGGAAAGAGCCGGATACCCAAATAGAGAAATACAGGAACGGGGTGAGTATGCCCCTTTAATGAAGAAGCTGTTTATCGTTCGACCTCAATACAATCGCGCAATGTCTTCCCGCGCGACTATATTCGACGTTCTCGGACATCAGGCCAATCTCGCTCGTCATTTCGAGGCACGCATTGCTGGGCATAACTTCCAACGTTCGTTGAAGGCTGTGCGGACACGTTTGCCGATAGGCTGCGAATCGCTAGCACCAAACCGGTGGACCGCTGCGTTCCAGTCACATCTGGCCCTCCTTACGAAGCCGCTTGTAGAGCGCTTCGACAGCATCGGCAAAGTCCGCCGCGGCATTTTGCGAACAATGATCTTCCAGGAAATGCAGTTGACCAATGAGGTCGAAGGTCGCCGGAGCGAGATCGAGACCTTCGTCGATACCGGGCGGCCTGCTCAGCAGAACGCCGCTCATGAACCCTTGAGCCCACGCCAGATAGTCCCGCCGAACTGAGGGATTGGATCTGACGTCATCGTTGAACCGCTGGCACGTCGTCGCGCCCAAGCCGACAATCCTGGCTTTTAGCGGTTCAGCTCGCAGATCGCGCCATTCGTCCGTTGCGAGAAAAGCAATCGACGATAGGGTCAACACCAAGAGCAAACGGCTAATGCCTTGACCGGCCGGGCGCACGATGAGGTTGCCAGCGCACTTGAACTGATTGAACGCTGCTACCATTCGTTCGATCCGCCCCATGGACAGCGCTACGATTCATTTCTACTTTTTGAATTTTACCTGTCCCGATTTCCCCTCAGCGGTTTTGATCGTCAATGTGATCGTCGCGCCCGGCGCTATCGGGGTTTTCGCGTCGCCATTCAGCGAATTCTCGCCCTGAGGCGCAAGGGGAAGTGTCTCGCGGCTGTTGCCGCTGACAATGAGCGCGGCCGCAGTGAAGCCTTTGGTGGAGACCGGCTTCGGGGTGTTCGGAACGAAGATATTGAACGTGACTGAATTTCCGGCAGTCATCAGTTCGGCGTCGATGCCGGCCACGTCGAGCATCAGTCCACCGTTCGGCCCTTTTTCGTATTCCTCGGCAAAAGCCGGCGAAGCCATCGAGAGAGCCGCGAGGATTGCCAATACGAATCTCATGATCGTTCTCCTTGGTTGGTGCCAACAACGGCAGCGACGTTCGATCGCGTTTCACGCCTGAACAGCACATAGAGAGCGGGTAGAACCAGCAATGTGAGAATGGTCGACGAAATAATCCCCCCGATGACGACGGTCGCTAGTGGTCGCTGCACTTCCGCGCCGGCGCCGGTCGCGATTGCCATCGGAATAAAGCCAAGAGACGCAACGAGCGCGGTCATGAGCACCGGTCGCAGACGGGTAAGCGACCCTTCGCGGACCGCGTCGACGAGCGCACGCCCTTCCCCGCGCAGTTTTTCTATGAAGGTGATAATGACCAAGCCGTTGAGCACGGCCACCCCAGAGAGCGCTATGAAGCCAATGCCGGCGCTGATGGAAAGCGGGATTCCCCTCAGCAGCAGCGCCGCAACTCCTCCAGTCAGGGCAAGCGGCACGCCGCTGAAGACCAGCAGCGCATCGGGCATCGACCCCAAGCTGATGAACAGCAGCAGGAAAATCAGAAGCAGCGCGAGAGGCACGACGATCGTCAACCGCTGCGTTGCCGAGACCAGTTGTTCAAACTGGCCGCCCCATCCGAGCCAGTAGCCGGCCGGCAGCTTCACCTTGTTCGCGACTTGACTCTGGGCTTCGGTTACGAACGATCCGAGGTCGCGCCCTCTCACATTCGCGGTCACCACGATCCGCCGCTTGCCGTCTTCGCGGCTTATTTGATTGGGGCCGGGCGCGAGGTCAATTTGGGCCAGTTCCGACAGAGGCGCGTATCGGATCTGAGCAAGCGGGGAATTGCCCCATAAGGCGGGCAGTGTCTTGGCTTGATTCTCGACGGGCGGCAGCGGGATCGGCAACGACCTGATCGCCTGAATGTCCGAGCGCAAATGCTCCGGAAGCCTGACGACGATATCGAAGCGGCGGTCACCTTCAAACACCCGACCCGCGCTCTTGCCGCCAACCGCGATTTCCACCAGGTTCTGAACATCGCCAACACTGATCCCATACCGCGACAAGACCTGACGGTTCAGCGTGACGGTCAGCACCGGCAATCCCGAGACCTGTTCTGTTTTGACATCGGCCGCGCCCTGCACTTTCTGCAAGACGCCCTGCACCTGGGTTCCCGCTCGGACCAGAACATCGAGATCATCTCCGAAAATCTTGACGGCAAGGTCGCTGCGGACACCCGAGATCAACTCGTTCATGCGCTGCTGGATGGGTTGCGAAATCCCATAGACGCTGCCCGGGACATCTTCGGCTGCAGCCTGGATGTCCAAAACAACGGCGGCCTTCGATTTGCCGGGATCGGGCCAGTCCTTCCGTGGTTTCAGCATCACGTAGCCGTCCGACGCCGACGGCGGCATCAGGTCGGTCGCAACTTCTGCAGTTCCGGTTCGTGCGAATACCTCCTTCACTTCCGGCACTCCCAGTAGTTGCCTCTCAAGCATTCCCTGTATCTCTACCGACTGGGTCAGGCTCGTGCCCGGGATGCGCACGATTTCCATCGATACATCCCCTTCATCGAGGCTGGGAATGAACTCGCCGCCCATGCTCGAGGCGGCGATAGCGCTAACGGCGATCAGCAACGTCGCGATCACGGCGACACCGAGCCTGTTGCGGATCGAAGTGGCGAGTACCGGTGTATAGATCCGGCGCGCGCCTCGCATGAAGAAATTCTCGTGTTCGGATACGGTGCCCGTGACGAGCAAAGCTACGGCCGCCGGCACAAACGTCAGAGACAGGATGCTGGCTCCGGTCAGCGCCATCAGGACCGTCAGGGCCATCGGCGTAAACATCTTTCCCTCGACGCCGGTGAGCGTCAGGATCGGCAGATAGACGACGGCAATAATAAATGTTCCAAACAGGCTGGGCCGGATGACCTCGCGCGATCCCGTGAGTATGGTTTCAAAGCGCTCTTGACGGTTGAGAACACGGCCGAGCCGACGTTGCTCCGCCGCCAGCAAGCGCAAGCAATTCTCGACGATGATGACGGCCCCGTCGATAATGATGCCGAAGTCGATGGCGCCCAGACTCATGAGGTTGGCGCTGACCTTGTTCTCCACCATGCCAGTGATGGCGAAGAGCATGGACAGCGGAATAACGCATGCTGTTGCGATCGCCGCTTTGAAGTTGCCGAGGATCAAGAACAGAACGAAGATCACCAGGAGAGCGCCTTCGAGGAGATTCTTCTCGACGGTCGCAATCGTCGCCTCAACGAGGCGTGTCCTGTCGTAGACGGTATGCGCGATCACGCCGTCCGGCAACGAACGCCCGATCTCCTTGAGTTTAGCGGCGACGCGCTGTGCCACCGTGCGGCTGTTTTCGCCGATCAGAAGCATTGCCGTGCCCAGCACCGCCTCCCTTCCGTTCAACGTTGCCGCGCCGGTCCGTAAGTCCTTTCCTTCCCTCACGTCGGCAACGTCGGACACTCGGACCGGAACACCGTTTCGCGATCCGATCACGATTTCCTTGATTTCGTCGATGTTTCCGACCTGTCCCGGCGTACGGACAAGATACTGCTCGCCGTTTCGCTCGATGTAACCGGCGCCGACGTTCGCATTGTTTGCCGCAAGTGCCGTCATGACATCGCGGAAGCTAAGTTTGTAGGCCATCAGTTGCGCGGGATCGGGCAGCACATGAAACTGCTTTTCGAATCCGCCGACAGTGTTGACCTCAATGACGCCGGGAACTGTCCTCAACTGCGGCCTGATGATCCAGTCCTGAATCGTCCGCAAGTCGCTGGGGCTGTAGGATTCGCCCTTCGTCGTACGCGACTCAGGCTTAGCCTCGACCGTGAACATGTAAATTTCGCCCAGGCCCGTTGCTACAGGCCCCATCGCTGTCTCGATGCCGGCGGGCAACTGATCCCGGACCTGCTGAATGCGTTCGTTGACCAATTGTCGGGCGAAATAGATATCGGTACCATCCCTGAAGATTACCGTGACCTGGCTGAGGCCGTAACGCGATTGCGACCGCGTATTTTCGAGTCGCGGCAATCCCCCCATGGCGGTCTCGACCGGAAACGTGATGCGCTGCTCGACTTCCAGCGGCGAATAGCCCGGTGCCCGGCTATTGATCTGGACTTGGACGTTGGTGATGTCGGGAACGGCGTCGATAGGCAGGCGCGTGAAATTCCATGCGCCAAAGGCAGCCATAGCAAGAACGCCGATCATCACCAGCCAGCGCTGGCGGATGGCAAAGGACAGGATGCCGTCGATCATTTTACTTCTCCGGACGCGCGTTGGTTGGCATCAATCATTGTCGGGCGGTCCTTTCGCCAGTTCCGCTTTCACGATGAAACTGTTCCGTGCCGCGTACACGTCGCCCTCCAGCACGCCGAATGTGATTTCCATGAGCTCCGAATCTCGCTCTCCGATCTCGACATCGCGAGCTTCGAACTTGTCGCCGTTGCGGACGAACACGACGGTGCGGTTGTCGATCGTTTGCAATGCCGAGGATTTGACGGCGACTCCCACCTGTTTCGCCGATAGGGTCAGCCGCCCGGTGATGAACAGGCCGGGCCGCAGCCGTTGCTCTGAGTTCGGCACGATCGCCCTGGCAAGCGCGCTCTGGGTGTCGCTACTGCCGACTGGCGACAGATACGAGACTTTGGCGTCGATCGCCGGCCCGCCGTCTGCAGGATCGATCAGAACCTGATCGCCGATGCTGACCCGCGTCAAATCGCGCCGGTAGACCGAGAAATCGACCCATACGGTCGATAGATCGGCGATGACGAACGCCGGCTTCTGTTCCGAGACATATTCGCCCAGTGTCGTCTGACGATCGATGACGGTACCGGCGAGCGCGGCCTTCAACTCATATGGTGTCAGACTTTGATTGCTTTCGACGATAGCAAGGACGTCGCCCCTTTGAACGCGATCTCCGACCCGCTTGCGCACCTCGCGAACGATCCCCGGAAAGCGGGGCGTGACCTGAACGAGCGCCTCCTGGTTAGGCTGGACCATCCCGTTCAACATCAGGCTATCGCGCAGCACGCCGGACGACGCTTTCGCCAGCTCGATTCCGGCTGCTGCGATTTTGGCGTCGCTCAGCACAACGCTATCCGAACGTTCTTCCTTTTCGGCCTTCTCCGTCGCGGTGGTTTTGGTGGTCGCCGGCGTCAGCATCCGGTAGCCGCCATAGACAAGTCCTGCAGCAACCAGAACGAACACCAGATATCGGATCAATGACGCAATCATCTTGAACTCTCGCGGGTGAGCAAAAACGGATTACCGACGAGACCTTCAATCGTCGCGATGGCGATGTGGAAATTCTGCAGGGCTTCCTGTTCCCGGAGGAGCGCCTGCAAGACTGAACCTCGAACATCGAGCAGTTCGAGCAAGGTGAACCGCCCTTGCAGATGTCCACTCTGGATGGTTTCGGAGGCGCTGCGCGCGTTCGGAATGATGGATGTCCGCAACAGCTTCAGCTCGGCGAGCGCACCATTCAGCGCGTCGTAGGCGCGCCCCGCGATGCTGATCAGGACAAGCTTGTTGATGGCACGCTCGGCGTCGGTCTTCGCGAGCGTCTCCTGGGCCGCAATGATGTTGCCGGTGTTCTGATCGAAGACCGGAAGCGGGATCGAAACCCCCAGCCGCACCGCATTGTCGTTGGTGTCCTGGAAATGCCGCCATCCCGCGGAAAGGCGAACATCGGGGATTGGCTTCAGTCGGGCGAGAATAAGGTCGGCATTGCGTTGCGCTGTCACTGCCGTCCAGCGGATGAGTTGGGGGTTAGCCTCGATGGCTTGCACGACAGACTGAAACGTTGGCGGTTGGCCGATCGTGGCCAGACGCCCCACCGCTTCGCCGAAGCGCGGGCTGCTGTCGCCCATCAGGATCGAAAGGTCGCGCCGCGCCGTTGCTAATTGCGTCTTGGCACGCTCGCGATCGACGCGGAACAGGTCGGCCGCAACCTGAGCCCGCAATGTTTCTGCCGGAGAGGAAGCGCCCTCCTGAACACGCTTTTGCAATAGAGGAATGAGCTGATCGAGGCTTGAGATTTGCTCATCGAAGATTTCAATCCGCCGCTGAGCACTCACCACCGTGATGAATGCGATGGCCGTCTCCGACAGCACCTCCAACTGCGTTGCCCGCCGCTGCCAAACCGCCGTGCCGATACCTGCTTCTCTGGCCGCCAGACGCGCCTCTCGCTTGCCGCCGAGTTCAACGAGTTGGCTGAGTTGCAGGTTTGTCTCGGCCGACCGCAGTCCTTTGTACGGTCCGGAGCCGAGCGCGTTGTCGAGTTCAAAGGAAAGCTCTGGATTCGGAAGGGTGCCCGCCTGGACCTTCAAACCGGTCGCGATGCCGATATCGCGCTCCGCCGCCGTAAGGCGCGGGTTCGCAGCCAAGGCGCGCTGCAGCGCCTGGGGCAACGAGATCGATCCCGGCGCCCTTTCAGCGGCTTCGACTGGAATTGTAACGATAAGCAATGCGCACGTCAGGCGCAAAGCAACACCTAGCAAATACATCAGAGCAACCGGAAAAGCAGAACGACATCGACGCGGCTTGGCCGCTCGGAGCTACAATTTTCGGGTCAGATGTTTGGGGGGCGGCGTATCAAGGCCGGGATGATCTTCGAGGACAAACGTCGGGGCCTGGAACGACACTCTGACCGGTTGGGCCGAAGGCTCGGCAACTAGTGTGGGCGCGGGTATAAGAAGCGGAACACAGGTGTAACAATGCTCGACGACCGTAGGGGCCTTTTTCGATCCCTCGTCAGACTTCTCCGTCGCGGCATTCACTTCAGATGAAACGGCAATAGTGGCGTTGCCGATTTCCAGCGTCTCCTCTGCGCACCAAACTTCACCCGAAAATCCGACCAACAGGTATGCGACGGCGAGCAACGCCGTCAGCAGCCGGCGCAGGGCCGATGCACGACATTTTTGGTCGGTCGGGTGGCTCATCGAGGTAAGGACTACCAAACTTTGGCATGCAACACTATTACGATTTCGAACCACATTCTGCGAAGAAGCAGGTTGATGGAGGGCTGTGCCGCCCGCCGAAGCCGGCACTTCATTTGGTACGACGTGGCCAATCGAAACCACGCTTCGGCACCGCAGCAATAAGCCCGCATCGCCCGGGAAGACCCTTGAGTGTTTTACCGCGCTATTCGTGAGTGTTCGATCCCGATCGATAAAACTATAAAACTAGGAATATAGTTGTAATTTGCTCGGGCTTGCGCTATGTGGAGGCATGAATCGCAAGCTCGCTGCGCGCTGCCTGGCCGAATTGGGCAATTTGACCCGCCTGGACATTTATCGGCTCCTGGTTCGCGCCGGACCGCCCGGCCTCAACATCACCGATATTCAGACCCGTCTCGACGTACCGGCCTCCACGCTCGCCTTTCATCTGCGCGGGTTGGTTGACGCAGGCCTCGTTGCCCAGGAAAAAAACGGGCGCACGGTGACTTGCCGCGCTCAATACGATCGTATGGACGGGGTCATCGAGTTCTTGCGCGAGCATTGCTGCGAGGGATTTGAGAGCGATCTGCCGGCGGCAGCGACGCGCCGGGCGGGTTGATCACGTGCGGACGGTGAGCCCCCGAACTTCGGCTCTCCATTATGGCTGGATCATATTGGGCGCGGGCACCTTCGGCTCGTTCATGATCCTGCCCGGCCAGAGCGCGGGTGTCTCGGTTTTCTTCGATCCGATCACTTCCGATCTTGGCATCTCGCGCACTTCGGCCTCGATCGCCTACGCAGTTGGTACGCTTGCAGGGATTCTGCCGGCACCTGTGATCGGCCGCTGGATCGATCGGCGTGGGCCGCGCCTGACGGCGACCATCATCGCCGGTGGCCTCGCCCTCGCCTGCGCTTTCATGGCGACAGTTCAATCCGCAATGATGCTGCTCGTCGGCTTCGCCTTGTTGCGTGGCGCTGCGATCGGCGGACTTAGCCTCGTCAGTCAGCAGGTCGTCAATCTGTGTGCGGCGGCGCGGGATTGCCGCCGCGGCAGCCAGTCTCGGACTCGCTGCCGGTTCCATGAGCTTCCCGAAGCTGATCGATGGTCTCATCTCGCTCTACGGCTGGCGAGGCGCCTATCTCACCCTTGCCGGACTTGTCGCACTCACCATTCTGCCGGTTGCTGCCGCTGTTTCGCGATCGGCCGGAAAAGTTCGGCCTCAGCACGGACGCGGGGCTGCCACCGGCCGCAGAAGATCCGCGGGAGGAGCCTTCGTTTACGCGCGAGCAAGCGCTCCGCACCGGCGTGTTCTGGCTGCTGTGCGCAGCCGGCTTTCTGACCAATGCCATCGGCACCGCCCTCTTGTTCAATCACTTCTCAATTATGCAGACAGCCGGGATCGCGCACAGCGACGCGCTGCTTACTGCTGTCGCTTCTCGCCGGCGTTCAGGCTGCTGCCACGCTCGGCACCGGATTTCTGGTGGACCGCCATGAACCCCGGCACCTGGTTCCGCTGGCGATGTTGATGCTTGCGCTGGCGTCAGGTCTTCCGGCGTTCGGCAGTGGCATCGCCATCAGCGTACTGTACGCGCTGAGTTTGGGCGGGGCGTATGGCTCGCAGCAGGCCATCAACGCCGCCGGTTACGCCCAGTATTTCGGCCGCGACCATCTTGGTGCGATCAGGGGAGCATCGTTCGTCTTCGGCATTGCCGGCGCGGCATTCGGGCCGCTGCCTTTCGCAGCCAGCATCGATTGGACCGGAAGCTATAGTGCCGTCCTCATCGGTTGTTGTGCGCTTTGCCTTACGTGTAGCGCTGGAGCTTTCGCCGTCAAGCGACCGTCCTCGTCGACGAAGCCGATGAGCAATTGCGAGCAAACGTCATGACAGGCGGAGAAACCACGATCGTGGTGGGCATCGAAATTCCTTCGACCGACCCGGTCTTTCTGGCGGTGGTCCTCGGGGTACATGTCCCCCTAGGCCTTGCGTGTGTTGCGATCGGCGCAATCGCGATGTTGTGCGAGAAACGTCGCGGGCGGCATTCAAAGTTTGGCACGATCTATTTTTGGTGTCTGCTCGCGCTCTTCGGGTCCGCGACGTTCCTGTCGCTTATGAGCTGGGACGAAAACTATCACTTGTTTATTCTCGGAGCGTTGTCGTTCGCTTGCGGCTGGTTCGGGCGCTCAGCGCTCCGGCATCGCTGGCGCTATTGGGTCAGGCTTCATATCGCCGGAATGGGGCTGTCGTACATTCTGATGCTGGTTGCTTTTTACGTCGACAATGGAAAGCAGCTTCCGCTTTGGAAGGACCTGCCTCATTTCATGTACTGGCTAATACCCATGGCCGTCGGGATACCGCTCATCGTTCGCGCGCTTCGGTGGCCGCCGTTAGCGCGAGCGCGCACCGGGAATTCCTGACCGGCCGGCATCCAGAATATCGAGCACTGGGCAGTCGGGGGTAGCTCCGTCTGAGCATTGCGCAACCGTTTCCGCTAGGATGGCTTCAAGCTTGACGAGGTCGGAGAGTTTTTTACGGACGTTGACCAGATGCGCGCCCGCGATCTTGTGCACGTCGGCACAAGGAGCGCGCTCCGGCCCTCCCAGGGCCAGCAAGGCGCGAATCTCCTCAAGCGTGAACCCGAGGTCGCGGGAACGCCTGATGAAAGCCAATGTGCGTTTTTCGGCTGGTCCGTAGACCCGTCGACCGCTCGCCGTTCGGGACGGCGCAGGCAGCATTTTGATGCGCTCATAATAGCGGATGGTCTCGATGTTCACGCCGCTGTGCCTGGACAGCTCGCCGATCGAGATGTTTTCGGCTCCCAAAGACGTGATGGCGCGCATGAAATAGTCCTTGATCCTGTAGTGACTACAGGATGCATCGTTTAGCCCATGACGATCAATCAAGCTGATCACGTTGCCGACAACCGGCGGCGGGAAACTTTAATAGCGGCAGGTGGCCTGCTCGGCGCAATCGCGGCGTCCTCTTGTTGCAACTTGCCCCTCGCTCTGTTTGGCCTCGGGGTCAGCGGAGCATGGATCGGGAATTTCACCCGGCTCGCCCCCTACCAGCCGTGCTTCATTGCGGCGACGCTGGCATTCCTCGGGTACGGCTATTGGCTGGTTTACCGATCCTCAACGCGCGCCTGCGCCGATGGCGAGGCCTGCGCGCGCCCCCTGCCGAACCGCATCGTCAAGACAAGCCTCATCCTGGCAACGATCCTCGTCGCTCTCGCGCTCGGCCTCGACTTCATCGCGCCGCTCTTCCTCAACTCGTGACCGGAGAATTTCCCATGAACAAGCTTCTCGCGCACGTGGCTTTTGTCGTCGGCATCATCGCTTCCCCTCCGGTGATGGCCACAGACAGAACGATCGTCTTGGCCGTGAAAAATATGGACTGCGCCGCCTGCCCCTCCATCGTTAAAGGCAGCCTCGAAGCTGTCTCCGGCGTTGCCAAGGTTGGGGTGTCATACAAAGATAAGACGGCAACGGTGGTCTATGATGATACGAAGGCCGATGTGAACCAACTGACATCGGCCACCACCAAGGCAGGTTATCCGTCCACGCCCAGGAGTTGACCCGATGCTTCTCCAATCGACCATCACTTGTCCGCAATGCGCCGTTGCGAAAACGGAAACCATGCCGACCGACGCCTGCCAGTTCTTCTATGAATGCACCGGCTGCGGCACCAAGCTGAAGCCGAAGACCGGCGATTGCTGCGTGTTCTGTTCCTATGGCTCGGTGCCGTGTCCACCGATTCAGGCCCAGCACACCGGCGAGTCAGGCGCCGCATCGTGCTGCAGGTGATCCTTCATGAGCAGCCCGACAGCGGACACCTCGCACGACTGGCTCGGCAGCAAACGTACCAATTTGCTCGCGTGGTGGATTCCGCTTGCCGCAATTCTTGCTGGTTTGTTTATGCCGGCGGCGCTGCGAACTGCCGACTGGGTCATCGCCCTCGGCTGGATGGGTACGGCGTGTATACTGAACGCGCGACGCTGTAATCGCACGCACTGCCGCTACACCGGACCTTATTATCTCGTTATGATCGCGCCCGTGATGGCACTCGGTGCCGCTCTCGTCACGGTCGGCATGCTCGGATGGGTTTGTTTGGGCGCGATCATCCTCGGGGGGAGCGGGCTGATATGGTGGATTAGCGAGCGGGCATGGGGAAAGTTCTCGTAAACCTCGCTCCAACAAATCACCTCCCACCTCTCCTTCGACGTCTTCACCGCCGGTGAGTCGGTGCGAAGGTACTGCGCGGCCTTGCCGAATTTGCTGGCGTGCGCAGGTGACGCCGCTGAGGTTACCCGCATGCTGCGGCATCCGTTGCAGATGTGGTCTTTTGTAGGATCAGTTTGGTCATTTTCTTTGTGAAATTAGGCTGCGACGCAGCCGATTTCATTTTTGACATTCCGTCGCTGGATTGTCGCGAAATGCCGGAACCATGATCCTCCCGTCAGCGTTCGGGGAGCTTGTCGCTGCTGCTGAGGTTGAATGACCGACTTGGCGCAGCACTTAGGCAGCCCAGCGGCGCCCCTCTTCGCCCTCCTCTGAATCGGCGCCCGAAGCCCTCTTTAGGAAGCGGGCCAGGGCGGCTTTTCGTGAATCGCGGTCCAACGCGTAGGCAGTCTGGCTAAACTCGATGCCGTCAAGCAGCCCCTGAATGTAACCCGAGATCGTGTCCGCAGCCATGATGAGCGCGGTGTCAAGCGTAACGTACCGATTGCACCTGCCCGAATGTCCCTTGATCGAAACGCTGTTCGGGAGACCGCGTAGCGATCACGGACGAGAGAACCAACCCTGCCGATTTCTACGCTGAGCTACGCTACCGCCCTCACGTAAGGAAATCGCGCTTTAGCTTCGCGCGGAGTTGGTTCAATAGAGATGCGACGAAGACAGGAGCAAATGCTGGACGCACATGGAGAGACACTGGTGACAAAGTTTGTGATTGGGCGACATCGGCATGAGGCAGTGGGCATGCTCAAGGACGCAGTCGGGCCCGACAGCGCCACAGCCGCATATCGTTTGATGGAAACGCTGCTTGGGACGCCGCGTAGCGCTCACGGATCAGAATACAAGCCCGCCGATTTCTACGCTGGGCTACGCCACTGCCCTCTCGTGAGCAAAAGGTGGTTTTCCTTCGCGACGCGTTGGTTCAAATAAAGGGGCAACGACTACAAGAGAAGGCGCTGGACCAGGACGCGCGATCAAACAGTGGAGGTTTGTGCGGAACGGAATAGTAACATTCGCTGAGAGTAACAATATGGGAGTAGAAAAATCGCTAAAACCTCTTTCGTATCAATGGCTTATAGCTGTGGTGCGCTCGGAGGGACTCGAACCCCCACGATTTTACTCACTGCCACCTCAAGGCAGCGCGTCTACCAATTCCGCCACGAGCGCGAAGGTCAGCCGGCACAAAGGGCCGGATCAACGGCGCCGATGTAACAAATCGACCTCTGAGGGACAAGGCCCGCCTGCCCCTCAAATCCGAGGTTTGCCGCGGGTTTTTTGGCCGGCTTACCGGGTTTGGCCGGCTTACCGGGTCCCCGGCGATTTCGGCAGCATCTGCTTGACTTCGACCGCGATGCGATTGCGGTCGACCAGCACCACGCCGCTGGCGATCGGCAGGTTGTTGGCGAGCACCTTGACCTCATCGGCCTCGGTGGCGTCCAACTCGATGATGGCGCCGCGGGACAGCCGCATGACCTGGTGGATGGGCATCGAGGTGGTCCCGAGGACCACCATGAGATCGACGTTGACTTTATCGAGGGTGGACACTTCTGGGACCGCCGCACAAGGACTAAATTCTGCTTTGCAGATCACCACGTTATGGTTAGCCAATGGTTAATGTCCGCGAAAACCTCGGTTTGATGACGCTCTCCAGTTCCGCCGGCGGCGGGGCGGTGGAATGGCGGATATCGGATTCGCAGGTGGACTATCTGGAAGCGGTCGCCGCGATGGAAGCGCGCGCCGTGGCGATCGCTGCTCAGCAGACGCCGGAGATGGTGTGGCTTTTGGAACACCCCCCGCTCTATACCTCCGGCACCAGCGGCAAGGCGGGCGACCTGCTCGACCCCCGTTTCCCCCTGTTTTCGACCGGCCGCGGCGGCCAGCTCACCTATCACGGCCCTGGCCAGCGCGTGGCCTATGTGATGCTCGATCTCAAGCGGCGGCGGCCCGACGTCCGGGCCTTTGTCGCGGCGCTGGAAGAATGGATCATCCGGACCTTGGCCGCCTTCAATGTGCGCGGCGAGCGGCGCGAGGATCGCGTCGGCGTCTGGGTGAAGCGGCCCGACAAGGGCGCAGGCTTCGAGGACAAGATCGCCGCGATCGGCGTACGGCTGAAGCGCTGGGTGTCGTTCCACGGCATCGCCATCAATGTCGAGCCTGATCTGTCGCACTTCTCGGCAATCGTGCCCTGCGGCGTCGCCGACCCCCGCTTTGGCGTCACCTCGCTGGTCGATCTCGGCCATCCCGTGACCTTGGCGGATGTCGACGTCGCACTGCGGCGTGCGTTCGAGGAGATATTCGGCGCCACGACAGCGCGTGTGCCGTAGCCCACTTGATCGCGCTTAATGCGCTTGCAGGATCACGCAGTCCGGCGCGGCTCCGCCATCGCAGGTGTTGACGCAGGCCGTCACCAGCGAGGCGATGGTCATTTCGAGCGCTTGCAGTTCAGCGCGCCGGCGGCGCAGCTCGACAAGGCGTTCCTCGGCGAGCTTTCGCGCCTCGGTGCAGGACTTGCCATTGTGCAGCAATGACAGCAGCGCGCGAATGTCGTCGATCGGGAAATCGAAATCGCGGCAGCGCCGGATGAAGGAAAGCCTGCGAACGTCCTCGTTGTCGTAGGTTCGCTGGCCCCCGCTTCGCGCCGCCGGACGCAACAGGCCGATCTGCTCGTAGTAACGAATGGTCGCAACCGTCGTACCGGTCCGCTCAGCCAAGGCCCCGATTCGCAAGATTCCAATTCGCACGATCGCACCTGTTTTTTGCGCTTGAACCTCAAGTGACTTGAGGGGGTATCCGTCACATCAGCGGAGAACAACCCTTGAGGAGAATCACATGAGCGTCATCGGTCCGTCCTGCACGCTACCGTCAGAGAATTCGCCGGGCTGCGCCTGCGCCACGAACGAGACAACCGGAGGCAAGATCGCGGGTGCCGCGACCGTGACGGCGCTGGCGGCCGCGGCCTGCACCGCGTGCTGCATCCTGCCCTTCACCTTGCCGGCCGCGGTGCTCGCGTTCGCCGGAGGGTCCATCGCGATTCTCGATCACGTCCATGGCTGGGTCACCAAACTCGCCATCGCGGTCGTCGTTTGCACTTGGTCGTGGATCGCATGGCAGCGCTGGCGAACCGGACGGCGGATCACCCGTGTCACGGCCGCGCTGATAATCGTGGCGACGCTCCTGACGGCCACCTCGGCCTCCTGGCCGCTGATCGAGCCGGCGGCTTTCCATGCCCTGGGAATCGTGAAAAAGAAGGCGGTTCGAGCGAGCGAGTAGGCCGAGCGAGTAGCAATGGATGCGCTGACTGTCTTCGGCCTGTTCGCCGTCACGGCGATGCTGGTCACTTATGCGCTGGAAGCGCGAAGCCCATGGTACATCTTCGCCTTTGCGATCGCCTGCGGTCTCGGCGCCGTTTATGGCTTCCTGCAGGGCGCGTGGCCGTTCGGCCTCGTGGAGACGATCTGGGCCGGCGTCGCCCTGCGCCGGTGGATGGGAGCCGCAGGGATCGGGCGGACCTGATGAGGCCGTCGTCCGACCGGCGCGAATTCCCCTCCTACAAGATGGCGTCGAACGCGCTGCGCAGGGTCTCGTGGCGGAACACGAACCCGTTGCTGAGCGCCTTGTTCGGCAGCACGCGCTGCCCGCCCAGTAACAGCTCGTTGGCGAAGTCGCCGCCGAGCCGGCGCAGCAGCGCGCCGGGAATGCGGAACACCGCCGGCCGACGCAGCCGGCGGGCAAGCTCTTCGGTGAAGGTCGAATTGGTGACGGGGATCGGCGCGGTCGCGTTGATCGGGCCGGAGAGATCGGGCGTTGCGATGACATGGGCGATCAGGCGGACGAGGTCGTCGCGCTCGATCCAAGACATCCATTGCCGGCCTGAACCGAGCGGGCCGCCGAGGCCGAACTCGAACGGCGTCAGCATGCGCGCGACCAGGCCGCCGTCCGTTCCCACCACTAGGCCGATCCGCAAATAGGCCACGCGAACGCCATGCTCGGCCGCGGGACGCGCGGCCCTCTCCCAGGTGTCGCAGAGTTCGTGGCTGAAACAGGCATGTGACTTGGCCGACTCGGTCAGCACCTGATCCTGCCAGAGGCCGTACCAGCCGACCGCCGAGCCGCTGACCAGCACGGCCGGCTTGCGCTTCAGCCGCGCGATCAATCCGACGATGTCTCCGGTCATGGCGACGCGGGACTCAAGAATTTTCCGCCGCTTGGCCTCGGTCCACAGGCTGTTGCCGATCGGCTCGCCTGCGAGATTGACGATCGTGTCGATGCTGGTGTCGGCGGAGATCTGATCGAGATTGGTGATCACCGTGATCGGCGGCGGCAGCATGTCGGTCTTGCGCGGATTGCGCACCAGCGCGATGACCTCGTGGCCGGCGGATGTCAGGGCCGCGACCAGCCGGCTGCCGACAAAGCCGGTCGCCCCGGTGACGAGCACGGTCTGCCGTCCGGACAGTTTTTCGACGAGGCCGCGCGCCGGCGCAGCCGTCATGCGCGCCAGGCGCCTCGACGCTGCAAAATCCCGCAAGCCAAAGACCGCGGCGCCGATCGCGGAGGCCGTGGTGGCGATGCTCAGCCACCCCGCATAAGCCGATTTGATCCCGGACGGCTGCATCGCCCAGCCGATCAGGATCGGCAGCAGGAGCACCAGAATGGCGCCATAGTTGATCGCAAGCAGCGTGTGATTGATGCGCTCGCTCGGCGGCAGCTTGCGGCTCAAATCCTCCTCGACGAAATCCATCAGCGTGATGACGATCTCGGCCGCCAGCACCGCGATGACTGTCGTTGCGAAGATGCCGTGCACCTCCAGCCAGCCCAGCACCAGGAACAGCAGCGCGTAAAACAGATTGCGGACGCTGTGCAGCTCGAGCTCATGACGCTGCGAGGGACGCCATGCCAATCGCTCGGTGAGTTCATGGTGATAGAAGGTATCGAACATGCCCATCGCAATCTGAATGGCGATCAGGGTCCACAGCAACGGGGTCATGACGCGGCCTCCCCAAACCTGGCGGATTGGCGGATCAGCCTGCCGAAACGCGGGTGGATGACCTCGATCGTGAAGCGGAATTTGCCGCCGCCGAGGTCCGAATGGATCACGGTGATATCGCCAGGCGTCAGCCATTCCGGCAGCGGCAAGCGCAGGCGCCCGATCTGCAGGGAATAGCCGGTGCTGTGAAACTTCAGCGCTTCGTCGGCAACGCAAATGCGCAAGCCCATGCTGATGCCGAAGCCGACATATTCCTCAAGGCCGGTCGGGCCCGCGAAGCGCTTCGAGGAATGAATGACTTGCGGAAACCCTCGTCTGCGCGCACAGATGCGGGTCCAGATCTGGCCGCCGCTCGCCGCGTCCTCGGTCACCGCGACGATCATGGGAACGCCGGTCTCGGCACCCGTCGGCAGCGGTCCGCCGATCACGCGTGCGGCTTGCGCAATCCACCAGCCGATCGGACTGAGGCTCGCCTCGTCGACCTCGCCGACATAGATGACGGTTCTGCCATCTTCGAGACGCTTGGAGAAACGCCGCCAGATTGCGACCGGCAGGCGCCCCCAGTCCTCATCGGACAACAGCGCGCGAAAGCGGTGATCGTCGAGCAGTCTTTCGGGAGGTGCCGGCGCTGAAAACCTGGAGATCATTGCCGACGCCATGGCACATTCCTATTGACTACTTGCCTATGACTACTTGCCTATGACTACTTGCCTATGACTACTTGCCTATGACTACTTGCCTATGACTACTTGCCTATGACTACTTGCCTATGACTACTTGCCTATGACTACTTGCTCACTACTCGCCGCTCGATTTGGATCGTCCCGCGGGCAAGAGACTGACGATCCTTTCCCCGAGCCTGATCAGCGCGATCAGTCGCGGCCGCGGCACCTTCAGCATCTGCGTGTACCAGCGATCGACAAGCTCGGTGAACGCCAGCATCTCCTTCAGACGCTTGCTTGCGACCGGACTGATGGTCGGGTCGTCGGCGGCGTCCGATACGCAGGCGCGCAACGCATCGACGGCGGGATCGATCTCCCGCTCCTTGCGGCCGGCGGCGATTCGCGCCGCCACTTCCCAGATGTCGGTCTCCGCCTCAAAATGATCGCGCCGGTCACCAAGGATCGGCACGCGCCGGATTAAATTCCAGGACAACAGCTCTTTCAGCGAATTGGAGACGTTGGACCGCGCCATCCCCAGGGTGTCGGCGATATCCTCCGCGGTCATGGGCTCCTCCGCGAGGTAGAGCAGCCCGTGGATCTGGCTCACCGAGCGGTTGACGCCCCACTCGTCCCCCATGTCGCCCCAATGCAGGATGAAGCGCTCGACGACGGGCGGAAGTTTCTTCTTGGCGGTTATTTCTGTCATGACAGAAATATCTGACGGAACGGAGAGGAAGTCAAGGGCGATCTGCCGTTCAGTTCATCAGATGTCCTGCACGTTCGCCTCGGTTGTCATCATGTGTTTTTCGAGAAGCTGCATAATGAACGCCTTGCAGCCGTTCAGCTTCATGGTCTTGATGTCGGTGACGACAACGTGGTCAATGGCGGCATCGGCCTGCTCCATCGGCAAAGACCCGAGTTCACCAAGTTCGACGCTAAGCTCTTCCGCAAGATTCCGGATGCGATGAATATCCAGAAGGAGATCGACTCCAGGGCGCTTCTCGAAGCTGATTTTTATGCGCTTAGCCATGCTGATTCTTAATCGCGCATCCAAGTTATTCGGCGACCTCGCCGCGATAAACGTTACTTCCCAAGCGTGGGAGCGACGCGCATCTTCCACAGGCCCCAGATGCGGTCGATCACGACGGCGTTGACCGCGTCGGCTTTGGCGCCCTCGCCCTCCGTCAGATAGTTGACCTCGCCGCCGAGCGCGATCGCCTGCGACTGCAGGCGGGCATTGACGTCGGTATAATAGGCCCGAAAAACCGCCATCTTGACGGACGGCCCGACGGTCACGTCGCCATGGCCGCGCATCAACACCACCGCCCTGTCGCCGAGCGCTTGCGCCAGCGACTTGCCGCGCGCGCCATCGCGGACCAGCATGTCGGTCTCGCCAAAATCTTTTCGGATGTCCCAGACCGGCGCGCCGGCCGCCAGGAAGGCAGCGTTATGATACATCGGCCGCAACGGCGCCCGGCTCACCGAGAATGGAACGACGCCGGGCGAATGGGTGTGAACCACCGACATCACATCCGGCCGCGCCTTGTAGATCTCGCTGTGAATGAAGCGTTCCAGAAACAGGGATCGGCCGCGGGGGTCGACGGCGTTGCCATCGAGATCGAACGCCATGATGTCGTCGGCGG
>WNGJ01008062.1_pt1 | contig 19465 bp, 20 predicted proteins | sample 5400611 | NCBI WGS metagenome assembly WNGJ01 (sample SAMN13153375, study PRJNA577476) | soil metagenome | isolation source: 40 cm soil or saprolite under Garry oak tree replicate 1 | place: USA:California | collected 2016-06-15 | reverse complement strand
ATACTGCGGTCCCTCGACATCAGCGACCTCGTCGTGCCCGTCGGATCGCTCTCGCCCGCGCGGCTCGTCGCCCTGGGCGAACTGTGCCGTGAGCATGCCGTCCGACTGCTGCACTTCGGCGTGCGCTGGGACGCGGGCGACGAGCGCGTCCCGGCCCGCGTCGCCGACGCCAACCCGGTCTCGTGACAGGCCGAGCGCTCATCACCGGCGGCGCGGGGTTCATCGGCTCGCACCTCGCTGAAGCGTTACTCGGCCGGGGCTGGCAGGTCCACGTCCTCGACGACCTCTCCACGGGCTCGGCCGAGAACGTGCAGCATCTCGTCGGGCGGCCTGGCTTCACGCTCACGGTGGGTTCGGCGCTGGACCGCGCCATCGTGGCGCCACTGGTGGCGACCGCCGACGTCGTGTTCCACCTCGCGGCCGCCGTGGGCGTGCGGCTCGTGATGGAGCAGCCGGTCCGCACCATCGAGACCAACATCAAGACAACGGAGACGGTGCTCGCGCTCGCGGCGGAGCGCGGGAGTCGCGTGCTGCTCGCGTCCACCTCCGAGGTCTATGGGAAGCTCGATGGCCACAAGTTCTCGGAGAGCGACGACGTGGTGCTCGGCCCCACCTCGCGCTCGCGCTGGTGCTATGCGGCCTCGAAAATCATCGAGGAGTTCCTGGGCATCGCCTACGCGCGAGAGCGTGACATCCCCGTCACCATCATGCGGCTGTTCAATACCATCGGGCCACGCCAGACAGGGCAGTACGGCATGGTGGTGCCGCGCTTCGTGCGCCAGGCGCTGCGCGGCGAGCCGCTGACCGTCTACGGCGACGGCACGCAGCGCCGCTCATTCACCTGGGTCGGGGACGTCGTCGACGCGATGATCACCCTGGTGCAGCACCCAGGGGCGGTCGGCGAAGTCTTCAACGTGGGGCACACGAAGGAAATCGAGATCCGTGAGCTGGCGGGGCTCGTGAAGCGACTGACGCGGAGTGAATCGGGGATCACCTACCTCGAGTTCGAAGCCGCCTACGAGAGCGGGTTCGAGGACATGGAACGGCGGCTGCCCGACCTCTCGAAGATCCAACGGCTGACCGGATACCGGCCGACGCTCGACCTCTCCGAGATGCTCGAGCGGATCGTCGCCGACGCCCGTAGGGCGTGAGGCACCCACACATTATCTTGGACCGATGAGCGCGGACGCTCCGCTCCGCAAGCCGATCCCGCTCGCCCAGTCCATCCTGTGGAGTGCCACTCCCACGCCGGGGACGGGGGGAGGGGGACGAGGAGGGGCCCGGCCGGGCAACATCCCGTTCCCCGTGTTCGTCGCGCAATCCGCCCTCGCGGCCGTCCGCGAGCACCTCGCCACCGCCCCTCCACCGGGGCAGGGGATCCTGGGCTTCCTCGTCGGTGATCTGTGCGAGTGTCCCGACACCAACGTTTCGTATCTCGTCATCGATGCGGCGCTGCGCTTGAGCCAGCCGATCTACGGCGACCGCACCACCGACGTCGTCACCCGTATCTGGGATCGGATCGTGGCGCAGGCGGAAGAACAAAAAGGTCACCTGATCGGCTGGTACCACACGCATGCGCCGCTGCCGGTCTCGATGTCGGCCCACGACATCGAGACGCACGAGCACTACTTCGCGGAGCCGTGGCAGGTCGCCCTCGTGCTGGGGAGCGACGCCGGCGGCCAACCCATCGCCGGGTTCTTTCGAGCCGGCGCGGACGAGGCCTGGGCCACGACGGTGTTGCCGTTTTACGAGCTCTTGAGCGAAGAATCGTTCCGACCCGGGGGCAAGAAGCGCTCGCTCGTAGCATGGAAGAACTACCGGGCCTACAATCCGGTCGCCGAGCGACCGTTTCGGACCCAGCCCAAGCAGGCCGAACCAGAGCCGGAGCCTCCAGAGGCGCAAGCTCCAGAGCCGGAGCCTCCCGAAGCGCAAGCTCCAGAGCCGGAGGCTCCAGAGCCGCCGCCGCCCCCGCCGCCCCCGCCCAGGCAGCAGCCAAAGTCTGACGAGCTGGTGTTCTTGACGTCGGCCGAAGACTTCGCGTCGACGCCGCCGCAACGCGGCGCTCGCCCGGCGCCGCCTCCCCCCCCGCCCCGGCCCTCGCCCCCACCTCCACGCCCTCCGCCGCGGCGCGAGCCGCCGCCTGAGCCTCCGCCCGAGCCGCTGCCGCCGCACCCCGAGCTTGCTTCCATCTTCGAGGATCGGGAGGGGGAGGCCGAGGGCGATGTCCAGCAAACGATGGAGGAGGCACCCGAGCCAGCGGTCGAGGAGGAGCCCGCGCCACCGGCGCGGGTCCCGCGGCGGCGCGCCAGACGGATCCGGTGGGGTCGCTGGGGTCGCTTGTTGGGCATCCTCCTGATCGTTGGCGTGGGCGGCTTTTACGTATGGCTGAATGGCCTCCCCGCACTGCCGCCGCTGCCGCGCTTGCCCACCATCCCGTTCCTCAAGAAGAAGCCCCAGACGAGCGTGCCGCCCCGCCGCTCCGTGCCGTCACCACGGCAGCCAGCTGCGAAACCGCAGGCGAACCCAGCGACGCCCGGTCCGACGGCTTCACGTCCACCGGCTACGCGCCTCGACCAGGTCGCGGACTCGCTCGCGACGGCGGTGCGCGGCTTCAGCGACCGCGCGGCGCTGTTCGAGCGACGGCAGTTGGCCTGCGATGTCCTCGCGCGCGGCCTGCTCGCGGTCGAAGCTCGCTGGCAGAGCTACAGCACGGCGCGCCGCGCGTCCGGCGTCCTGGATCCGACGCACACGGTGCGGGACCAGACCCTGTACGCAGGCGTGGACTCAGTGGAGCGTCGTTTCGAGAAGTCGGGATGCCAACGGCCCTAGCTCGCCATTTCACGTGCATCTCCCTGCTGCTCCTCGCCGGCGCCGGCCAGGCACCCGGGCAGAGTGTCGGCGCTGAGCCGCTCCGCAAGACCGATCTCGTCCGCTTGCTGACGGTCGGTACGATCGGGTCGGCCGAGCTCGCCGCGCGCGTCCAGCGCAACTGCCTGAGCTTCACCCCGACCGAGCGGGACCGTGCCGATCTCATGTCGCTGGGGGCGGACACGGCCCTGTTGCGCGCGCTCGATGCCTGCGCGCGCCGTCCCGCGCCCGCACGCCCCGCGCCGAGGCCGCGTGCGGCCCGCGCGCGCCCGCCCCTCGTCCGGCGGCCGCCGGCGGACACCGCGCGGCGGGTCGTTGCGCCGCACGTGGCCCCCCCGCCGGTCGCCGCCGCTCCGCCCCGCGCCCCGCCCCGCCCGCTCCTGTCGACGACGCTCACGGGATTCGTCTCGGGCGTGGGGCAGCACGGCTTGGTCGGCACGCGGCCCGCGCTGCCCCTGGTGTTCCAGGTTCGCGATACGGCGGGGGGGCCGACGGCGGGCGAAGTCGTGAACCTGAACGTCACCAACGGGCGGTTGGGAGCCGCCCAAGCCATAACCGATTCGAGCGGTCGCGTCAGCGTGGACCTGACCCTGGGTCCCAAGGCCGGCGCCACCGTGGTCCGCGCCACGGTTCGTACTTTGGTCCGCGAGGCCACGCTGTTCCCGGAGCCTGGCGCCACCGCGCGCCTGATGCTTCGCTGCGGCGACACCCCGATCGAGCGTAAGGTGTCTTTCACGCTCGAATCTCCCGTCCTGTTCCGTGTCACCGGCCAGGACGCGTTGGGGAACCCCGTGCCGGTGCCGCGCGTCGCTGCGGCGACGGGCGACAGGGGCGTGCTGCGCGTCGATTACGCCGGCGGAGACAGCCTGGGCGGGGTCCTGCGGGTGACACCGCGTGAGCCCGGCTCCACGAGTCTGGTCGTGGTGGCGTCCGGTCGCCGGGAAGACATCACGGCCGTGGTGTTGCAAAACCGCGACAGTGGCGCGTCGTGTCCCCGACCGGGTTGAAAACAGGTGCCGGCGGAGCGGCCCTGCGGGTGGGTTCGGCGCAGCCCTTAACTACAGGGTCATCATGCGGTTGTCGTCCATGGCGGAGCGGCTGGTTTCGGTGGCGTGGCGCCGCAGCGACGGCGAGGAAGTTGCAGCGTGGCGCTGAGGATGGACCCTGGGCGGAGCACTGCAGCGCGTCCCCGCGTCTCTGACGCGATTCCTCTCCCCGGCGGCGGGCCGGCCGACCCGGGAGGTGCGGAGCTCAAGCGGCCGTTGCCCGTCGGCTCGGCGATTCTCTGGACGCCGACCGTAGACGGCGCTCCGACGAACTCCCCGTACCCGATCTTCATCACGCAGAGCGCCTTCGCCGCCGTGCAGGCCCACGTCGAGGCCAAGCCGCGCGGGGCGACGTCGCTGGGGTTCCTCGCAGGTAATCGCTTCGAGTGTCCGGACACCGGCACGGCATACGTCGTGATCGCATCCGCGATCCACTTGCCGTGGTCCATTTCCGGAGATCACCTCCGGCCGGCGCTGTCGCAGGGGTGGGCCGTCGTGCAGGAGGAGGTGCGCAAGAACCACGGCCAGTTGTTGGGTTGGTATCACACGCACCACGGCGTCGACCCCAAGCCGTCTCCCGCCGACATCGAGGCGCACGCGATGCTGTTCGCCGAGCCGTGGCACGTGGCTCTGGTGGTGACGCCCGGACACGCGCCGCTGGGCGGGTTCTTCCGGATTGCGACCGACGGCGCCAGCGCGAGCCAGTACCTGCCGTTCTACGAGCTGCTCGACGCGGCGTCGTTGCTGCCGGACGGTCGAAAGGTCAGCGACCTCGCGTGGGTCAACTACCGCACCGAGGAGTCGATTTTCACCTCGGACCGGGTGTCGAACCCTGGACTCGAAGTCCAGCCGCGCCTCCTGTTCCCCGACAACGTCGAGGAATCCATTCCGGGGGCAGCGCCCTCGCCGGCGCGGCACCAGCGTGTCGCGCGGGTCGCGCGGCTGGCGGGGTACGCCGCGCTCGGCGTGGTCGCCGGGGCCGTGCTGTTCAACGTCTACCACGCGCTCGCCTCCAGCCGCGGTCCGGTCAAGGCCGGCCCGGTGGCTGCGCCCTCGCCGCGGGATCGGGTCGATCGCATGGCCGATACGGTGGCGCTCGCCGTCGGCGCCTTCGACCTGCGCGCCCGCCTGTTCGACGGCCGCAAGATGGCGTGTGCCGACCTGGCGCGCGGCCTGGTCGATCTGGAAGAGCGCTGGACGTCGTACAACGCGGCGCGCAAGGACGACGCCGGTGCCCTCGACTCCGTGCGCAACGTCCGCGATCGCTCGCTCTATTCGGACGTCGACGCCGTGGAGCGCCGGTTCGAGCGCTCCAAGTGTGCGCGGCCGTGAAACGCTCGGTCGGCGGTCTGCTGGGGCTCGCCCTGCCGGTGCTGCTCGCCGCCCAGGGGACCGAGCCGTTGCGCAAGACGGACCTGATCCGTCTGCTCTCGAGCCCGATCATTCGAAAGGGTGAGGTGGCGGACCTGGTGCGTCGCAACTGCCTCGCGTTTCGACCCACCGAGCGCGACTGGGCGGATTTGCGCGATCTGGGCGCGGACGCGGACGTGATGAGTAGCGTGGGCGGCTGCTCGGCCCGCCAAGCGTCCCGCGCCACGGTGACCCTGGCGAGTCCAGCGCCGCCGGCCGAGACGCCGGCCGCCACCGTGCCCGCGTCCGCCGCGCAGCTCACAGTGATGCCGGTGCCCGCGCGCACGTCGGTGCTCGTCGGGACGGACGCGTTGCTCCGGGTCGCGGTGCGACGGGGAGACGCCCCGCAGCGCGGCGTCACCCTGGCGCTGCACGGCGGCACCGGGCGGGACGTGCCTGGGGTCACCGACGACAGCGGGCTGGCGGTATTCCGCGTGCCGGCGGGCCGGCAGGCGGTCACGTACCACTTCGAGGTGGTGTCCGCCACCGGGGCCGCGCTGCCGGGTCGTCCCACCATCGAGCTGGCTGTGCGTGCGGGGCGGCCCGCCGTGGCGGATGTGCGGCCGGCGCGGTTCGAGCTGGGCGGTGCGCAAGAGGGGCCGGTCGCCGTGCAGGTGGCGGTACGAGATTCCTTCGGCAACCCCGTATCGAACGAGCCCCTCGAGTTGCGGGGGGAGCGCGCCGACATGGGCATCGCCGTCGATACGCGTGTCACGGACTCGCTCGGCCGAGCGGCGTTCGTCATTCAGGCGGCCGCGGTGCGGCGGCCCGGGCGCGTCGAGCTGCGGGTGCGGGGCGAGCGGCTGGCGTCGCTGGAAGCGGTGTTCGGGGGACCCGTGTCCAGTGCCGGGACCGGGTTCGTCGGCGGCGGCGGACAACGGGGTGTCGCCCGCACGCTGCTGCCGGAGCAGCTCGTGTTCCAGGCCCGCAGCGCGTCCGGCAGGCCGCTTCCGGGACGCGTGGTCGTGTTCCGCGTCCGCAACGCGCAGATCGCCCGGGACTCGATCGTCACCGACTCGACCGGTCGCGCGCGGGTCGACGTGACCCTCGGGTCGCAAGCCGGACTGGCGCTCGTCACCGCGTCGCTCGATTCCGTGCAGGCGGCGGAGACCCTCCACGTGGACCCGGGTCCGGCGGTCGAGCTGATCCTCGAGCGCGACGGTGCGCGCGTCGACGGCGGGCGCATCATCGTGGAGCGCGACGTCCCGTTCGCCCTGACTATCAAGGCGCGCGACGGCTACGGCAACCTGATTCCCACGACGAGCCTGTCGCGCACGTTGCAGGACGTGCTGCGGCAATACAACGTCCGCAGTCAGCTGCTGCGGTTTGTGGGGGTGCAATCCGACAGCCTCACCGCCGCCATCAGATTCAAGCCGGTCGCCCTCGGCACGACCGACCTGACGATCTCCGCCGGCCTCACGGCCACCGTGTCGGTCGAGGTGGTGCGCCCGCGTAGGTAGCGCCTTCCTGTTTCCTGTCCCCTGTTTACCGCTGTGCGTCTATCCCTGTTCTCCCGTTTCCTGTTCTACTAGCTTTCAGTGCCCCAGGTCCGCAGGTCGTCCGCTCGTGAACCGCGTCAGGCCCCCGCAGGGAGCAGCGCTAAACGATGCCGGGTGTCGCTGCGGGTAGCCTGGGGCATACCACATCGATTGCAGTCCGCAATTCTCGCTAGATTGGTTCGCATGATCGCCTTGGCTCGCAAGTACCGCCCCATACCGCCCCAAGCGTTTTTCCGACCTGATCGTGCAGACCCATGTCGCCGCGGCGCTGCGCGGGGCGGTCGCGGCGGGCCGCGTCGCGCACGGCTATCTCTTCGCCGGGCCCCGCGGCGTGGGCAAGACGACCGCGGCGCGGGTCCTGGCGATGGCGTTGAACTGCGAGCGGCCCGAAGCCGCGGGGGTGGCCGGTGAGCCGTGCGGCGCGTGCGACTCGTGCGCGCGCATCTGGACGGGGGCGGCGAACCTGGACGTGGTCGAGCTCGACGCGGCGTCGAACCGCGGTGTGGACGACGCCCGCGACTTGCGCGAGCGCGCCATGTACGCCGCGTCGGCGGAAGGACGTCGCAAGGTGTACATCGTCGACGAAGCGCACATGCTCACGCGCGAGGCGTGGAACGCCTTGCTCAAAATCCTGGAGGAGCCGCCACCGGGCGTCGTGTTCGTGTTCGCGACCACCGAGCCGCAGAAGATCGCGCAGAGCGCGGCGCCGATCCTCTCGCGCCTGCAGCGCTTCGATTTCCGGCGCATCGGGCCGCACGCCATCGCCGACCGCCTGAAGCAGGTGCTCGCCGCCGAAGGTCTGGCCGCGGACGACGACGCCGTACAGCTGATCGCCAGGAGCGCCGACGGCGGCATGCGGGATGGCCTGTCGATTCTCGACCAGGTGCTGTCCTTCGGCGAGGGGCCGGTGACGGCACAGCGCGTACGCGACGTGCTCGGGCTCATCCCCGACGAGATGTACGGTGAGCTGCTCCGGCTCGTGGCCGAGCGCGATGCGAAGGCCGTGTTCCCGCTGGTGGCGCGGCTCGTCGACGCCGGCGCGGATCTGGGCGAGTTCGTCGCCGGGGCGGGAGAGGTGTTGCGGGCCGTGCTGCTGGTCGGCTTGGACGGCAAGCCGGAGGACGGTACCGCTCCCTGCTCCCCGCTCCCGATGTCGTGCGCCTGCTCGCCGTGCAGTCGGAGATGGAGACGCAGCTGCGCACCGGCGGCAGCGCCCGGCTCCCCGTGGAGCTGCTGCTGTTGCGGTGGGCGATGATGGGGCGCACTGTCGAACTGGAGGAAGTGATCCGTGCCCTCGGTGAGAGGCCGGGGAAGGGTGAAGAGCCGGGGAAGGGTGATGCGCCTGCCGTCCTCCGGGATGCCGCGGTCGGCTCGCCCGCCCCGCTTTACCCTTCCCCGGCCGTTTCCCCGGCAGTTGCAGTCAAGAGCCCGATGCTGGGCGCGCTGCTCCAGGCCACCGAGATCGCGGAGCTCGAGGGGAATACGCTGGCGATCCGACTGCTCGACACCAATCCGGTGCACGTCGAGGGCATCGAGCGCCAGCGGGACGCGGTCGCGCTGCTGGTGGGACGTTACACTACGGATGCGATCCGCATTAAACTGGAGGCCGCGGCGCGGGGAGAGCGGCCCGCGGCGCGCCCGGCCCGCATGACCGAACAGGGCGTCCGGGCCGATCGGCTCACGGCGCTGCGGGCGCGGGATCCGAGCCTCAACACCGCCATCGAGGCGTTGGACTTGGAGTTGCTGGAGTAGCTTGCCACCCGTTTCGGCGAGGGGTAACTTTCGGCGTATGGCGGATTTATCCAACCTGCTGCAGTTGGGGCAGCAGATGCAGTTCCGGCTGTCCGAAATCCAGTCCCAACTGGCGCAGCAGACCGTGACCGCGTCGGCCGGCGGGGGGATGGTGCAGGCGACCGCCGACGGGCGCGGCCAGATCCGCGCGATCAAGATCGATCCCCAGGCGGTCGCGCAGGGGGACATCGAGATGCTCGAGGACCTCGTGCTCGCCGCCGTGTCGCAGGCGCAGCAGCGCGCCGCCGAGCTGTACCAGGCGGAAGTCAAGAAGCTCGCCTCGGGCCTGCCGTCGTTTCCGTTTCAACTGCCGCTGTAGTTCGCCGTGTCGGCCATCGAGGATCTCGTGACGGAGCTCGCCCAGCTCCCCGGGATCGGGCGTAAGACGGCGCAGCGGCTCACGTTTTACCTGTTGAAGCAGCCGGCGGAGACCGCCGCGCGCCTGGCGGAGGCGATCCAGCGGGTGCGCGAGCAGGTGACGTCCTGTGGTGTGTGCGGCACGCTCACCGACGTGGATCCGTGCGCGATCTGCACCGACCCACGGCGCGACGCGACTCTCCTGTGCGTGGTGGAAGAGGCCTCGGATGTGGCGGCGATCGAGCGGGCGGGCCGGTTCCGCGGGCACTACCACGTGCTGGGCGGGCGGCTCTCCCCGCTGGAGGGCGTGGGGCCCGAGGCGCTGCATGTCGACCACCTGGTGGCGCGCGTCGCCAACGGCGCCGGGGTCCGCGAGGTGATCATCGCGACGAACCCCTCGATGGAAGGCGAGGTCACCGCCACGTACTTGCAGCAGGCGCTCAAACCCACGGGCGTGCGCGTGACCCGGATCGCGCGCGGCCTGCCGGTGGGAGGGGATCTCGAGTATGCCGACGGTGTGACCATCGCGCAGGCCTTGCTCGCGCGGCGGGACATGTCCGAGGCCGACTGACCGAGGGAACGCGATGGCGGGTGCGGCGAGCTGGTCGTTTTCGGAAAACGATTTCAAGCAGATCCAGCAGCATCTCCAGGCGTTCCTCCGCGAGGCGAACGCCCGCTGCGCGCTGCTGGTGGACCGCACCGGCCAGCTCGTGGCCACCGTGGGTGACCCGCCGCAGTTCGATTCGGCCGCCTTCGCTTCGCTCACGGCCGCCGACTTCTCAGCCAACGATCAGCTCGCCAAGATGATCGGCGAGCACGAATTCGCGTCGCTCGTCCACCAGGGGCAGAAGGAGTCGATGTTCCTCGCCGACGTGGCGAAGCGGGTCATCCTGGTCGTGCTGTTCGACCAGCGCACCACGCTCGGTCTCGTGAAGCTCAAGGGGAAGGGCGTCGTGGAGAGCCTGACCAAGGTGTTCGAGGAGATGTTCAATCGCGTGGGCGCGGGGGGGGGACCGTCCGCGCCGCAGAAGGGGCTGCTCGAGGGCGCGGAAGACGAAATTGACAAACTCTTCGGGTAAGGGGACGCGCCCATGTCGATGATCAACTATGCGTCCCGCGAGATCAACTGCAAGCTCGTCTACTACGGTCCCGGCCTGGGCGGCAAGACCACCAACCTGGAGCACATCTACGGCAAGGTCTCCCCCAACACGCGGGGGAAGATGATCTCCCTCGCCACCGAGACCGAGCGCACGCTGTTCTTCGACTTCCTCCCCGTCGATCTCGGCATGATCCGCGGGTTCAAGACGCGGTTTCACCTTTACACCGTGCCGGGCCAGGTGTATTACAACGCGAGCCGCAAGCTGATCCTGAAGGGCGTGGATGGGATCGTGTTCGTCGCCGACAGCCAGATCGAGCGCATGGAGGCGAACGTCGAGTCGATGCAGAACCTGTACGACAACATGTCCGAGTACGGCTACGACCTGACCAGGATTCCGTTCGTGATCCAGTACAACAAGCGCGACCTGCCGAATGCCGCGCCGGTCAAGGATCTCCAGGCGTCGCTCAACCCCGGCTGGCCGGTCGAAGACGGGGCCCAGCAGAAAATCGTCCCCGATCCCCTGCACCCCGGGGAGAACCTGATCGAGAAGGCGGGCCACGAGTGGGTCGGGCGCGCGCCCTACCTCGAAGCCGTGGCGGTGCGCGGCGACGGCGTGTTCGACACCCTCAAGACGGTCAGCAAAACGGTCTTGAAGACGCTGAGCTAGGGGGACGGTCCCATGCGGTGGACCCTGCCCAACATCCTCACCCTCGCGCGCATCTGCCTCACGCCGGTCATCGCCCTGCTCCCGTTCATTCAGGGGTACTGGCCCAAGGTCATCGCCTTCCTGATCTTCCTCGCGGCCAGTGCCTCGGACGTGGTGGACGGCTACCTCGCCCGCCGGCGCAACGAGGTGAGCGAATTGGGGCAGCTGCTCGACCCGATCGCCGACAAGCTGCTCTTGTTCGCCACGTTGATCCCGATCTTCTGGCTCACCCGCCACCCCACCATCCTGGTCGACTACCGCATCCCCTGGTGGGGCAGCTTCCCGGTGTGGGTGGCGCTGCTGCTCGTCGGCCGCGAGCTCCTCATGACGGCGTTCCGCTTCTTTGCCAGGCGGCGCGGCGTGGTCATCCCGGCGATGGGCGCGGGCAAGCTGAAGGCCGTGGTCCAGAACGTGTTCATCGGGGCCACGCTGTTCTGGTTCGCCTGGAAGGACGCGCTGGCCGCCCATCCCTTCGCGGGCTGGTTCCGCAACTTCTGGGACAAGTTCCATGGAGCCGTCGTGGCCGTCACCCTGGCGGGAGCCATCCTGCTCACGGTGTACTCGCTCGGCGTGTACCTCTACCGCTATCGCGCGCTGCTCAAAGGCCGCGGGTGAAGCTCGAAATCGTCACCATCGGCACGGAGCTGCTGCTCGGGTACACCGTGGACTCGAACGCCGCCGAGCTGGGCCGCGCCCTGGCCGCGGTGGGTGCCGAGATCACCCGCCGCGTCACAGTCGCCGATCGGCCGGACGCGATCCGCGCGGCCGTGGCCGAGGCGCTGGAACGCACTGGTTGCTTGGTGACGACCGGCGGTCTTGGCCCCACGCGCGACGACATGACGAAGACCGTCGTCGCGGAGCTGTTCGGCAAGCGGCTGGTGCTGGACGAGGGGCTGCTGGCGGGGATCGCCGCCCGATTCCAGCGGTTGGGACGACCGATGCCCGCCGTCAACCGCACCCAGGCGGAAGTGCCCGAGGGGGCGACCATCCTGCCCAATCCGCGCGGCACCGCGCCGGGGCTGTGGATCGAGGACGCGCGCGGCCGGGTCGCCGTGCTGCTCCCCGGCGTGCCGCGCGAGATGCGAGGGCTGCTGGTGGAGGAAGTGCTGCCGCGGCTGGTGCGCCGCGACTCGCCCGGAGCCCGGCCGCGGGTCGTGTTGTCGCGCACCGTGCGCACCACCGGCGTGCCCGAGTCGGCGCTGGCCGAGCGGTTGGGAGCGATCGAAACGGAGATCGCGCCGCTCACGCTCGCCTATTTGCCGTCGACGGACGGGGTGGACCTGCGGCTCACCGCGTGGAGCCTCGAGCAGGGCGACGCCGAGACGCGGCTCGCGACCGCGGCCGGGCGGTTGCAGCAGCTCGCGGGCGAGCACTGGTACGGCGACGACGGGGCCGATCTCGCCGCCGTGGTTCTGGAGGCGTTGCGGCGCAAACGCCAGCGGCTGGGCGTCGCCGAGTCGTGCACGGGAGGCATGGTCGCGGAGCGCATCACCAACATTCCGGGGGCCTCCGACACGTTCATCGGCGGCGTGGTCGCCTACGCCGACGTCATCAAGACTGCCGCCCTCAGAGTGCCGCTCGAAACGCTGCAAGCGCACGGGTCCGTTTCGGAGGAGACCGTGCGCGCGATGGCGGAAGGCGCCCAGCGGCTCTTCTCGACCGAGGCGAGCATCGCCGTCACCGGGATCGCGGGACCGGGAGGCGGCACGCCGGAGAAGCCGGTGGGGACCGTGTGGCTCGCCGCGCGCGTCGATACCGACACCCGCGCGGTGAAACGCGTGTTCCCGGGTGACCGCGAGGAGGTGCGCCGGCGCGGCGCTCAGGCGGCGCTCGACCTGCTGCGCCGGCTCCTGGCCCGCGCCTGATGCCGACCCTCGCCGCGCCCGACGGCACCCAGCTCGTGTACGACGCGTATGAGCCGCCGCGACCGCGCGCCGCCGTGCTGCTGCTGCACGGCTGGGCGGACCACGCGGGCCGCTGGCGTGAGGTGGGCGAACGCCTGCGGGACGCGGATCTCGCCGCGTATCTGCTGGACCAGCGCGGCCACGGGCGCTCCGGCGGCCGCCCGGGCTACCTGTCGCGGTTCAGCCAGCTGCTCGGCGACCTGCAGGCGTTCCGGCGCGCCGTGCGGCTCCGCACCGAGGGGCGCCAGCTCTTGCTCGGCTTGGGATTTGGCGGGCTCGTGACGCTGCGCTACCTCGAGACCCAACCGAGCGATCCGATCGCCGCTGCCGTGGTCTGCTGCCCGTGGCTCGGACCCGCGTTCAAGGCGCCCGCGTGGACGCGGGTGGCGGGGCGGGTATTACAGGACTTGTGGCCGACGCTCTCCATGCCGCTGCACCTCGATCCCGAGCAGCTCAGCCGCGATCCGGCGGTGAACAAAGCGTACAGCGAGGATCCAGCCGTCTACGAGGTGATTTCACCGGGCGCGTGGCGTGAGATCAGGTGGGCGCAGGGGGCCGTCGTGGCCGACGCCCAGCGGATCGAAAGCCCGCTCCTGTTCCTGCTCGCGGGTGAAGACCGCGTCGTGGACGCGCACCTCGGTCGCGCCTTCGCGGATGGCCTCACGGGCGCAGCCGAGGTGCGCTGGTACCCGGAGATGTATCACGAAATCCTGCACGACCCGCAGCGGGAGCGGGCCGTCGGAGATATCCTGGGATTCGTCGACGCGCAGCTCGACCGCTCGTAGCTCCCTGAGTGCGGGCGCGCAGCCCGAGTTTACCCGTGCCGTTCTGACAGCTAGCTTCTTGAACAATGGTGATAAACCGCCGGTTACCGGGACCGACTCCGCCAGAACGACGCGCGCTGATCGGCACGCCGATTGCTTGGTGAAGCGACGAGCTATGAAGCACTATGACGAACAACGCCAGCCCGTCGACCCGGCGGACGGTGCCGAGCCGACCGTGCCGGACCCGACGGCCGCGAGCGCGGGTGGGGGGGCTCTGCTCGAGCCGCCCGAAGAGGCGGTGGCGCGTCTCGAGGCGCAGCTCGCCGAGCTGAAAGACCGTCATCTGCGACTGGCGGCCGAATACGACAACTTCCGCAAGCGCACCCAGAAGGAGCGGACCGAGTTGTGGGCCAGGGCGCAGGCGGACCTGCTGCATCGCCTGGTAGACGCGCTGGACGATCTCGCCCGCTTCGCGCACGTCGATCCCGGCCAAACCGATGCGAAAACGATCCATGACGGGGTCGAGATGGTGGAGCGCAAGCTCTGGAAGGAGCTCGAGGCGATCGGCGTGACCCGGATCGACCAGATCGGCGTGCCGTTCGATCCCAACCTGCACGAGGCGGTGACGACGGGTCCCGCGGACCATCCGGCGAAGGACCACACCGTCGGTGCCGTACTGCAGCCGGGCTATCAGCTGAGCGGGGCGCTGATCCGACCGGCGCGCGTGACGGTGCTGACCTGGCAGGAGGGACGACCGCAGGACGGCGGTGCGCAGTCGCCGCGCCCGCGGGGTGAGAGCGGCTGATGGCCGCGGCGAAGGACTATTACCAGGTCCTCGGGGTCCCTGAGACGGCGACGGTGGATGAGATCAAGAAGGCGTTTCGGCGGCTCGCCAAGCAATACCATCCCGATCGCAATCCCAACAACGCTCAGGCGGCCGAGCGCTTCAAGGAGATCAACGAAGCGCAGGACGTGCTGAGCGATCCCGCGAAGCGCAAGCGCTACGACCAGGTGCGCCGCTACGGCGCGTATGCGGGAGCGGGCGGGGCGCGGGGCACGGGGGCCGGGGCGCAAGGCCCCGGGGTCGATTTCGATCTGTCGGATCTCGGCTCGTTCGGCGGGTTGGGAGACCTGTTCTCGAGCATCTTCGGCCGGCGTAGTGCGGAGGGCGGGGGACGCGCGGACGACGAGGACGAGATCGAGACCACGGTCACGATCCCGTTCCGCGTCGCGGCGCTGGGAGGTAAGGTGCCGGTGACGCTGCCGATGGCGGAAGTGTGTCCCACCTGCAGCGGCAGCGGCGCGGCGCCGGGCGCCACGCTGTCCACCTGCCCGGAGTGCCGGGGGCGTGGGGTGATTTCGTTCGGGCAGGGCGGCTTCGCCGTGAATCGCCCGTGTCCGGTGTGCCGTGGCAGAGGCCGGGTGCCTTCGGAGCGGTGCCGCACCTGCGGCGGCAGCGGCGAGGTGCGGGTCGAGAAGCGCCTGGTGCTCACGGTACCCGCGGGCACCGAGGACGGCACGAAGTTGCGTCTCCGTGGGCAAGGGACGAAGGGGAAAGGCGACGTCGTCGTGATGCTGCAGGTCGAGCCCGACCGGTTCTTCCGGCGCGAGGGGCTGGACATCGTGTGCACCGTGCCGGTGAACCTCGCGCAGGCGCTGCTCGGCTCCAAGATCAAGGTCAAGACACTCGATGGACGCCGCGTCGTCCTCAAGATCCCGCCGGGGACCAAGCCCGGGCAGAAGTTCCGCATCGTGGGGCAGGGGATCGAGAAGAACGGCCGGCGCGGCGATCAGTACGTCGAGGTGCACGTGGATATCCCCGAACGCCTCACGCCGGAGCAGGAGGCGGCGATGAAGGCGTTCGCCGACAAGAGCGGCATGCGATACTAGGGAGGACACGCCATGAGGGCGATCAAAGGGCCGGCCGTTTTCCTGGCGCAGTTCGCCGGCGATGCGCCGCCGTTCAACAGCCTGGCGGCGATCGCCGCATGGGCTGCCCGGCTGGGTTTCAAGGGAGTACAGATTCCCAGCTGGGACCGACGGCTGTTCGACCTCGAGAAGGCGGCCGAGAGCCAGACGTACTGCGACGACGTTCGCGGCGTCCTGGCCGAGGGCGGCCTTCAGGTGACGGAGCTGTCGACGCATCTGCAGGGCCAGCTGGTCGCCGTGCATCCCGCCTACGACACGGCGTTCGACGGATTCGCGGCTCAAGAGGTGCGCGGCAAGCCACAGGCACGTACCGCGTGGGCGGTCGAGCAGCTCAAGCTGGCGGCGCGTGCGTCGCGCCGGCTTGGGCTAACCGAGCATGCGACGTTCTCCGGCGCGCTGGCATGGCCGTATCTCTATCCTTGGCCCCAGCGACCGGCGGGTCTGGTCGAGACGGCGTTCGACGAGCTGGCGCGGCGCTGGCGGCCGATTCTCGACGCGTTCGACGAAGCAGGCGTCAACCTCTGCTTCGAGATCCATCCCGGTGAGGATCTGCACGACGGCGTGACGTTCGAGATGTTTCTCGATCGCGTCGGCGGGCACAAGCGCTGCAATCTCCTGTACGATCCCAGCCATTTCGTGCTGCAGCAGCTCGACTATCTCGAGTATATCGACCTGTATCACGAGCGGATCCGCATGTTCCACGTCAAGGACGCCGAGTTCAACCCGACCGGCCGCCAGGGCGTGTATGGTGGATTCCAGCCGTGGATCGATCGGGCCGGACGCTTCCGCTCGCTGGGCGACGGCCAGGTGAACTTCAAGGCGATCTTCTCCAAGCTCGCCCAGTACGATTATCCCGGCTGGGCGGTGCTGGAGTGGGAATGCTGTCTCAAGCACCCCGAGGACGGCGCTCGCGAAGGAGCGAAGTTCATCGCCGACCACATCATCCGCGTCACCGAAAAAGCGTTCGACGACTTCGCCGGTGCCGGCGCCGACGTGGCTGCCAATCGCCGCATGCTCGGCGTCGCCTGACGGGGGAGCCGACCATGGTCGACGCGACATCGGACGCGCGCACGTCTCGCCCGCTGCGGCTCGGCATGGTCGGGGGCGGGCGCGGTGCGTTCATCGGAGCCGTGCACCGCCTGTGCGCCCGTCTGGACGGACAATTCGAGCTCGTTGCGGGCGCCCTGTCGTCCGACGCCCAGCGCGCCCGGGACTCAGGCGCCGATCTCGCGCTCGCACCGGACCGGGTGTACACGAGCTTCGCCCAGATGGCGGCGGCCGAAGCAAAGCGGTCCGACGGCGTCGAGGTCGTCAGCATCGTCACCCCGAACGACAGTCACCACGCCATCGCCCGCGCCTTTCTCGACCGGGGCATCGACGTGATCTGTGACAAGCCGATGACCACGACCGTGGAGGATGCGCTCGACCTGGTGCAGGCCGTGCGGCGCAGCGGCCTCGTCTTCGGCCTCACGCACAACTACACGGGCTATCCGCTGGTGCGGCAGGCGCGCGAGATGGTGGCCGCCGGCGAGCTGGGCACCGTCCGCGTCGTCCAGGCGGAGTACGTCCAGGACTGGTTGTCGAGCAAGCTGGAAGACACCGGGCACAAACAAGCCGGCTGGCGGGTCGATCCGGCGCGTGCGGGCCCCGGCGGCTGCCTCGGCGACATCGGCACCCACGCCTACCATCTCGCCGGCTTCGTCACGGGACTGCACGCCCGCGAGCTGGCGGCGGACCTGGGCCGCTTCGTCGAGGGTCGCAGGCTCGATGACAACGCCCACATCCTGCTGCGCTACGAGAGCGGCGCACGCGGCATGCTGTGGGCGAGTCAGGTGGCGCCCGGGAACGAGAACGGCTTGCGGCTGCGCGTGTACGGCGACAAGGCCGGGCTGGAGTGGAGCCAGGAGCACCCCAACCAGCTGCGGCTCTCGCTGGTGGGCGGGCCGCCGCAAACCTTGTCGCGCGGCGGGCCCCGCCTCGGTGCGGCTGCGGCGCACGCGACCCGCATTCCGGCCGGCCACCCCGAGGGCTATCTCGAGGGGTTTGCCAATCTTTATCGGGATCTCGCCGAGCAGATCCGGGCGCGGCGCGCCAAGCACGCTCCTGATCCCCGGGCGCTGCTGGTCCCGACCGTCGAAGACGGCGCCCGCGGCGTCAGATTCATCGCCGCGGCCGTGGAGTCACACGCGAAGAACGGCGCCTGGATCGACGCGCGCGTGACTGTCTGACTAGCCTTTCGCGATATTGCTCCGCGTCATCGCCGTCCGCTCCCAGAAGTGCCAGAATGCGCGGTTCAGGCGGCTCGCGATCAGCCGGTCACCGCTCACGCGGATCCGCCGGCGCGCGAGGGCCCAGCCGAGGCTCACCGCGCCGGTGATCGCCGCGGCGACGTCTTCGGCGCGACCCGGGCCGCGCACCCAATCGACCATGCGGGCGATTCGGCCCACCCACGGCGCGGCGCGGGCCTGCGCGGCCACGACCAGCTCCTCGGCGTCGGCCTCGAGGGTAACATCGGGCCGGGCCGTCCCGCCCTCGCCGCGGTCCACTCGGCAGGTCCCGTCGGCCACGGTGAGGCACCACTCCCCTCCCGCGGGGCCCGCGAGTCGGTAGCGCATCGTGGCGCGCAGGCCGTCCGAGCGGTCGAGGCGAAAGGTCGCCGGCCGGTACTCACGCAGGAACCAGTCCACCAGCGGCGCGGCGAATTCCGGGTCGAGCCTGCGCCAGGCGCCGTGCGACGCCAACAGGTCGCGTTCGTGAAACACGTTGTCCGCGAACTGCACGAGAAACAGCGTCCGCACGCGGACGCGTCCCACGAAAAACCAGGCCGGTTTCTCCCACTCGGCGTCGCTCATCCTGCGGTAGGTTGCCATGAGCGCGTCGAGCTCGCGGTGAAATTCGTCCAGCAGGGTACGGATCGGCGTGGCGCGGCGTCGCCGGACCTCGCGGGCGTTCCGGGTGAAGGTGTCGAACTCCGGCGGGGCCGCGGGGTTGTCGGCGAGCGCGCGGTCGAGCACCTGGCGAAAATTCACGGGCATCGCGCTCGTCATGTGGGCGAGCACGTCGCGCGCGCGCCAGCCGAGGTAGGGGGTGGGGCGCTCCCAGGCCGCCGGCGACAGATGCGCGAAGGTCGCATCGAGGTGCCGGTAGAAGGCGTCCGCCAGACTGAGCCAGTCGGAGCGGGCGAGGCGGGCGAAATCGGTCACCTGAGCGACCGCGCCATCACCACCGCACTCGCCGGGCATGCGGTGGTGAACTCCGGGGACTCGAGCACCGCCTGCACCACTTCCGAGCGGGCGATCGGCCGAAACCCGAGCTTGGGAAAGAATGCCGCTGCGGTCTCGGTGAGGAGATAGACGGTCCGGACGCCTCGCCGCTTGGCGAGGTCCAGCGCCGCGGCGGTGAGGGTCTGCCCGAGCCCCTGGCCGCGCCGCTCGGCGGCCACCGCGACGGAGCGCAGCAGGGCGGCCGCGCCGTACACCTCTAGCGCGGCCGTGCCGACGAGCTGCTCGCCCTCTTTTGCGACGAGCATGGTCGTGACTTGCTGCTCGAGCCCGGCGCGCGGCAGCGCGTTCCGTTCCAGCAGCCCGACGATCGCGGGGAAGTCGGCGTGCGTGGCGGGTGTGATGACCGGGGGCATCGGGTCCCTTGCTTGCGGCACCGGGCGATAGTACTCTTGGCCCATGTTGACGTTCGCCGTTCCCGGCTCGAACCGCAACCGGAGTCTGAATGCCGGCCGGGCGGCGTAGCGTCACAGCAGGTTCGTGAACGCGCCCCCGGCTCTCGGGGGCGCAAGTTTTCCTGGCCCCTCACTCCTGTTAACCGCTGTGCGTCTGTGCGTCTAGGTCCTAGGGGCTGTTCACGGTGTGTGGGGTGGTTGCGGTGGCATTGGGGTGTAGGTCAACTGGCAGACCGCCCGGCTGTTAACCGGGAAGTTGGAGGTTCGAGTCCTCCCGCCCCAGTTTCATGTTGCGCATCGGTGGTGTGTCTGCCCGATGCCCGCCGGTCGCTCTTCGCGGAGTTCTCGAGGTAATTGCCCGTGACCTTCTGGGAAGAACGCGTCGCCCGTCCGCTCAATGCGCTGCACCTCGATTC